>Ga0315277_10010152_pt1 | contig 11958 bp, 13 predicted proteins | sample YL17G05_15_MG_FD_203695 | JGI IMG/M metagenome (GOLD analysis project Ga0315277, IMG submission 203695) | Sediment microbial communities from Yellowstone Lake, YNP, Wyoming, USA - YL17G05_15 | ecosystem: Environmental > Aquatic > Freshwater > Lake > Sediment | place: USA: Wyoming | collected...
CTGGGGTGGAACGGAGTGAGCCCCCAGAGCCCCGCATTTCCGGGGGCTCGCTGACGCTCGACCCCGGCCACCCTGAGTCGGGCCAGCCCCTGGGGCAGGCCTCCCGGTGGTTGGGCCTGATCTGGGCCTTAGGCGCGGTGCTGATCGCGGCACGGACCGTCTGTGCCCGGGCGCTGCTGTTTGCGTTCTGGCGGCGCGGCACGCGGCTGAGCGACGGGCCGCTCTGCGAGCGTGCGGCGGGGCTTGCCCGGCGCCTGGGGATTCGGCGACGCGTCTGCGTGCTGGAGGCCGTGGGGCTCAGTGCGCCGGTGGCCTTCGGGAGTCTTCGTCCGGCGGTCGCCCTGCCGGCCACGTTTGCCGAGGAGTTCGACCGGCAGCAGCAGGATGCGGTGCTGGCCCACGAATTGGCCCACCTGGCTGCCCGCGATCCGGCCTGGCAGGTCGTGGCCGGCCTGTTGTGCGCGGCATTGTGGTGGCACCCGCTGGTATGGTGGTCGCGGCACCGGCTCCGCGCGGCCAGCGAAGCCGCGGCCGACGAGGCCAGCCTGTTGGTACCCGACGGGCCGGACGTGCTCGCCCACTGCCTGGTCGCCATGGGCTGGCGGTTGGCCCGGGTGCCCTCTGGGCGGCGACAGCTCGGCTGGGTGTCCTTCGAGGGCCCGGGTTTTCGTTCGAGTCTAGGCCGCCGCGTCGAGCGGCTGTTGAATCTTCGGGCGCGGTCGTGGCGGGCCCCGGGCCGCGGCCGTCTGGCCTTCGCCAAGGCCACCTTACCGGTGGCGCTTTTGATCGTAGCAGTCTCTTGCACCGCCTGGGCCCGATCCCAGGCACCACTAACCGAAGGAGGAACGACGATGAGTGTACTGAGAGTATCGTGGCGGCACTCGCTGGCGGCGGCCATGCTGCTGGCTTTTGTGAGCCCGGCTTCCGGCGACGCCGTGGCCGACGACCCGCCTGCGGACCAATCCCTGCCAGCCGTGGCCGGCAGTGATCTCGCCGGCGCCCAGGTCCAACTCGCCCTGTTGGCCGAAGGCCAGGAGCGCGAGAAGGGCGAAGCCCGCGAAGATAAAGAGCGGGAGCGCGAGGAAGGCGAGGCCCGCGAAGGTAAAGAACGGGAGCGCGAAGAAGGCGAGGCCCGTGAGGGGAAAGAGCGGGAGCGCGAAGAAGGCGAGGCCCGCGAGGGGAAAGAGCGGAAGCGCGAGAAGGGTGAAGCCCGCGAGGGGAAAGAGCCGAAGCGCGAGAAGGGCGAGGCCCGCGAGGGTGAAAGGCGCGCGGAGCCACGCGGTGATCTGGAGGGTCAAGTCCGCGAGCTGCGCGCTCAGGTGACGGAGCTGCGCCAGCAAATCAAAGAGCTGCGAGAGATCCTCAAGGGACTGCTGGCACGGGATCGCAAGGAAGGTGAAGCCCGCGAGGGCGAGAAGCGAGAGCGCAAGGAGGGCGAAGCCCGCGAAGGCGAAAAACGGGAGCGCAAGGAAGGTGAAGCCCGCGAGGGCGAAAAACGAGATCGCAAGGAAGGCAAAACCCGCGAGGGCGAAAAACGGGAGCGCAAGGATAGCGAAGCCCGCGAGGGCAAAGAGCAGGAGCGCGAGGAAGGCGACCGAGAGGGTAAAAAAGGCAAGGCCCGAGAGGACGAATAGCGCCGTTGGCCCCTACCCTGGGACGCCTAGCATTCGGCCCCAAAGTCGCCGAGATCAGCAGTCGGTCCATCTTCAGGCCGGACGGCCAGCCAACCCTGGCTGTCCGGCCTTTTTTCGCTGTCCGCATTGAGTCTAAAGCGCGGCCCTTGCCAGCGGCTGCTTTACCGCTGGTACCGCCTGTGTTATACTGCCGGCGTTGTGTACCGCCCGGTCTCCGGCCGGGCCCACTTTAAGAGAAGGAGGAACGAGGATGAATGTGTTGACAGTTTCATGGCCCTGCTGGCTGGCCGCGGTGATTCTGGGCCTGTTTAGCGCGGGTTGCGCTGACGCCGTGGCCGACGACCAACCGCTTGGCGGGCCCGCCCCCGCCGCAGTTGCCAGCGATCCGGCCGCTGTTGAAGGCCAGGTTGCCCTATTGGCTGAAGAGAAAGAGGGCGAAGCCCGCCAGCGCGAAGCGCGGCAGCGCGAAGAAGCCGAGTTGCGGGAGCGTGAAGCACGGCAGCGCAAGGAAGGCGAGGCCCGTGAGGGCGAGCAGCGGGAGCGCAAGGAGGGCGAGGCCCGGGAACGTGAAGGAGGAGAGCGGCGCGAGGCTGAAGCAGGCCGTGACCGCCTGGCGCAGGAGCTCGGCAAGCTGGAGGAGAAGGCCCGCGACATCCGCCGCAGGCTCGAGGGGCTCCGCGACGGCCAAGACGCCGAGGCCCGCGAACTCCAAGGTGCCCTCCGCGAAGTCGAGGGGCGGATGGAAGCGATCCGCCGAGAGCTTCGCGGTCCTGAACGGGAGGGCGAACGGCGTGAGCTGGGCCAAGGCGAAAAGCCCGAGTTGGAAGCCCGCTTGCGAGAGTTGAACCAGCGGGGTCGTGAACTGCGCGAACGGGCGGCGGCCATCCAGCGCGAGTTGGCGGGCCTGAAGAGAGACGACCAGGCCGAACAGGCCCAGAAGCTTCGAGCGACCCTGGACGAACTCCGCGCAACGGCCGAGCGGGTAGGAGCCGAGATGCGTGAACTCCAGCAGCGGGTTGGCGGGCCGCGTGAGGGTGCCGATCGACCCCGTCCCGACCGCGAGCAGCTCGTCAGACGCTTGGAGGAGTTGAAGGCGGCCGTCGGCCGCCTGGCAGAGGCCGGCAAGCGGGACGAAGCCGAGGCCAAGGAGCGGGAAGTGCGTGAGATTGTCCGGCTGCTCCAAGAGCGCCCGGACCTCCCGACTCCCCCGCCGGGTGTACCGGAAGAACTCCAGCGCCGGATCGGCCACTTGAAGGTCGCCATTGATAACCTCCGTGCGGCCGGACTGAACGAACAGGCCCAGCAGCTTGTTCAGCAGGTGGACCGGCTGATCGAGGAGCATCGCCGCCTGACCGGCCGTGTTCCCGAGCCTCCGCGTCCCCCCGAGCCCCGAGAGCGACCCGTGCCTCCGGAGCTGGGCGAGCGCCTCGAGCAGCAGGGCCAGGCCATCCGCGAGCTCCGCGGCGCGATGAACGAGATGCGCGAACAGATGGCGCAGATGCGGGAGATGCTCCAGCAACTCAGACGACCGGAGCGTGAGGAGCGCCGGTAGAGGACGCTACCGTCGGGCGGGGGAAACGCCCGCGTCGCCGTGCCGGGGACGGCTAGACACGAGAACCGCAATCGTCTTCCGGGCCGGGCGGCCGGGCATTCCGTGGCTGCCCGGCCCGGTTTTGTGCCCTTCGACTTCCCCTCATTCTTGGGGGAATGCTCCCGCCGGCTTGACCCGCTGTCCGCCTCCGTGATAAAACCACCCTGAAGGCAACGCGGACCGTGGGTATTCTCCTGCTTGCATGACGTCGAGTGCTGGCCGATGACGCTGATCACGTTACGCGTCCTGGATGGGGCCGACCGGGGGCGGGTGTTCGAGAAAGTGCCGACCCCGTTGACCATCGGCCGCGAAGAGGGCAACTCGGTCCAGCTCAACGATGAACGGGTCAGCCGCTGCCATCTGAAGATCCAGGAGGACGAGGAAAAACTGGTGCTGACCGACCTGGAAAGCACCAACGGGACCAAGGTCAACGGCGAGAACGTCCAGGCGTGGATCCTCCGCCCCGGCGACGTGATCGCGCTGGGGCGGACCGTGCTGCTGTTTGGCTCCCGCGAGGAGATCGCCCGGCGGCTCGCCAGCCTGCGGGGGGTGGATCTCTCGGAAGGGGTAACCCTGGAGGCCAGCGACGCCGAAAGGGGGGCCGAGTTGATCTCGTTGGATTCCGAACTGGGCTTTGGCGAAGACTCGGACGCGCGGGCCACACTGCACACACTCATGCCCCCCGAATTGCCCGGCCCCCTGAGCCCCGGCCAGACCGCGCAACTCGCCGAGCTTCTGCAATACCTTCACTTGCGGATGCGCGGGCTGGTCCAATCGGTCCAGGCCAAGCGGAAGTCGGACCGCGTGACTCTCGACCAGCGGGAGTGGCAAAACCTGCTGGATCTGCACGACCGCCTGGCCCGCTACCTCCGCTCGATCGGCGAACCGACCGAGTAGGGGACCGTGTCGATGGCACCTGCTGATGGCGGCGACACGCCATGCGGGCAAGGGCTAGCCCATCCGCAGACGGTGTCGCCCACCCGCGGTCAGGGGCCGCCTACAATCGGCGCAGCTACGCTGATAAAATGCCCTGCCGTCGCTGATTGCTCAACCCACGGAGCAGCCTCGTGAGCACCCTTCCCTTCGTCCACCTCCATTGTCACAGCCACTTTAGCCTGTTGGACGGGGCCGGTTCGATCGAAGGGTTGCTGGAACGTGCCAAGGCCCTGCGGATGAACGCCCTGGCCCTGACCGATCACGGCAACCTGCACGGGGCGATGGAGTTTTACCAGCGGGCCAAGAAGCTCTCGATCAATCCCATCCTGGGCTTCGAGGCCTACATCGCGCCCGGCAGCCGGTTCACCAAAGAGGCCCCCGGCATGAAGGAGGCCAGCTACCATCTGACCCTGCTGGCCCAGAACCGCTGCGGGTTCCAGAACCTCCTGAAACTCTCCTCGGCCGCCTTCTTGGAAGGCTTCTATTTCAAACCCCGCATCGACAAACAACTGCTCGAAGCCCACCACGAGGGGCTGATCTGCTTAAGCGGTTGCGCCTCGAGCGAACTGAGCCGCCTGCTCGTGGCCGGCGGAGAGGCCAACCTGCACAAGGCCATGGAAGTGGCCGCCTGGTTCCACCACCTCTTCGGCGATCGCTATTTCATCGAGATCCAGAACAACGACCTGGAGATCCAGCAGGTGGCCATGCAGGGCGCCATCGAGCTGGCCCGCCGCATGGGCCTGCCGCTGGTCGCCACCAGCGACGTCCACTATATCCACCGCGAAGACGCCGAGGCACAAGACGTGCTTCTGTGCGTGAACACGGGCAAGTACCGCGCCGATACCGACCGGATGCGGATGGGGAGCAGCGAGTTCCATCTGCGCAGCCCGGAGGAGATGTACGCCGCGTTTCCGGGCCAGGAAGAAGCGGTGGCCCGATCGCAGCAGATCGCCGACGGCGTGGAGATCGAGTTGGAGCTGGGCCGTCGCCACTTTCCGGTCTTCACGCCGCCGCAGGAAAAGACCTCCGAGGATTACCTCCGCGAGTTGTGCATCGAGGGCCTCCGGCAGCGCTACGCGGACGACCCGCGGCGCTCGGTCGACGGCCGGCTCTCCGACGAGGTGATTTCGCGGCTGGATCGCGAGTTGGCGGTGATCAACAAGCTGGGCTTTCCCAACTACTTCCTGATCGTCTGGGACTTCGTCCGCTTTGCCCGGGGGCGGGGTATCGCCACCACGGCCCGGGGCTCGGGGGTGGGCTCGCTGGTCTGCCACGCGCTGCACTTGAGCCACGTCTGCCCGTTGCAGTACGACCTGCTGTTCGAGCGGTTCCTGGACGAGAGCCGCCGCGAGGCCCCCGACATCGACATCGACTTCGACCAGCAGCGCCGCAGCGAGGTGATCCAGTACGTCAAGCAGAAGTACGGCGTGGAGAACGTCGCCCAGATCGGCACCTTCGGCACGCTGGCTGCGCGGGCCGCCATCCGCGACGTGGGCCGGGCCCTGGGCTGGCCCATCCCCCGGGTAGACGCGGTCGTGGCCCTGGTGCCCGACGAGCTGGGGATCACCCTGCCGGAGGCACTCAAGAAGAGCGAGGGGCTGAAGAAGGCCTACGACGGCGACCTCCAGGTCCGCGAGCTGCTGGATCTGGCGATGCGGGTCGAGGGGCTGGCCCGCAACGTCGGCACCCATGCCGCCGCCGTGGTCATCGCCGACCGCCCCCTGACCGAGTACGTCCCCTTGCAGCACGTCCAGGGGAAGGAGGAGATCATCACCCAGTGGGCCATGGCCGACGTGGAGCGTGCCGGGCTGCTGAAGATGGATTTCCTCGGCCTGCGGAACCTGACCATCCTCTCGAAGGTCGTGGGGCTGATCGAGCAGACCACCGGCCAGAAGGTCGATCCCTACCGCTTCCCGCTGGACGACCAGCCGACCTTCGACCTGTTCTGCCGCGGCGAGACCAAGGGGATCTTTCAGTTCGAGAGCAGCGGGATTCGGGAACTCCTGCAGCGGATGAAGCCGGATCACTTCCGCGACGTCATCGCCACCAACGCGCTCTACCGCCCCGGCCCGCTGGAAGGCCGCATGATCGACGACTACATCCAGGTCAAGCACGGCCGCAAGAAGGCCGAATACAAGCACCCCGTGATGAAGGAGGTCCTCGAAGAAACCCACGGCGTGATGGTCTACCAGGAGCAGGTGATGCGGCTGCTGAACCGGCTGGGCGGCATCGACCTGGCCAACGCCTACAGTTGCATCAAGGCGATCAGCAAGAAGAACAAGCCCAAGATCGCCAAGTTCCGTGAGGACTTCGTGGCCGGCGCCCACCAGCAGGGGATGACCAAGAAGGCCGCCGCAGACCTGTTCGGGCTGATCGAGAACTTCGCCGGCTACGGCTTCAATAAGAGCCACTCGACCGCCTATGCCCTGATCGCCTACATGACCGCCTATTTGAAGGCCCACTACCCGGTCGAGTTCATGGCCGCCCTGCTCTCCAGCGACATCCCGGGCCGCAACTTCAAGAAGAAGGACGCGCTGGTCGAGCACCTGGAAGACTGCCAGCGGATCGAGATCGAGGTCGTGCCGCCGGACGTGAACGCCTCGGGAGCGGAGTTCACCGTGGCCGAGGGCAAGATCTGCTTCGCGATCTCGGCCGTCAAAGGCTGCGGCACCGCCGCCGCCGAGGCCGTCGCCCGAGAGCGCCAGTCCCGCGGGCCGTACCGCAGCCTGTTCGACTTCTGCCAGCGGCTCGACCCCGGCACCGTCAACCGCGCCGCCCTGGAGAGCCTGATCAAGGCCGGGGCCTTCGACTCGCTGGGCGCCCGCCGCGCCCGGTTGTTTGCCGCCATTGACCGGGCGATGCAGTCGGGCGCCGCCGCCGCGGCCGACCGCCGCCGCGGCCAACTGGGACTCTTCGGCGACGAGGAGGATCAGTCGGACCAGGCCGGCACCGCCGATCTGCCCGATCTGCCCGAGTGGGACCGACGCGACAAGCTGGCCAAGGAGAAGGAGGTGCTCGGGTTCTACTTGTCCAGCCATCCGCTGGCCGAGCATCTGGAGAAGCTCGCCACCTACTGCTCGCACACCACCAGTGAAGCGGCCGCCTTGAACGCCCGCAGTGAAGTGCTGCTGGGCGGCATGGTCTCGTCGATCAAGTTTGCCCACACCAAGAATGCCCGCCCCGGCAGCCCCTCCCGCTACGCCACCTTCGACCTGGAAGACACCGCCGGCACCGTCCGCTGCATCATCTGGCCCGAACAGCTCGTCAACTACGACCACCTCGTCGAGCGGGACAAGATCGTGGTCGCCCGCGGCACCGTCGACAAGCGGCCGGGCAGCGACGAAGCCAACCTCATCGTCAGCGAGCTGATCGCGCTGGGCGACCTGGACGCCCGCTACACCCGGGCTGTGGCCATCCACGTCTCCGAAGAAGGCCACGGCGAACAGAAACTTCAACAACTGCGCGAGATCCTCCGCGGCTACCCGGGCAACTGCGAGCTGCAACTGTCCATCTGCCTCAGCGACGGCAGCCGCGTCTCTTGCACCTGTGACGAAGTCCGCGTGGCGGTCAACGACGAGCTGCGCACCCGGGTCGACCAGTTGCTGGGTCCGGGCAACTTCCACCTCTTGACCGCCCCGCCCAACACGGCCGGCCCCCGCCGGGGCAACGGACGATCCGGAACGTAGGCCGGAAGATCGAGAGCTTGAAGATCGTGGAGATAGGATAGGGGGTAGCCAAAGGAGGCGGAGCATGAGCATTGACGAAGAAGTCTTGGGTAAGCTTCGGGCGCTGCCGCCCGAGAAACAGCAAGAGGTGCTCGATTTCCTCGAGTTCCTGGGCCGCAAGGAGAGCCCGGTGAGTCGCAAGCAGCGACTCCGCGGGCTGTGTGCTAACCTCGGCGTGCACCTCAGCGCAGCAGAAATCGACGAGGCCCGCCGCGGCATCTGGGGAGGCTTTCCCCGGGAGGACGTCTAATGCCCGCGGTCGTCGTCGACACCCATGCGCTGGTATGGTACCTCGTGGAACCCGAGCGGCTCTCCCAGACGGCCAGCGACGCCTTGGACCAGGCGTCGGCAACCGGGGAGGCGATCTACGCGTCGGCCATTTCCTTGGTCGAGATGATCTACCTCGTCGAGAAGGGACGGCTACCCCAGGCAGTGATGGACCGGCTGACCGAAGCGCTGGCTACCCCTGAGGCGGAACTCTCTCTCGTGCCGGTCGACCAGGAGGTGGCCATGATGGTGCGGGCGATTCCGCGTGCCGTAGTGGCCGATCTGCCCGATCGGATCATCGCCGCCACGGCCTTGCGACTGAACCTGCCACTGGTAACCCGCGACAAGAAGATCCAGGCCGCCCAGATCAAGTCTCTTTGGTAGCAGAAAGCCTGACGGAACTGCCGGGCACTCGCCGATGGCACAGTACGCGATCAGCCGATTGAGCATCAACTCGCCGTGCCAGGAGCGCCCGAGTCAGCGGGCCTGCCACCGGCAGACGCGGCTGTTCACCTGCAACGATCTCCGTGTGGCAGTCAACGACGAGCTGCGCACCCGCGTCGACCAGTTGCTGGGTCCGGGCAACTTCCACCTCTTGACGGCCCCGCCCAACACGACCGGCCCCCGCCGGAGCAACGGGCGCACCGCAACGTAGGCCACGGGTCTACTCGACGCCGTTGGCGAGTTGACGGCGGTGCTATTCCACCCCCACCGCCCCAATCCTCCGCTCATCAATCAGCATTCAGCAATCAGCATTCGGCATTGCCCTCCTCCCCCCTTTCCTCCAAGTGGGCTCTAGCTATAATTGGGGCTTCGGTCGAGGTGTTTGGGTTCGACTACCACAACGCGCGGACCCGCTCGATCGAGTCGGGCGACACCACGAAGATCGCCATGTGGATGCTGGATAGCGATTACGATGGGCGGAGCCTGTTCCCGCGGCAGGTCTTCTTTCCCATGGCCGGCCCGAAGGACGGCTGGGCCCGGCTGGCCAAGAACCTCAAGGCCGAGATCGACGAGGAGCTGATCGAAGCCTATCGCGGCACCGTCTCACTGCCCTTCGAGCCGGGCGAGTACCGGCGGATCGCGGTCAAGATCGTGGACGACCGGGGAATCGAGTCACTCAAGATCGTGAAACTCGTGTAGAATAGGGAGTGCGAGGGATGGTTTGCGCGATTGGGGACAGATTGCATCTCTTGCAGATCGGAGGTTTCCATGACGATTGATGCGTCTATTCTTGACAGGGCGCGCATGCTTCTGCCGGAGAAGCAGCAGGAGGTCGCAAAGCTCTGCCAGAAGTGGCAGATCGTGGAGTTGTCGGTTTTCGGCTCCGCCCTGCGCGACGATTTCCGCCCAGATAGCGACGTGGATGTGCTGGTGACGTTCGCGCCCGACGGGCGGCACTCGCTGTTCGACCTCGTGGAGATGGAAAACGAACTGTCGGCCATGTTCGGTCGCAAAGTGGATTTCGTAGAAAAGGGGGCGATCGAGCGGAGCGAGAACTACATTCGCCGACGCAGCATCCTTTCCACGGCAAAGGTGGTGTATGCAGCGCGATGATGCGTACCTGCTGGACATGCTGATCGCAGCGCGCCGTGCCCAGCGTTTCTGCGCGGCGGTGGCGCGGGAGGAGTTCGAGCGGAGCGATCTTCATCAGTATGCGGTGTTCAAGGCAATCGAGGTTCCGGGCGAAGCGGCACGGCTCGTCTCCGAGGCCGTTCGAGGGGCACATCCCGAGATCCCCTGGAGCCAAATCGCCGGAATGCGGAACAGGATGATTCACGAGTACTTCCGCATCGACCTGCCTACGGTGTGGCAAACGGTTCGCGACGACATCCCGCCGCTGATTGCGCAGTTGGAACCGCTGGTTCCCCCGGAGGAGCCGTGATGGCGCGATACTCGATTGACCAACTGATCATTAACTCCCCCTACGAGGAGCCCACGAGCTACTGGGCCTATCAGCGGCAGAGGCGGCTGTTCACCCGCAACGAAGGCCGGCGGCCGGCGGGCTATGTGACGGCGACACCGGCTTAGGATGGCTTGGAATGCCTACGCTCGATTGGATCGGCAAGAAGGCGGTTGTGAACCACCACCGGGAGGTTCCCTATCACCTGCTGAAATGCGACCGCAAGCTTTCGGTGGGCGACCCGGGCAGTGGGAACCTGTTGGTTCAGGGGGACAACCTGCTTGCGCTGAAGGCCCTGTTGCCCTACTACGCGGGCCGAGTGGTATTACTAGAATTCGGAGACTGTGGCCATGAACTACTGGCTTAACCTGTTCACCGGCACTACGTGGGATGAGTTCCAGAAGGCTGGGGCTACTACGTCCGGATTTCGCGAACACAACAAGAAGCGAGCCAGCAAGATTCGACCCGGCGACGTTTTCCTCTGCTACTTGACCGGGGTTACGCGCTGGGTGGGGCTACTCGAAGTCTCCGGGGCCATGTTTGTGGATGACTCACCGATCTATGCGGAGGAAGTGTTTCCGATCCGGTTTCCGGTGAAACCCCTTGTCATCCTCTCGCCAGAACACGGTATCCCGATGGAGGAGTTCAAAGGCAAGCTCTCCTTCTTCCCGATCGGCACTCCTCCCGGCGGCTGGTCGGGACTTGTGCGGGGCTCACCCACGCGGTACGAGAATAGCGACGGCGACGCCATTGCGGCGGCTATTCGTGAGGCCCAGGCGAATCCTGTTTCACGCCCCGTCGATCCGCGGAAACTCAAACGCTCAAGCAATCTCTACAAGCTCCACAAGAAGATCGGTGACGAAGAAGTAGAAACGGTCGTGGCTATTCCCACCGAGGACGAAGAGCAAGAAGCCGAAGAAGTCCTCCCGGGCGCGCCGAGTCACACGGAAATACAGTGGCGGCTGTTAGACCTTGGCTCGCAGATGGGGCTCAACGTGTGGGCTCCGAAAAATGACCGCAGCCGGAGTTGGAGCACCATGTCGATTGCCCACATACCAAACCTGCTCAACTCTTTGCCCGTGCAGTTTGAGCCCGGCACCCATCAAACCATTGAGCGTATGGACGTGATTTGGCTCAGCGGCAAGACCTTTGTGGCTGCCTTCGAGGTTGAACACACCACGTCGATCTACTCCGGCTTGCTGCGAATGTCCGATCTCCTCTACATGCAGGCGAACATTGACATCAGACTGTACTTGGTCGCGCCTGACGAACGGTACGAGAAATTCACCAGGGAGGTATCCCGCCCGACCTTTGCCTCAAGCAACAAGCCCCTTCACACCGTTTGCAGTTTTCTCCCGTACTCGAAGCTCTGCGAACGGTTGGAGGAGGCCAAGAACGTCATTCCATACTTGAGACCCGAGTTCATTGACGAGATTGCGGAGTCGTATGATCCTGCTGAGGACTATGGCGCGTAGTGGCACCAGCCGGTCGCCCTTCGCCTCTTCGGGAGAGATTCTTGGGCCACCGATCTTCGACGAAACGAGCAACATTCGCCCGGGCGTGACGTTTGCCGAACTGGCGGCGCACGTCTATTTCACTGAAACCGGCGAACCGATCCCCAAGCGGCCAAGCCCTCACCCTAGCCCTCTCCCGAAGGGAGAGGGGAAACGGCAGTGGTCTCCGCTCTTGGGCGTCCACAACGGCAAGGCAGTCTACCTGCTCTTCAATGGTATCCTCGGGGACCGAAGCCCCGGCGGCGGCAACGGCTGTTGCAGCGAGGTTGTCCCCGGCGTAGTTGAAACAGAAAATGGCGGTTCCTCAGGTCCGAGCGGTGTAGCTCGGACCGCTTTCGAGCAAGAAAGGAGAAACCGCCATGAGAAAAAGGTACACGAAACGCAGTAG
>Ga0315277_10010153_pt1 | contig 11957 bp, 9 predicted proteins | sample YL17G05_15_MG_FD_203695 | JGI IMG/M metagenome (GOLD analysis project Ga0315277, IMG submission 203695) | Sediment microbial communities from Yellowstone Lake, YNP, Wyoming, USA - YL17G05_15 | ecosystem: Environmental > Aquatic > Freshwater > Lake > Sediment | place: USA: Wyoming | collected...
TAGTTCCCGGGCACGCGTTAGCCTCAAGGTGACAAACACATGGCAACAAAACAATGCGACAAGCGCATCGTCATCGTTGGCGCGGGGTCTCAGTCCTTCGGGTTGGGAACGCTCGGCGATTTGATGACGATAGGACAGAAATTAGCAGGCTCGACGGTCGTGCTCCATGACCTTTCAGAAGAGCTGCTCAAGCTCGTTAGCGGCGTCTTCAAGATTGCCCAGCAACAGGCGTCGGAGGATGGTGATGTTGCCCCGTTCAAGGTCGAGGCAACCACGGATCCGGTGAAGGCTCTTCAAGATGCGGATTACGTCGTTATGTCTATCGAGCACGGGAACCGGCTCAAGACCTGGGAACAAGATTATTATGTCCCATTCCGTCATGGCTGCACGCCAATATATTCGGAGAATGGTGGCCCCGGTGGCAGCTTTCACACGTGGCGCCAAGTCCCGCCTATGCTCAAGGTGGCGGACATCATGCATGACGTGGCAAAGAAAGCAGTACTGCTCAATTACTCCAATCCCGTCCCCCGTGTTACGTGGGCTATAAACCGGTACATGGCCAAGAAGGACCCCACCTTTCCGAAGCGGAACGTGGGCCTTTGTCATGGCATCGGCTCCGGCCTCAGCGGGCTGGCAAAGGTAATCGGCGCTGGTGAAGCAATGCTTGATTTCACGTCTGCGGGCCTCAATCACTTCTATTTCTTCATCAAAGTGAAAGCCAAGTATGATTACATGATGCCCGCCATCGGGTCGTTCCCCGAGAAAAAGGTGAAGGCCGGCGACGACTTGCTCCAGGACGTTCGCGAACGCGGTGCCGAGTGGGCAAAAAACAACGAGTTGTATTTGATCGAGGAGTTGCTCAAGACCTTCGGTTATTTCACGTATCCCGACCAGTCCCATCCCGGGGAATACTTGCACTTCGGCCGTTTCTACGCCCCGCACGTGAAATATGGTTTCAGAGGATCGAACGAACCTTACAAACAGCGCATGGTAAAATCGATCAAGGGAGAAGAGGATAATTTCTGGTGGGTGCACAGCACTGGCGAGAAAGCGGTTCCTATTATGGTAGCTATGGAATATGACACGAAGGAAGCCTTTATTGCCCTCAATATGATGAACGATGGGTGCATCACGAACTTGCCCCAGGATTGCACGGTCGAAGCTCCCGGCCACGTTGACAAGAATGGCCCGAGGCTCGATAAGGTTGGGGCATTGCCGCGAGGCATAGCGAATTTGCTTATGCAACAAGCCACGATCCAGGATCTTGTCGTTGAAGCGGCCATCACGGGCGATTATAACACTGCGGTTCAAGCCTTGTCTATAGACCCGACAGTTCCGTCACCCCAAGTGGCGAGAAACTTGCTCGATGAGATGCTCGTTCTCCAGAAAGATTACCTCGTGCAATTCCAGAAGAAACGCTAAAGTTGCGAGCTCTTTTTTATTTTTTGCTTTTTTGCTTTTATCGTTCGTTTGAACAGATTTTTGAATTGCTTATTCAAAAAATGGAAGAATTCTATTTAACTATGGATATCGGTAAATTATGCATCACAACCAGAACGAGCGAATGCAAAAACGGCCACCTCTTTACCACTTGCCCTCTTTATTCTAGCGATTTTCATCTTTATCATAGCCTTGATCGCCAAGCAAAAAGGGAATAAAGCGATTGTTGCCCTCGCTGGCGCGGTTATATGCTATGTCGTGTTATTTTTATTTGAAAACGCTGATCCCATCTTGATCCTTGATTTCATATTCGGGAATGAAGAGGATGGCTACGCGAATTTCAATTCCATGCTCTTGATTCTCGGCATGATCACGATGATCGACATTACGATGGATTCGGGGCTCTTTCAGTTCGTCGGGTTTAGCTTGATCAAAAAAACCCGGGGAAATCCCTTCAAGCTTTTTCTCGTGATTACAACGTTCACCGTGCTCATTTCGACCGTCCTTGACAACATGTTGGTGTTGATGATAATGATCCCGCTTACCATCAGCATCTCGCGATTGCTGGAAATCAAGCCGTTGCCATATCTTCTCAGTGTAGCTGTACTCGTAAACATCGGTGGAACTGTCTTCACGATTTCATCCATCTCGAACATCATTATCGCAAATTTCGCGGAAATACCGTTCTTGGAATATTTCTTTAATGCGGGATTGATCTCGCTAATTATTTCGGCATGCAGCATCGTGTTTCTTTATTTCTTGACCAGAAAGCAATTAACATCCCCGATTCGAAATATCACGGTCTTGCTGGATTATGATGCCTGGATTTTTGTCTCTGATAAAAAGCTCATGTACAAGTCCGCTATGGTCTTCTTAGTCGTCATTGGTTGCATCATCGCAGTTCCTCCAAGTATATTTCCTTCAGATTTGATTGCTCTCACTGGCATGTTCATCTTGATTCTCATTAGTAGACTAAATACAAACGAGATCTTGAAAGCAGTGGACGTGGAGCTTTTTTTGTATTTGATAGGCATCTCGATCGTGACCGGTTCGATAAACTATTCTGGTATCATGGAATACTTTGGAACGCTGCTCGGTGCGATGGGGTCGAATGATCCAATGTCGTTTAACATCATGATCTTGTGGGTTTCCGCGGCGTTGAGCGTCACGGTCGACAACGTGCCGATAACGCAGATCTTACTTCCTACGCTCCGGTCTTTAACGCAACCGTTCACGCAATCGCAAGCACGGCAGTCGTATTATGCTCTCACGCTCGGTGTCGGCTGGGGAGATTCATTGACTCCGTTCGGGGATAATATAATCGTTCAAAAGTTGGCTGATCAGCACAAGGTGAAAATCCCGTTAGGTGAATTCTTCAAGGTTGGATTTTTTAGCGGCATGTTTCAGCTCGCTTTAGCAACGGTGTTTTTTGCACTCATGGAATCGATAATGGTCGCGTTAATCTTGATATTTTGTATCTTCGGCGCGATTATTGGGATCACGCTGTTATGGAAAAAGATTAAGCCCATCGTTCAAAAGAAAATGACCGGCGAGACGCGATCCCATAGTTTCAGCGATAAATGGTTGAATAGAAGGCGAACCACCCGCTGAACAATACTATTTCTTATATCCAGAATCATTCAATGATGGCCAGCCGGGTCTCGTTCGTGCCATCCGGGCAAGCTGCTTCGAAATACACGAAAATCTTGCTGCCCACTTTCACCCAGTGTGAATAACGCCACGTGTGATACTTTCCCGGGGTCGTGGACTTGAGGAGGGGTTTATGCGGTGTCAAGGCGGCGAATCGAACAAAAGAAGAGGATAGTTAACAGTTTATCACGCATATTGGTTATAAAAGAGCCGCTCGGTTTGTCGGGTGTGAGCCTGCGGCGGGATTCTGTCTTGGCATGGCCTCGGCGATGTGCCTCGTTCGGTTCCTTCGGCGCGAGGCGGGGCTTTCTGTTCGATGATTAAACGCACGACCGAGAAAAGAATACGCGTTTTTATGACTTTTTCTCTTTCAACGACTCTCATTATCTATCTGGATATCGCGATCTATTTCTTATTCTTATGATCCTTGTAAAAGGATCATTTTATCGCCGCATTTTTATCGCCGCATTAGAAGGGGAAGAGTTATACAATATTTCTACACGCATCCCGTCATCAGCGGCATTTCCCGGGATTTCCCGGGTCTCCAGCACGGCCCGCGTATTATTCTCAACTTTATCTTTCTAGGCAATCCTTCTCATTCTTTCTATCACCATATTTTTAATTCCTATTTTTATAATCATATTATAGCTCTTTATGATCAGAGATCCCAAGTTGAACGAAAGGAACTCGCGAGTACTCGATAAATGTGATATTGATGCCTAGAGTTTCTGAAAATGGACGGGTCTTAGGTAGTATAGGGGTATCGAAAAGGGAAATAAACCAAATATCGTTCAGACCAGACGGAAAATCATTCCTTACCCTCGCAAACAATCGCATTAGAGAATGGGACGTCCGGACAAGAAAGAGATTGTGGGATATCGGCAGCTATAACGGGATGCAACGTTTTTTCGTTTCACCCAACGGTAAAAATATCGCGCTCGAGGTGGAAGATTGGTCCAGTAAGTATGAATTTGTTGATTCAGGCCCCCACAATCTCGAGATCTGGGACGGATATGTGGGCACTCGCCTTGCTTGTTATAAATCGTTTGATTTCGATGATATCGTTTTTTCCCCAGATGGGGACCTAATGGCCATCGCAACTCTTTTAGATTGGCAAGTGTGGGATTTGCATAGTTCGATACATCGAATTCTAGTTCAACCAATTCAAGCCGATGCACGTGGATTGAATCTTCGTAAATTAGGATTTTCACAGAATGGAAAAATCTTGATTGTATTAGGCTGGCTTCAGACTGAGGGACATATTGAAGATTTGTTATTAGAATGGGATATTAGTACGGGAATTGAAATTAAAAGAATCGATTTGATTGGAGCCAGGAGAGCCTCTGATTGGTCTCAAATTGCATTCTCACCTGCAACGCGCACTTTTGCCTTCCCATGTCAAAATGGTAGCATTGCATTTCTGAATGCATTCGATGGCACGACTCTTTATACACCCGAATTTACTAGTAAGGCCCTTGCTTGTGCATTTTCCCCGGATGGTTCGATGCTCGTAACGACATGGCGAGATTCTCCCGCTCGAATATTCAATACCAACTCGGGCCAAGAAATATGCAGGTTAAAGAAAGGCGGAAGCCATGTGAAATGCGCTTTCTCACCATTGAAGGAAGATCCCATCATCATCACCGGGTCGGATAATGGCGTGGTCAGAATATGGGATATCAAATCTATTCTTCCTGTCTAGAAGAAATAGTTTGTAAACTATTTCTTTGTAAAAGAAATAGGCGAGGAAGAATGCATCTCCCTCGCCTTTGCACACGGACGGAGCTCCAGCCCACCAGCCAGGCTCGCTCTTGTCCGGGCGTAAAACGACCGAATATTTGGCCAAAGCGCTGCGAAACTTGTTAAAAGTAACCATTTCACGTTAACCTTGCATCATTTCGTTCCTTGCACGAGAACGATGATCTTATTTGCCGATTCCAGGTCTTCTTTTAAGCCAGTCTCCTCGAACAGTTTTGCAGCACGTTCGAGGAATGCGAGGGCTTTCTTGTTGTCGTTCTTTTTTTGCCATAACAGACCGATAGACAAGAGCTCGGATGCCATGTCTGCCTTGTTCTGCAACTTTCCGTCGATGGTAAGGGCATCCGTGTAAACCTTTATGGCTTGGTCGTCGTCGCCTTTTGCCTTGAGAATAGCGCCTATGTTGTTTAGGATGGAAGCTTTGATTGGCAGGTTTTCGAGCAGATCCGCGATCTTCAATGCGTCGTTGTATTTCTGCAGCGCTTTATTGCGAAAGCCCATTGAATCATAGATCAAGCCAAGATTATTCAATCTTTTTACCTTGGCATCGAAGTCGCCAATCTTGTCCGCGATGGAAAGAGCTTCTTCCAGATTCTTCAAGGCTTCATCGTGATTACCTTTTGCTTCGTTGATAAGGCCTATGTTGCTGAGGCATTTTGCCTTGACAGGCAAATCGTTTATTTGGTTCGCGATGGGAAGGGCATCCGAGAAGTGTTTGAGAGCCGCGTCCTTGTCACCTTTTGAAAGGTAGATCTTGCCCATTCCCGTCAACGCCGTGACCTTTTCTTGCAACGCGTCGATCGGCGCTGCGTATGTTAGAGTGTCCTGGTAATGCTTCAACGCCAAATCGTAGTCCTTCTTGCCGTCGTAAAACATCCCGAGGTAATTTGAGAAGATTGCCAGGGCTGCGATGTTGTCCTTGGCCTGGGCGATATCGAGGCCTTTCTGGGCGCACCGGAGCATGGCATCGTGCTGGCCGAGATCGTTGTACACGCTCGTGGCGAGAGCATACTTGTACACGTCCTCCACGGGTTTCACGAACCCGCCAAGCCATGAACTGAATTCTGGCCGCGGTGGCGGTTTCATTCCTGCTAGCTTCGCGGTGGTTGTATCGTTAATGAGGCGCGACCACATGCCACCTTCCACCAGCTCTTGCACGCTCGCTTTCACGAGATGCACGGGAAACTTGGCAGCTGCCTTGAGCTCGTCAACGATTGCATTGCTTTTTGATGGATCGTCGCGATCGTGCATGATCCAGATCAATGACTTGATACCGTCGCAGAGCTTGATGAATGGTCCGACGGGGAAATCGATGATATCGGCAAATCCCATAATCACGAGATTCCTGCCGCTGGTCATTTTCTGCAATGCCGATATCTTGCATGGCTCGATATCGATGCCGGCCTTCTTGTCCTGGGATTTATCTTTCATTCCCGAGCCGGGAAAAAGCGAATCCGGGCATTTCTCGCCCGTGATGACGTTCTGCATGGAACCGCGAAGCTTGACCAGGATATATTTCGATTTCAAGGCTTCAAGGCTCGTAAATCCTTCGAAGTCGGCTTTCGTGACGATGATCTTGGATGCTTCCTTGGCTACTTTTCCCAGTAGCAAGATCATAGCGCGCTCGATCATGCTATCGAGATTCGTCGTGATCACGACATGTCCCGCCTTCGCTGCACGGGCAAGAAACACGTGCACTAAATTCGGCACGGTCGGGAGCTCGAAATATTCCATGAACTTCAAGCTCGCATCGAACAAGCCCTTGAATTGCTCAATGATCATGGACAAATTCATGCTCGCCGGAGCGAGCAACACGTCGACTTCCTCTTTCGGTGCGCAATATTCCAGTAAAGTCCTCGCGATGTCCTTGATGGGCGGTATACTGCAAGGCGGGTACATGGACACGCCGCTACCGGCCAGAAACGCGTATGGCTCGTCTGCAGGGAACACGTCTCCCACTCCTTGCAAGAATTTCCTTTTCGCGATTGCTTCGAGGCGCCACTTGAGCTCGATCGCGTCAGGATTGAGATCCACGACGCGCTTGAAGGCCTCGATGGCATCATCAATCATTTCCTTTAACTCGTTGATAATCGCGATGCCATACCAGGCAAGCGAGAATCCCGAAAGCTTGTCCGTGGCTTTCTGGTAAAATGCCAGGGCGACCTCGTGTTTCTGGTTGGCTTCCTGGGCCATGCCGAGGATGGCCATGGTCTCCGGATCGCCCGGTCGCGACTTGAGTACGATGTTGTAGGAATCCGCGTAGCCATCCGGTGGCAAGATCTTGATCGCCTTGTCACGTGCTTCGATCCACGCTTTCACGTCATTCTTGTGGTCGAAACAAATGGCGAGATTTGCCCAAGCCTCGTGGTCGATGCCCTTGAGCTCGATGGCTTTTTTCAACGCCGTGATGGCACCATCAAGGTTCCCGGCAACGCGCATGGCAACGCCGAGGTTGATCCAGCCGATGTTATAATCGGGTTGCAGTTCTGTTGTCTTCTTGCACGCAGCGACTGCCTTCTCGTTATCTTCCTTGATGCTCGCGTACCAGCCAAGGTTTGCCCAGGCCTTGAAGAAGTCCGGCTTCACGGCCACGGCTTTCTCACATGCCTCGATCGCATCGTCAAACTTTGCTTTATTTCCGAGGGCAAGAGCAAGGTTGTACCATACCAGATATTGTTGCGGATCCGCTTCCGTGATCTTTTGAAACACCGCGATCGCATCGTCCCATTTTCTTTCCTCCAGAGCATCCATGCCACGCAGCAGCTCTTCTGGGATATCCACGGAATCGATTCACCTGGCAAGATTATATATGGCACGCGCGAACACTCACGCTTGCGCATTCTTCGCATCGTGCGAAAATAAAATTACCGATAGCGTGAAAAAAGGAGAAGTTGCATGGAAACCTATTTTTTACCGATTTTATTGCCACACTTGCTGCAAATGAGAGATCCCAAGGGAACGGGATTTCCGCACGTCGGGCAGTAGCTGGCCACTTCTTTCGTGGTGATTTCCAGCAATTTGCTCCCGATGAGGTGGAAGTACGCGCCATCGACGTGGCGCTCGCCTGGTTCATTGCAACGCGTGCATTTCACGTCGATCTTGTATTCACTTTTCGGATGCCCTTCGAAATGGATCGTCCGGAGGGTTGCTTGGCCACACGTCGTGCACAAGAACATGCGATCGAAGATGAACGGGGCCCATTGCGTTACAGCGTCCTTACCTTGTGGCAAGGTGAACTCGTAAGTCTTCTTACACACGGGACATTTTCCCACGACTTTCACGGTGGGTTCCCTCTTGTTATCGTGCAGGTGCAGTGGAATCAAATAGCCCCCGCATTTCTTGTTGCCGCACGCGAATTTCTTCGTCCAGTACTCGCTCATGCTCGATGCCTTGTGGATGGTTTATTTTCTTAGTGTTCCGCCGATTCGAGTGCTCGTGGGACCAGGTTTTTTTCCTATTCTAACCGGATCTCCACATAAGTTGCAAAACACAGCTTGAACTGGCAGAGGGTTCCCGCATTTGTTACAGAACAATTCTTGGCCGCATTCATTGCAGAATTTTGCTTTCGGAGTAAGATTTGCTCCACAATTGGGACACGTGCCTACGACATCCTTGGAGATCTGAATCGGTTTCTTGGTAAAATCTCCCTTCTCAGCACTGGAGCCACATTTCATACAGAACGAAGCTTTTGCAGAAAGCAAGGAACCGCATTTTCCACAAAATAGGTCGCGGCCACAGTTGGGACATTTCTTCGCCGATTCATCGGTGACCTTCGTGTTGCACGTCGGGCACGTGATGATCGTCCGCTCGGCCGACGGTAACTTGTTTTCCACGAGGAAATAAACGCCACCATCGACGGCGCGATCGTCCTCCTTCTTGCACTCGACACACTCGACCTTGATCTTGTAATCGGACCGTGGATTGCCTAAAACTTTCTCGGTCTTGAGCGTCGATTGACCACACTCAGTGCATTTGAAAGTTTGTTCTTCTAAAACGGGTTGCCACTTGTCGACCTCGGATTTATTGAGGGACAGCGAAAACTGGAACACTTTTTTGCATTCTGGACATTTTCCGAATACCTTTACCTCGCCATCCTTTTTATTTTCCCGGATTTGCACAGGAATTAAGGTTCCGCTGCAGCCTTTCTTGCCACACGCGAATTTCTGGGTTTTATAATAGCTAGTGTCAAACGCCATACTATATCGCCGTTTTTTTTTGTATTTTGTTTTTTTTAATCTTGATCAGATAATAGCGCATCAAGGATTAAAATCCATCAAGCCGGGGTAGATGATCAAGGTATCATCACGAGCCACGAGTTTTCAGAGCAATTTCGTGATCACCGAGATGCCGTCGTGCAAGTGCTTGTCCCGGTTGATATCTTCGATGGTGTATCGATTGATCGTGATCCCGCGATCCTTCTTTATTTGAGCAAGGAATGGCTCGATGGTTGCATCGAAATCCAAGGCCACGCAAGCGCCGATCTTTGCCCGGTCGTCTTTCCTCGACTCCAGCACACGCTCGATGCTCTGCAGATCCACGGGTACCAACGGCGCGTCTTGCTTGACGAGGACCGGCACGAGCGAATGGCGGCACACGGCATCGATGCCCAGGCTCGCTAGCTCGTGCTTCTGCGTGGCGTTCATCTTCCAGCATACCCAGTTCACGAACTCGAACCTGGGCACAGCCTTGAAGTCCAGAGCAGTCCGCGGATGGCCAATAATCTTGTCGGTCGGATACCCTAACCGCGAGGCCGCGAGCCGGCATCCCGTTGGCGAGATGTCGATGCCAACGAACTGCCTGCCCGTTGCCTTTGCTGCCACGAGGGTCGTGCCTGAACCGGAAAACGCGTCGAGCACGATGTCGCCCAGGCTAGACGAAACACTGATGACGCGTTCCATAAATTTCTGTGGCTTTTGCGTGGGATAAAACAATCGCTCGGATGAAGTAGACGTGATGAGCTTGATGTCCGTCCATAGCGACGTGAGCTTGATTCCCTTGCTCTCATCGAGATAAGTCTTGTATCGCGGCTCGCCGCTTCCTGTCCAGTAAATGAGCCTCGGGTTTTTCTTCAATCGTTCGTCGATGGTTTCTTGGGTCCACTTGAGGGCTTTCTCCTTCTTTATCGTGTACTTGTGGCCCCCGAAATCGAACATTTTGCCTTCCTGGTTTCCTTTCACGACCAACGGTTGGCTGCGGAATTTCCGGCCGGTCTTAGGCTCCACGATGTTGAACACGGACTCGTCCATGGGGATGTACTGGACGTTAAACGTGTATTCCGGGCCCTTGGCATAATAAAGCACGTGATCGACGATGCTGCCATAATTGCGATCCGTGTTCTTGCTTGGCGAGTGTCGTTTCCAGACGATATCGTTGAGGAAATTATCGCCACCGAAAACCTCATCGCACATGACCTTGAGATGGAACACGGCCGATACGTCGCAATGCAAGTATAACGTGCCATTGGGCTTTAGTACCCGGTGGATCTCTTGCACCCGCGCCCGCATAAACTCGATGTAATTTGAGATTTCGCCGTTCCACGTGTCGTGGAAGCCCCTGATCTCCGAAGTACCCTTGGCGAGATCCACGTGGTTCCTACGTGAGAAAAACGGCGGATCGATGTAGCACAAATCGATGGCATCTTGGGGAAAGGATTTCAGCACTTCGAGGTTGTCCCCGCAATAAATTGTGTTCGGCACGAAGGGCAATATCATCCCCCTCGTTAAAGCAACTTGAATTGGGCTTCGACAAGCTGGACCGACGTGCCGATCTTATCGAAGAATACTTCGAAATCATTTTCTTTGAGATCCTTGTCATAGGTGTCATAGCACACTAGAATTTTGCCAAGATCCCCTTTTACTAGGCCGTAAACCGGCAATTCGATGAGGAGCTCGATTTTATCACCTTCATGGCAAAGTCGTGAAGGTCGGGTGGGCGATTTCGCTTTCTTTCCCATTGCCAGTTCACGATTAGATCTTACCAAGTCTAACTTTAAAAATGAATCCAGCCCACGATATTATTAAAAAAGCACGAGATAAGGTTCAATCATTCCTGAAAAATCGCGCGTGGCGACAAAATTCGCAAGCCGCGCCAGCGTGAATGCATATGGATGCTCCGACACGCGTATTGACTACGATGAATCACGAAGAACCGGACAAGGTCCCGTATTTCGAAAGCACCTTCACGAACGATGCCATTGCAATGCATTTCAATATACATCCGGGTAAGCTTGGGCCGCTGCTCAATATCGCCCAGATCTTGCCATTCCGGCACAAGATAATGTCCAAGGCATTATCGAGCAAGAAACTCATTGCGGGCACGGTGTTCGGCATCGCCAAGTTTTACAAGGCAGCGGGCATCGATATCATGCCGACGATCTCCGCGCTCTTTCCCCGGAAACTCGTGAAGGGTGGCTTCATCGACGAATTTGGTCGTCACATGCATTTCGAACATTACAAGGACGGGACGGAAATCCTCGGGTACATCGGCGGTACCTTCAAAACGTTCGAGGATTACGAGAGCTGGGAGCAGCCTGACCCGAACGAGAGCATCCGTATCAACATGTTTCTTGCCGGTCTCGACGCGCAGAATAAGCTCGACAACAAGATCTTCGCCATCGGCGGTGTTACGGGTATGATGGAGGTTACCTGGCAAGGATTTGGCATCGAGACTTTCTCCCGTTTGCTCGTGAAGCGAAAGCAAATCAAGACCGTGTTTGACAACTGCGGCAAGTTCACGCTCGAGGTGATCAAGAACCTTGCCGAACACGGAGCAAAACTCATCTTGATCTTCGATGACATGGGTTTCAAGAACGGGTTGTTTATGAACAAGAGAAACTATCAAGAATTCACGCTGCCCTGGCTCAAGCAAATTTGCGCTGCCGCTCACGACCGGGGTTGCAAGATCTTGCTGCATTCTTGCGGTGATGTCTTGAACCTCATCGATGATTTCGTGAACGAATGCAAGATCGATGCGCTCAACCCGATCGAGCCCACGACCGCGAACCCGGAGTACAACATCTTCGCGCTCAAGAAAAAATACGGCGACAAGCTCACGCTTGTCGGGAATATCTCGCCAATGATGCTCGCCACGGGGGAGATCCAGGCGATTCA
>Ga0315277_10010154_pt1 | contig 11957 bp, 9 predicted proteins | sample YL17G05_15_MG_FD_203695 | JGI IMG/M metagenome (GOLD analysis project Ga0315277, IMG submission 203695) | Sediment microbial communities from Yellowstone Lake, YNP, Wyoming, USA - YL17G05_15 | ecosystem: Environmental > Aquatic > Freshwater > Lake > Sediment | place: USA: Wyoming | collected...
CCTGTCTGGCGGTAGGCCTGGGCCAGCAGTATCCAGGCGCGATAGTCACGCACGCCGGCCGTCGTCACGGGCTCGAGCACGGTGACGACGCGACTCGGTTTCCCTTCGGCCTGGGCCACGAGGGCCTCGATCCAGGCCACCTTCTCGCGGGGCTCAGGGACAGGCTGCACCTCGTTTGCCTTGACGTACTCGTCGAGGCAGGCACGCGCTTCGGCGGCCTTGCCTGCGGCCATGTACAATTCTATGGCGATGGGGAGCACGGCAAACCTCTGGCGCTTGGACTTCAGGGCCGCGAGGCCTTCATCGGCCAGGGCCACCCCCTCGTTCGCGGCGCGCCGGGAACGCACGATCTCCGAGCGCAGGCCGAACCTGGCCACGGCCAGGTCGCCCGGGTCGACGATATCATGGACGAGCGGCGTCTTTCCGTCGCCGAGGCAGTATGCGGCGATCTTGCCCTCGGCGTCCTTGACGGGCGCCAACGTCGCGTCGACAGCCTTCAGTTCGGCCTCGGCCTTGTCCAAGTCTCCGTGCCGCAGCCATTCCGCGGCCAGGCCCAGGCGAACGCGGGGGTCGTCCGGCTTGAGGGCATCGGCCCGCTCCAGGTCCGCCCGTGCCGCGGCGACCACCACGTCCTGCTCCGCCCTGCCTTCGGGCACAGGCGGAAGCAGGCGGGCACGGGCGCGGGCCAGGGGGACCTCGGCCGATCCGGGGTCGTACTTGGCGGCACGGTCCAACCACGTCAGGGCGTCCTGCCTTGCCGTCTTGCTTTCGCTGCTTTCGGCAAGAGTGGCCAGCAGGATGCGGGCCTTGGTGTAGGGCGCCGATGGGCCGGCCTGCTTCGGGGCGGCGTTGACCAACTCCTCCAGTTTGGCCTGGGCCTCCTCGCGTTTTTTGCGGTCGCCCTGGGCCATCAGCGACTGCGCCAGCCAGACGGTCGCGTCGGGGTCGCCCGGGGCCTGTTTGAGGCGCTGCCCGGCAATGTACTCGAGTTCCCCGGATTGGCCGGTGTAGGCATAAAGGACGGCGAGCGGGCGGTAGACGGAGGTGGTGTCGGGCTTCAGGCGCAGGATGCGCCGGTACGCGTCAACGGCCGAAAAAATGTTGCTCGCGTCCAGCGGCCGGACCAGCAGGTTCGCCTGGGCGTACTGGCCCAACACCTCGGGGTTATCCGGGAACCGCTCGAGGTAGTCACGCAGGTTGGTCGCGGCCTCCTTCCAGTCCCCTTTCTGGAATCCCGCCTGGCCGGCGGCGAGGCCCCTGGAGGCGATGATCTCCTTCCGCACGTATCGTGCGACGACCAGGCCTGCGCCGAGCACTACCAGGGCCGCCACAACGATTAGCAGCAGTTTCCAGTTGATCCTTGCGGGTCTGCGTTCGCTGATCATGAAATGCCCCCAAACAAAACCATGGTGTATCCCGACGATTCCGTGAACCGCGGGCACTGGCAGGCGAACATGGCTCTGGAAATGGCGCGGGCGAGCCCCCCGAAAAACCATCCGTCATGTCGCCTGCACACGCTACGACACGTTCCAGACCCGACCGGAAAGCGATATGATACAAAGCGGGGCTCGCGTTGGCAATAGCCAGCCCACGCAGAAATTCATGACTGCGATGGGCGCCGCGGGAGAGAAAGCGGCTTCAGCCGCGAGAGATGTCCTTGCGCACACGCGGATTCTTGAGGGGAACCCGGCCCGTACCGCCACTCGTAGCCGCGCCCTTCCAGTGACCGCAGCCTGGCCGCAAGGCGCCGGTTGGGCTCCTCACGATACGCCATCATGTGACGATCAGGATTTGGTGCGGGTGCATCAAAAGGAGAAACGCCGCCTGAGCCACCCGACCAGGCCGAGGCCCGTCGCTCCGAGCACAAGAGCCCCTGGGGCGGGTATGTAGGTCGTACCGCCGTACGCGGCTTGCGAGTAGTAGGTCCACTCGTACCCCCCTCCTGGGGCGCTGGTGCCGCCGGCATCGCCGATCCAGTTCTCCACGTCAAACTCCAGGTCGTCCAGGATGTACCACGCGGCCCAATCGTCCCTGTGACCGTGCCAGCGGGGACAGTAGATCGGACAGGGGAGGCGGTCAATCTCGATCCGATCGACCGGCAGAGCCCCGTCGGGTATGGCCAGCGTGGTCAGATTGGTCGGACTATACACGATTGAAGTGCTGTAGCCGTCCCCCCACACGTCGACGAAGCCGGAGCCTTCGAGCCACCGCATGCCACGGACGGTGACGCCGGCGCTCGGATCGTTCGAGCCGCCCGCGTAGCCTAACTTGAGGCTGCGGACTTGCCTAGTGAGGTACCCCGTGGGGCTGCCGGGATCGGTGAACGTGATGCCCATCACGAAATCGGTTGGCTCGGTGAGCGGGTCCGCACCCCGGTAACCCGTACCGTACCCGTTGAAGAGATAGCCCGTGTTGTCCGCATCACAGTAGAGGTCGCCCGGGGCTATGCAGCAGCTGTAGCCACCGGGCCCATGCAATTGGTCGTTGTTGCCCCAATAGAAGGCCTCGTCCATGGTGCCGACCACCATCCCATAAAAGGGATCCTCCGCGAACCGGCGGGAGGCCCTTTGGGGATAGAAGTCGTAGCGGACACCAAAAGGGCTTCCGCGGATGGCGGCAAAGTCGCTTGGGTCGGCTGGCCTGTCCGTGCCCGGCCGGCGATCGTACGTCTCAGTGTAGTAGACGGGGTCAGCCTGCGCCGATGCGAGGCTCAGCCCCAGAACGGCAATGACCAGCAGCGCGCGTTTCATGGCCACATCCTCCTTTCGAACCGGCCCATCCGGCTGGATGAGCCTCCCCTCCGCCATGGCGCTCAGCCCGAGCGCCTCGTCGAATTCGCGATAGGCCAGAAGACCGCATCGGATGTGAAATTCAAGCCATGGACCTCCCGATTCAAACGTCGATCAGAATCAATCCGCAGCGATTAACCCGTTGCCTTTTTCCCGCAATTGAAGCCGGAATCCCCGAATAAGGGCGTTCTATGCGGGCGAAACCGATGGCGCAAGAGCACAACTCAACTTCCATCTGGAAAACCCGGGCTAACCAGCAAGCCCCGACGAGCTGGCGGATTTGAACCGGCGCCCGGCGTGGGAACTTCCTGCCCAATTGGAAAAAGTCAATTGGCTGCCCAGCCACACCTTATCGCCGTACCGGCGCCGCTGATCGCAAAAAGCGCATGCGCCGTGAACTCAGGCCACCCGTTTCCTGAGCCGGCCGACAAAGACGAGGCCGATGGCACCAAGCAACAATGCGCCCGGAGCCGGAATGGGCGGCGGGGTCCATCCCTCGGAGGTAACGCAAACCTTCATTACCCCGTCAGCGTCTCTGCTCATGTTCACATGCCTGCTGGCATCGGGCCCCCATCCCCACACGCCAGGGCTGACCTCCCTGTAAACGGCCACATCGAACTCCAGATGGTTCTGGGGAGTGGGGACGTCGCCGGTGAAGTGCGCCGTGAACAGGAGATACTTCCACTGGGTGCCGCTCGGGGCCACAGGTGTACCCCCCGCGTAAACCAACGTCGGGCTGCTTCCGTCCAACACGGCCCAGTCCGAGGCCGAACGCACATCGACGACGCCACCACTGCCCTGCTTGTAGTAGTTGTTCTGGAAATCGCTCAGGTACTCAAACTCGAAGGCGTAGGAGGACCCTGGAGTGATTCGGAGAGCCATTAGATCGAACGCACTCCAGTCGGTCGTTTTGACCCGGAATTGCTGCAAAAAACTGTCGGCCTCAACCGCGTCGCCGACAGCCTCGATCTCCAGGTCAGCCCATGCAGCGGAACACGCCGCAGCCAGAATGGCGCCCAAGACGCACAGCCTGACTGCAAGTTTCACTGTAGGTTCCCCTTTTCGGCTCACCGCCCAAAGTGCCCGTTCTTAAAGACACATGCCTCAGAACTTCTGCCACTTCTGTACGCTCTATGTTCTCAAGGGCCGGTGGCCCCCGTCTCGGGGGGGAGACGGGGGCACCTGGCCTGCCGTTACAGCGGACGTCTCCAAGTCTTAAGCCAAACGTCTCATAATGCGCGACAGCCGCATCAACAAAGGGCCGCCAGCACCGAGCGACACCAAGCCCAAGCCGCCCAGAATCAAAGATGCAGGCAGGGGCACCGGTTCAGCATCATCCACCGACGCGAACACCGAATTCCCTTGGTAATTGATTGACTCCGCGTATGTAATGGTTAGAAGCGTGTCGGGCGCGAAATGCGATGCCAAGTTGTCACTGGTGATAACATCGCCTATCCAAAGCGCGGGCGTTATCGTCCACCCCGGGCTGAGGATTTTCACAAGACCGTATGCATTCTTCTGCCAGTCATACTCGTACATCATGTCAAGTCCCAGCGAGACATACGTGCCGGTACGGTCATATCCCGCAATCTTCCCATCGAACCCCATGCCTATGTCGCCGGTGTGGTACATTTCGCCCCAGGCACTGACCCAGAAAGACCATCGCACATCGTCACCTGTGGGCATGGCAACCGTCTGAGTGACCCATGCGGTACCGCTGCCAGTCATATCCCCGACGGCCAAAACGGCCAGGTACTTGTTCGCACTATCGTAGGGCGATTGATACCACACAAGAGGTGCAGCACCTCCGAAGATACTGCTGCCAGTGGTCCAGCCCGTAAAGTCGCCGGTCTCAAAGCCCGCGTTGATCAGCGGCAATGGCGTGATGTCCGCCATGGCTGGTACACCAACCAACCCTAAGTTCAGGCAGGCCGAAACTGCAACCAGCAGTGTGGCCTGTCTCACAAGTCCAAACCTATATCCATGAGTTTGTGGTTGTTGCATGTTTCGGCTCTCCTTAAGCCAAGTTGCTATTCACAGGCACAAGCGAACAGCCCTCTGTCAAGCATAGGATTGCCTCACATACTCCCTGACCCAGCCCGCGAGCCAGGTGCCCGCGCGAACTGAAAGACGGACGAGATTCTCAGGGCCGTGCCCTCCGCCGTGGCTTCTGAACAGCCGCCTATGTTCTTCAAGGGCCGGTGGCCCCCGTCTCGGGGGGGAGACGGGGGCGCCTGGCCTGCCGTTACAGCGGACGCTTAAGCCAAACGTCTCATATACCAGCCTACCGCAGCGAGGCCAACAAGACCCAGCAACACAGCGGCCGGGGCGGGGATGATAGACCCTTTACCTCACCACTTGTTCACGGGGAAACCCACGCACTTGCCGTCAGGTTCCTGGCGTGCCGAAGCCGCGCGGTCTTTGGCCGGTCGCATAGGGCTCCGGAGCCGGTTATCGCCTCACGGGAGGCCCAGTTCCCCCCCAGCCGACAAGGCTGGGGCCGAACGGGCGACGGTCAGCCCCCTCCGCCGCAAGGGCGGAGGGGGCAGCCGTGTTGGGTTTCTCCTACGCCAGCCGCCGCATCAGCCATCCGACGAGGCCCAGGCCGATCATGCCGAGGCCGATGGCCGCCGGGGCGGGGACCAGGTACAACTGGTCCTGAGCCAAGGCTGCCGACGTTGTGTAAGTCTGCAGGATGCGCACGTCGCCGATGCCGGACCAAGTGCCGACATTGATGGCGTTTGTGGCCTCCACGACCCACGTCGCCGCCTGGCCGCTCACCGGGCCGATCTCGCTCTCGATATACCAGATGGCATTCTGCAGGGCGCCTGCCGAAACGTTCCTGCCGGCGCCGTAGATGTAGTTGGAGAGGACGCCCGTAGCGAACTTCGTGTAGAGGTAGGCCGTCCGCGGGTCAAGGTTGTCCCCGGCGTTCGTATCAGCGCCGCCCCGCCATGAGTGCGAGCCGGGCGTACTGCCGTTGACATTCGCCGTGCTCACCCAGAGGTCCATCGGTTGGGCAACATACTCGTCGGTCTCGACGCAGAAGGTCTGAAAGGAGTTCGCGATATTGCCCTGGTTCTTGGCGACATCGGCATACGCCGCGTTGCTAAGCCACTTGACCGTGCCGTCCAGGCTCTTGCCGTCCGGCGACAAGGTAAACTCGCCCCCGTTACCGGCATAGTACCCATTGATGCGGCCGTAGTACATGCGGCCGCCATAGTACCCGGCCCCGTCCCCGATCACCACGTCCGCCAAGGCGGGCGTTGCGAACAGAACCAGTGCCGCAAGCGTTAGAAGCGCCTTTCTCATGACATGCTCCTCGTACCGGCCTTCCGCCCTGTGCCGCGATGGGCACGGGGCGGACAGGCCGGCTCGTTGTTAGGGGTGAGATTAACCGACACGCCTCTTCAGCCAGCCGACCAGGCCCAGGCCCATCATGCCGAGCAGGATGGCCGCCGGGGCGGGGATCTTAACGATGAAGTCCTGGTAGTCCGGATCCGTTATCGCCCGCAGATCCCCTCCCAAAGAAATGTAGCTCGCATCACCATTTAGCGCAGCCAGCATGTCATTGGCTGCCTTCTTATCGGCCGCTGATATCCCGCTCACTAAGAAGTAATCACCGACCGTCTGGGTGGGACTCTGGTCCGTGCTAACATCCCACATCGCAGCGCCAGCGGCGCCGCCGTGGGCAAAAGGCAGCGGCTCGTAGATAATCTCCCAGATGGCATACGAAAAGGCTTTCGCGCCCGGCTTGTCGACACCTGTGCCCCAAAGGTCGTTCCAGTACCTTCCCCCGAGTTCCTGGATAAGCGCAGCCTTCTGCGCACCCATTGGCGAAGCATTGTACACGGGGCTGTGGAGTGGCGCCTGAGCGAGGGTGCTGACATCATACCAGGTTGTTGCAGGGCTGTCGGGAAGATCACAGCAGAATCCCCAATTGGGGACCTTCTTCCCCTCACCCGTCGCGGTTACGGTGTTGGCGGTCCACGAGTAGACGCCGACGTAGTAGTTCCCGCTTGCGATCCCGTCGCCGCGAATTTGGCCAGTTGAGCTTTGGTTGTTGTTGTGCCCGCTAATGTATACAGTCCCGACAATGTCGGCCATTGCCGGCACAGCGGACAGAAGGACGGCTAGACCTGCAATCAGAATTGAACGTTTCATGACTTCACCTTTCCTTTTCTTCTGAGTTTGGTTGCTTGCGCAACCCAATGTTGCGTTAGGCAACCGGATGCTTGAGCGATGCGTGCCCCGTCAGGGGGCAGAGAGCCTGCTCACTCAGCAGAAAAGGAAGGGCGGACCGCGGGGGGATTCCGTGACGAGGATGCACTGCGGTTGGAGAAGCGGTGGGTCACACCGCAGAAGATGCAGGAGCGAATGCGCGCCGAGGGGAGGCTCGAGGGAGCAGGCCTCCAGTGTGGCGGAGCAGTCGGGGTTGGCGATGAACGTGTGCCCGACCTGGGCGGGCCCGTCCGCGTGGAACCAGTCCGGGACGTTGCCGAGGTGGCCGGTCTTTGCCGCGCGGCCGATGTGCCACGCGCCCAGGCTCCCCAAGCCCGCGAGGACCAGCGAGAGGCTGGCCGGTTCGGCGGGCAGACGGCCCGGCTTACGCAACGGGTCGTCTGCCGCCGCAACGCCCGCCGGCAACAAAAGGTCCGAAAGACCGGAATCAAGGCAGGCCGAGGCGCCGACCTGATTAGATGCGGTTTCCGGCGAGGACTGTTGAGGAGGGGTCGCGGCGGGAACAAAGCGGGCACCCATGTCCGCCCGCGCAGCGGTCACGGCGCCAAGCACAATCGCCACGGCGACGGCAGTTTTCAGGAACCTCCTCAACGACGTTGCCCCCAAAGAGACTCTCTCACTGTTAGTGGACAGGAGAGTCTACACCAAGAAACACCCTTTGTCAAATAAAGTTGGCAGAAAAACTGAGAAAAAATGCCGTGGGTGACGGACCGGCCCCCCAGTCTCTCCCCCCTATCGCGGACGCCCGCGCGGCCGGGATGCAACCTCTTTGCTGACAAGGGCTTACACCCTCCAGGCGCCTGGCGGCAGCCGACGCCCGCACGTCACGAATCGGGTCGGAGGGCGGCCCGGGGCCGCCCATTTGGCAGGGCCGGGGCAATTTTTTCTTCGGGAATGACCAACCGCTTCATCAGCCACAGTTCTCCGGCCAGGATGAACACGGCCAGGGGCATCATCATCAGCCCCGCAAAGTCGTGGAAGAACGTCTCCGCCGCCTTGCTGTAGCCGGCGCCGAACAGCGCGGCCGTAATCACCAGCCGGACCAGGTTGCAGGCGATGGCAATGGGAACGCTCGAAACAAGAAGCACCCCCTTCTGCCACCTGGGCCGGTTCACCAGGTACGCCAGCGTGGCCGCGACGACCACAAAAGCCGTCAGCATCCGCAGGCCGCTGCACGCCTCGGCCACGGCAACCTCGGTTCCGTTGACGGTGATGACGTTTCCGGCCCGGTGCACCGAGGCCCCGAAGATCTCCAGGAAGAAGACCGCCCCCGTCGTGGCCTGCGTTTGCAGGGGGCTGCTGATCATGTTATGCACGCGGCCGGGAAGAGGAACCATGAGGAAAAGGAACAGGAGCACCCACACGAGCCGGCGAAACGCCTGCCAGCCGGCGACCATCAGGACCAGCCCGGCAACCGTCAGCATCAGTGCGTAGCGCTCCGCGGACTCAAGGAGAATGAACAGGCCGTAGAGGTAGGCAGCCTGCGCCAGCAGAATCAGGCCGATGCCCGCAAACCACGCCGGCCGCAGGTCGTATTGAGCAAGGGCCTTGCGCTCGCGCCAAGCCAGGTAGATGGCCACAAAGGGGACCAGGAGGCCGACCGAGTAATTCTCATCCTGGTTCAGGTCCGCGACGAGACGGTAGATAACGGGCCAGTAGGCCCAGGCGAGCGCTGCCAGGGTCGCTGCGCCCACCGCAAGCCAGAACGCCAAGCGGTCTGCGCCCCGGTGCGGCGATTTCGAGTCACTCGGATATCGGAGTTTGCTCACGTTGTCCCCTATGCTCCGGCCCCGGCAGGCTGACCGGCGGACCCAGGTTCGGCCGCCTTCGCGGCGGGATTGGCGAGCGCATCCGGCATCATGCCGCGGATGGCCTTGGCGGAATCGGCCGCAAACGCCCGGACGGACTCCTCCGCGGCATCCGGATTGCCGCGGCCGCCCGCCGAGGTGACGATCTGCACCTGCGCCATGTAGTGGACCGCCGATGTGCCGCGCGAGGCCTTGGACCTGAGCAGAGACACGTCGGGGCTGTATTGCCCATCGACAATGTAGTAGTTGAGGACCACCATGTCGCCGGAGCCGAAACCGGCGCGCGAGAACTTGTACACCTGGCAATCCAGCGGTTGGGCGCCGCCAAGGGGAACCTCGATCGGACGCGAATCATCGAGCGTCCATCCCGCGCCCGGATAGCAGACCTCCGGCCGATGGGGCATGAGGTCCCGCGCCCGCACGCCGTACGCGATCCACAACAGTACGGATTCACCGCGGCGGGTGTAGGTGCGGCTGACGCAGTCGTCGCAATCCGCCGCCTCGACGACCGATTCCTCGACGGGCTTGTCCCTGCCCTCCCAGCCGTTCAAATCCATGGCCAAGGCCTTGGTAAGGGTGCCACGAGGCAGCGGGGCGCTGTCGCCTGGGCGGTCCAGGTACGCCGCCGTAAGCCTGAAAGATGCGCCGCTGAGAAGCAGCAGGCTGGCCGCCACAATCGCTGCAATGAGAATAGGACGCTGCTCTTGAGTCAGTTTCACGGCTGGGATCCTTACGGTGGAACGTGACTACCAGTGGAACGTCACGGCGTCCGCGGACGCGCAATCTCTGCCCGGCATACCAGCGACGCGTTGCCGTCGATGGAGCAACTGCCGATGAGCGTCGTGCCCGGCGTCTTGCGGTGGTACCCCCGGCTGACCCAACCGGCAATCGGGTTTTCGCTGGCGGTCAGCATGCGCACAGAGAGGCGGGGATCGACCCTCAGCGTGACGGCGCCGGGGCCGACTTCGACTTCGAAAACGCCGGCCGATTTCCGGGCAACGCGGCAGTTCTCGGCAAAGTGGAGGCACACCTCGACCTCGTGCCGGCCGCGCGCGAGCAGGTCGTCCCGGATGACGAGTTTCCGCTCTCGCCCGTCGAGTTCGATCGTCCGGCGGTGGACGAGGGGGTCCGCCAGGCGCGTGTACCCGTCGTGTTCACCGACGACCTTGCCTCCGGCGGCGGTCGGTTCCCACTGAAGGCACATTGCCTTCGCCTTTGCACCCCAAAGGAAAGGCCCCAGCATCTCGGACTGATCCTGCTCATCGATAACCAACGTGTTGTGCGCCCGGGTGCCGCGGAAGTACTGCCGCCACTCGGGGTAACTGAAATAGTCGTACGTCCCGGGATCGACCAGAACATCCCGTCCGAAGGCGCGGAGCGTGAAACTCAAGGCATCGGCGTGGCCGTGCGCGGCCAGCGGGCCCATGCCCAACTGGCCGCAGTCGAAGACGACGCCGATACGGTCGGTTCCGGCGGCCCCGCCGTGCTGAAGCAGGTAGTACCCCGTATCCGGGAACGCTTTGGACACCAGTCCGCCGGTGGGCCCGGGCGGCGAAATCGCCTCAAACCGTTCCTGACCGGCCCGGCCGAGGAGCCAGCGGACCGTTTCGCTGTAACCGCCGGCCCAGGCCTTGAGGTCCGAGCGGCCGAAGAGGGCCGCCCCTGCCGCCAGCCAAGGCCGCACGTCGCCGCGGTCGCCGCCCAGGTCCAGCACGTAGCCGTCGTCACAGTCGCCGAACATGGGAAGGTTGTCGCCCGCTTCGCCGAGGGCGCCGGCAAACTCGAACATCTTCTCGAGGCGCGACCAGTACTCCGGCGGGAAATCCTCGCCTGTGATCTGCGCCACAACCCCCGCGATAACGAAGAACTGGAGCACGAACAGGTGGTACCCGAGGGCCTGCTCCCGCGTGCCGCCGTCGGGATGCGTCTGGCTGAGGATCTCCTCCGATAGGATTTGGCGGCTCCGGGCCCGCCACCGTGCAGCGTTCTTGAGGCTGCGGAAGTAAGAGGTGGCGACGAACACGCCCGCCGCTTCGCCGACCAGATGATTATTCACGGAAGAGCCGCGGGAATACTTTCGCGTGATCTCCCAAAGGTGCAGGTACACAGAGTTTAGGAGCCGCACGCGGAAGTCATCGTCGATGACGCCGGACTCGCGGATGAGGTCGAGCGTCCAGACCCAGTTGATGAGCCGGATGCCGAGTTCCAGCGGGCTCCGCCAGTTCATGCCGATGCCGTACGGGCACTGCCGCAACCAGGAATCCAGTTGCTCCTTTGCCGCGGCGGCGTACCGAAGGTCGCCGCTGGCCCGGTAGGCGCGCCCCAGGACGACCAACTGGTGATGGCGATTCGGTTCCCAGACGAACTTGCAGTCGCCCGTGACGTTAAAGTCGCGGTAATCAATCCACGGCGCAAACCGCATCGGCGCCGCCTTGCCGCTCTTATGGTCGCGGTTCCAGTCGATGGGGTCGCCGAGGTCGCAGTTCTCCAGATCGAAGAAACTGAGCCGATGGCCAGCGATTGCGTCGGCCTTTGCCGTGAGGCTTCGGCACCATTCACGCTCAGCAGAGTCCGCTTCTGCCGCCGCCCACTCGCCTATCTCCACACCGCTCAGCCGGAGACTGGCCGTGCCGTTCCCGTTGCGGTTTTCCACGATGGCTGCTATTAGCTGCGGCAACCGGCTCCGCCGCAGAGGGACGAGGCAGCGGTCTGCCATGTTCTGTGCCAGAGACCGCATCCGCCAGGCCACCTCTTGCGGCGACATGGAGGACAAACGGCTGTAATACCATTTTAGCGATTGCACTGGAACTTCCTCTGATGAGATTGGCCCCGATCAGCCTTCGGCGGCGGGATGCATGTCACACGATTCGCGTTTGCGCGAGGCCAGAGACTCGGCTATGGCAAGGGTCGTTGCTGTGCAGACAATCGCTTCGGCGAAAGGCAAGGGCGCATCCGATCCGGCGGCGACCGCCTCGACGAAGGCCCGCATCTCGTCGCCGTGGCCCTTGCCCGACCCGCCGGCACCGACCTTCCGCGTGCGGCCGTCGGCCGTAAGGCGGGCCGCGTGCCAGTTCTCGATGACGGCGGCGCGCCCCTGGCCAAAGACCTCGATCCGCTC
>Ga0315277_10010156_pt1 | contig 11956 bp, 11 predicted proteins | sample YL17G05_15_MG_FD_203695 | JGI IMG/M metagenome (GOLD analysis project Ga0315277, IMG submission 203695) | Sediment microbial communities from Yellowstone Lake, YNP, Wyoming, USA - YL17G05_15 | ecosystem: Environmental > Aquatic > Freshwater > Lake > Sediment | place: USA: Wyoming | collected...
ATCATAGCGTTCCAGTTTCTGGAGCAGGGCCGCGCGCGCCTTGGGCGTCATGCCCGCCGTATACGATTCCATGAGTTTCCGGTCTTCCGGACTTGCCGGGTTCCAGAAGTTGTCTTCATCCCACTTTCCCTGAAGGGCCAGCACATTGCTCTTGTACAGCGACCTTCCGCCGTCCAGTGCGCGCCAGTACACACGCGACCAACCACACGCCTTACAGGCGTCGAGCATATGACGCACGCCTTCCGGGCCCCATACCACGCCGTCGCGCAACATCCAATCGGAATGGGTCAGCGGCGCACTGAGCACCAGCGTCTGACCGGCCGCCTCGCCTTCAGCCATAGTTCCTGCACCTCCTGCCGCGACATAGACCAACACGACGATTGCGGTTGACATCAGACGTTGCTCCTTCCGGAGGGTGGTTCGCCCCTAGTCAAGACCTCACACGCGGCCAGAGCGCGACTCTGTTTCGCCCGACGGTATCCAGTATAGCATGCTGCCATTTTCCCTCTGGCCTTGGCTACGCTCGTTTGCGTCATGAATGCCGGCGTGGTATCATTTGGACCGCTGTCCCGCCTGGATTGAATCGCGCGTTTCCTGACACCCGGCGAGGAAAGACGTGTGCCACAAGAGCGAACAGAAGCCATCGTGGTGCGTGGCGTCGATTTCAGCGAGTCGAGCCGGATCGTCACGCTGCTGACGCCAGCCCGCGGACGTGTGTCGTGCATAGCAAAAGGCGCTCGACGGCCGAAGAGTCCGTTGGCCGCCATACTGGACACGTTTAATCGTGTGGAAGTCGTTTACTATTGGAAGGAAGGCCGCGCCGTGCAGCCATTGGGCGAGGCTGCGTTACTTGATGCCTATGAGGGGATCAAGATCGACCTGGAGAAGGCGGCGTTTGCCGCGTTTCCATTGGAATTGGCCTTCAAGGCGGTCCATGAGAACGACCCCTCTGAGGCACTGTTCAAAGCGGTGGCGCAGGGATTGGAAACGCTTGCGACCTGGCGTGGGAACGTCCGCGGTCACGCATGTTGGCAGGTCTGGCGCTTGCTTTGTGCGGCGGGGTTCGAGCCCACACGAGACCGTTGCGTGGGGTGCGGCGGCGCGGTGAACGACGCGCCGGGTTTTTCCTACGAAGGCGGCGTGACGTGCCGCGCATGTCGTGCCGACCGTCGTTTGTCGGTCGAGGCATTGGCGGCCCTGCGCGCGCTGGGCGCGGAGGCGGCAACGTCGCCTACAACGGATGTTTCGACCGAGTTGTTTTCTCTGTTGCGTCACTACGCCGTGCGGCAAATCGAGGTCGATTTCCGCAGCGTCCGCGTAATCGACGAACTATTTGGATAACGGTAGGGCCTCGAACGAAAAGAAGGGACTAAGGGACTGACGCAAGCGGAGCGAGTTTTCGAGCGGAGACGGGTCTGTCCCTTCTTTTCGCGGCGGTTATCCGTCGATTGCGAGTTGAGAATAGCTGGTTGAGATGACGATACCCATAGAACGAATAAGAAACTTCTGCATCATCGCGCACATTGACCACGGAAAGTCGACGCTTGCGGACCGATTGCTGGAACTGACCGGCACCGTTGATCGGCGCAACCTTCGCGAGCAGACCCTGGATACAATGGACATCGAGCGGGAACGCGGGATTACCATCAAGTCCGTGGCCGTGCGGTTGAACTACCGGGCCGACGACGGCCAGGATTACGTGCTCAACCTGATTGATACCCCGGGTCATGTAGATTTTTCCTACGAGGTATCGAGAAGTCTTGCGGCTTGCGAAGGGGCGCTGCTGTTGGTGGACGCGGCGCAAGGCGTGGAAGCGCAGACGCTGGCGAACGCGTATAAGGCTATCGAGCAGAACCTGGAGATCATCCCTGTAATCAACAAAATAGACCTTCCGAGCGCGGACATTCCCTCCGCGCGTCGTCAAATCGAGGACGTGATCGGTCTGGACGCGGAACACGCCGTGCTCACGAGCGCCAAGGACGGCACGGGCGCCAAGGACATCCTCGAGGCCGTGGTGAACCGCATCCCGGCGCCCAGGGGCGACCGCGAAGCGCCGTTGCGCGCATTGGTATTCGACGCCGTCTACAACTCCTACCGGGGCGTCATCATCTATGTGCGCGTCATGGAAGGGCGCCTTTGGCCAGGGATGCGCGTCGAGATGATGTCCAAGGGCGGCAAGTACGAAGTGAGCGAACTCGGCGTGTTTCGTCCGGAGATCACGCCTACCGAGGGCCTTGAAGCGGGCGAGGTGGGCTATCTCATCTGCAACATCCGATCACTGCAAAGCACGCAGGTGGGCGACACCGTTACGGATGCGCAGAACCCGGCCCCAGCGCCGCTCCTCGGGTATAAGGACGTGCAGCCGGTCGTATTCTGCGGGATGTATCCTGCGGTGGCCACGGACTTCCAAGGGCTGCGCGACGCGCTGGAACGGCTCCAATTGAACGACGCCTCGTTCAAGTTCCAGGCGGATAGTTCGGATGCGCTCGGCCTCGGATTCCGGCTCGGATTCCTCGGCCTGCTGCACATGGAGATCATCCAGGAACGGCTGGAACGGGAATTTGACCTGACGCTGGTGACCACGGTACCGAACGTGGCGTATCGCGTGCGGAGAACCGACGGCGAGGAGTTGACAATTGAAAACGCCTCGAAAGTGCCGCCGGCCGGCGAGATTGAACGGATTGAAGAGCCGTACATTGAAGCGGATATTCTCTGCCCGACGGAATACCTCAGCGCGGTGATCGAATTGTGCAAGAAGAAACGCGGCATCCACGTCCGAGTGGACTACATCGACGCCAAGCGGTGCATGGCGGTGTATCAGATGCCGCTGGGGGAAATCGTGCTGGACTTCTATGACAAATTGAAGACCCTTTCTCGCGGTTACGGTTCTCTCGAATACCGGCTCATTGGCTTTCGTCCGGGCGAACTCGTCAAACTCGACATCCTCCTGAACGGGGAACCCGTAGACGCATTGTCCTGCATCGTGCATCGCGATCGAGCGGTGTGGGTGGGTCGGTCGCTGACGTCCAAATTGCGCAGACTGATTCCACGCCAGCAGTTTGAGGTGGCCATCCAGGCGGCCCTGGGAAGCCGAATCATCGTTCGGGAAACCATTAAGCCGATGCGCAAGAACGTTACGGCGAAGTGTTACGGCGGCGACATCACCCGAAAGCGCAAACTTCTCGAACGCCAAAAGGAAGGCAAGCGCCGGATGAAACAGGTCGGCACCGTCGAAGTGCCGCAAGAAGCCTTCATGGCGCTATTGCGCGTCAACGAAGAGGAAGATCGGTAGTGACGTCTGTGGAACCCTCGGCTCCATCGTCTGCGGAACCACAGAAGAACACGCGCAGGTCGTTTCCGGTCCGCGTGCTGGTGGCGGTGATTGGTCCGTGCACTTGGCCCAACATAGGGGCGTGGTTGTTGCTTATCGCGGCCGTGCTGTTGCTGCGGTGGACGTGGATCGATCAGTTCAGGATTCCCAGCGGTTCCATGGAACCCACGCTTCGGGGGAACGCCGAAAAGACAGGCTCGTTTTTCACTGACGATCGCGTATCGATCAACAAGTTTGCTTACGGACTGCGGTTTCCCCTGAACGGGATGCGCATCCCGTTTACCAGCCGGGTCATCCACTACGCGGACCGGCGGCTGTGGCGAGGCGCGAAACCCCGGCGGTGGGATATTGCCGTGTTCAAAAGCGTCGAGCAGGAGAATGCGGGCATGACGCTCGTCAAGCGGGTTGTCGGTTTGCCCGGCGACCGAATTCACATCGCCGATGGGAAAGTCTACGTCAACGGAAAGGCGGAGGACCCGCCCGAAGCATTGCGCGGCGTGCTACACTACACCTCCGGCCCTGGTGAGGAAGATGTGCGACGTTTTGTCGTGGACATGGCAAGACTGCCGGGGCCGCCGGCCGCGCTTGATTTGAATGATCCAACCGGCCTGACCCTGGCTCTATCGCTCCGCGCACTCCACGACAAACTGGCCAAGCGAGACGCGAAAGAAGTGACTGATGAGGAAGTGAAGGAATTGACGGGCGGCTTGGCGCCGGCGGCGTTTGATGTGGCGCGCCGGTTGCTCGAACGCAAGCACGAGCAGATGGGCACGTTCCGCTACGGGATTCGCACAGAGGACAGGTACGCCCTCGTGCCCGAAGGCTGCTACTTCCTCCTCGGAGACAACAGCGGAGACAGCCGGGACGGCCGCTGTTTCGGCTGGGTGCCGAACGAGTACATTCTGGGACGTGCGTTCTGCATCTACTGGCCCGTGTCGCGCTGGCGGGATTTCACCGGGTTTTCGCGGACGTGGTGGGGCCGCAGCGTGCTGTACGGGGTTCCCGCACTGGTTGCGGGCGGCGAGCTGGCGCATCGCCTGAGACGTTATCGGACGCGACGGAACGCGCGCCGCGCCAAACATGATGCCACAGAGAGGAAAGAAGGCTGAGACATGGCGAGGAAGTCGAGAACAAAAGCGGAAGCATCGTCCGGCTCCAAGTCCGATCGGGGCAAGCAGGCAGCCAAGGTAGGTCTGTGGGCGTTTCTCTTGAGCGGGTTGGTGTGGTTGACGGGCGGATTCACCCGGGAGAACGGGTGGGAGTGGATCAAGAGCATCGGTATTGCGGTGGGGCTGGCGTTGCTGATCCGTTGGCCCGTCGGCGAACCGTATCGCATTCCCTCCGGCTCGATGGAGCCTACGCTTCACGGCGACCCCAGGTTCCTTCGCGGCGACCGTGTGTGGGTGAACAAGTTTGTGTACGGTGTGCGGTTTCCGCTGAACCGGGCGCACATCCCGTTCCCGAAAAAGACGATCCAGTACGCCGACCGGCGCATCTGGCGAGGCAAGGACCCGCAACGATGGGACATCGTCGTGTTCAAGTCCGCCGAGCAAAGCGCGGAACACAACACGTTAATCAAACGGATCGTCGGCTTGCCCGGTGAACGCATCCACATCGCCGACGGTAAGATTTATGCTAACGGACGACTGCTCGAACTGCCCGGCGACATGCCTGATGTCTACTACACGTCACCGTCAGGCCCGTACGCAGGAATGACGTACGGTCTCATCGAGGACGACGCCCACGCCGTTGTGCCCCCCGACAGCTACCTCGTCCTGGGCGACAACAGCGCCCACAGCCGCGACGGCCGCGTATGGGGCTGGCTGCCGAACGAGCACATCGTCGGCCGGGCGGCCTGCATCTGGTGGCCGCCGTCTCGGTGGCGCGACTTCACAGGGTTCTCGAAGACCTGGTGGTGGCGTTCCTTGCTCGCCTTCTTAGCGGTTCTGGTCGTAGTCCGATTGCTGTTTGGACGTTCGTGGAGAACCCATCCGAAGGCCGAACCCGCGCGGCCCGCCACGCCTTTACATCTTTACATCAACCGTTGCGCGTTCGGACTGCCCGTGCCATTCACGCGGCAACGTTTCTACCGCGGCCGCAGCCCGCGGCGCGGCGAATTGGTCCTGTACTATGCGCGTTCCGGCGAGAACCGCCAGGAAGCGGCGCTCCTTGGACGCGTGGCGGGGATGCCCGGCGAACGGGTGTTTCTCGACGAAGGCAAGCTGTGGATTGATGATGCGCCGCTCCGTGAACCGCTTTCACTGGCAAGCCGGACGTATCCCCCCAGTGATGAAACGGGACCTTTTGGGAAGTCGAAGACCAAGCAGTATGCCAACGTGCCGGAGAAACACTATTTCATCCTGTGCGACGAAACCCTGAGTGAAGACACGTTGGACAGCAGGACGGTTGGCTGGGTTGTGGAAACAGACCTGGTGGGGATTGGATCAGCCGTGTGGTGGCCGCCCTCGCGTTGGGCCCGCGTGGAGTAGGTGGAGTAGACGGAACGGGCGCTGCGGCGGCGGCAAACGGGACGCACATGATCGGGGTGTACATCCACATACCCTTTTGCCGCACGCGGTGCCCCTACTGCGATTTCGTGAGCCGGCCTATCTCGGGAGCCGTCCCTGAACCCTTTACCGACGCCCTGTGTGCCGAGATCGGGGCCTTTTCCGGCGCGAACGACGTGGAAACGGTGTTCTTGGGTGGAGGGACGCCCTCTCTGCTGCACCCAAACGCAGTAAAACGCATCCTGTCGGCGGTCCAAACTCGTTTCCGATTGCGCGAACCCGAAATCACCCTTGAGGCCAACCCGGACGATGTGACGCCGGCGCTGGCGGATGCCTGGCGCGCACGGGGAATCAACCGGGTGAGTCTCGGCGTGCAGAGCTTCGATGACGCAACGTTGCGTTACCTGGGTCGCAGACACGATGCATCCACGGCGCGGCGGGCGTGCGCCTGCGTAGCCGAACGTTTTGAAAACTGGGGATTGGACCTCATTTTCGGTGCGTATCCCGTTGACGCTTGGGACGCCACGTTGAAAACCTGCGTCGGGTTTGCCCCGAAACACGTGTCCGCCTATGGATTGACGTACGAATCGAAGGCACCGTTCGGGTCTCGCGCGAAGGAAGCGGTGGACGACGCGACTTGGCTGAGGCTGTATCAACAGGCTGAGGACGTGTTAGCGGCGTCCGGGTATGAACACTATGAAATATCGAACTACGCGCGCCAAGGATTTGCCTGCCGGCACAACCTGATCTACTGGCGCAACGAGGAATACGCCGGGTTCGGCCCCGGGGCATACTCCTTCATCGACGGCGTCCGGGCGCAGAACCCCTCCGACTTCGAAACCTATCTGCAGCGCCCGGGGGACAAGGTGGAGGCGTTGCGCCTTTCCCCGCGGGAAATCCGCGTGGAGACGGTCATACAGCGGTTGCGGCTGAAAAGCGGCTTAGACAAAGCCGACTATCGCCTCCGGTTTGGCAACGACGTTCGCGCCGATTTCGGCCAGGCTATGGACCTTCTAATCGCCCGCGGCCTGTTAGAGGAGGATGCCACGGCCATCCGCCCTACCCTCCAAGGCTTCGTGTGGCACAACGAGATGGGCTTAGCCCTGGTAGAGGACTGAACGAGCGGCCATGGGGGGCCGCTTCCGCGCGCCGTCCAAGCCTCGGCCAGGTGGTATTGACGCCCTTCCTGTCCAAGCGTAGAATAGAGCGACAAGGCTGGGTGTAGATGGTTTGTAGAGGCTCCGCGTAGGTTCCGGAATGCTGAGGATAGTGTCATGGTTCGGCTGCGGATACTGATAGGCGCGGTGGCGGCGTTGACCGCCGCCCTTTTTGCCGCCGCAGACGACGGTTTTGTCGTCACCTGCCCGGTCGAGGGGATGATCGATGACGGCGTGCAGGTATTGGTGGAGCGGGCCGTGCGGGAGGCCCAGGGGGCCAAGGCAATTATCTTCGTGGTGGACACGCCGGGGGGCATGCTGGATTCCGCCATCGAGATAACCAAGACTATCCTGGAAGCGCCGTGTCCCACCATCGCCTACATCACCGGCATGGGGGCCATTTCCGCCGGGGCGCTGATCAGCTACTCTTGCCAACACATCATCATGGCCTCTGATACGAACATCGGTGCGGCCACGCCGGTCATCATGTCCGCGGAAGGTATGGAGCCCACCTCGGAGAAAGAGGTCTCGTTCATGCGGGCCAAGATGCGGGCCTTGGCGGAGCGGAATCATCATAATCGTTCCATAGCCGAGGCCATGGTCGATAAGGATGTGGAGCTCTACGCATATATGGATGACACAGGACATCGTGTGGTGTTTGCCGCTGGACGAGACCCGGAGTCCGAGAGGGACGCGGGAAGCCACGCGCTTGGCCCGGCGGGGGCTGGCAATGCCGCTCCCGCGAACGCCGAAGGAAGCCCGGAACACCTCCCCAAGAGCGGTGTACAGGAAGCGGCGGAGCGGGTAGTCAAGGCTATCAAGGCCCTGCCGGAAGCCATCGACACGGCGAAGAAACCTCCGGAACCGGTTTCTCCTGAGTCCGAAAAAGCAAGGGACGCGGAGACGGCTCCTCCCAAGAATCTTCCGGAAGGGGCTGAGCTGGTCCTTCCCAAAGGGAAACTTCTGACGCTGACGCCGAGAGAGGCAGTAGACTACGGCCTTATTCCCATCACGGCCAATAACATGGGCGAAGTGATGGCCTACTACGGTTACGCGGGCCTTCGCAAACACGAGATCGTTCCCACGTGGTCCGAGGGGCTGTTCCGGTGGCTCACAAGTCCGTTGGTTGCCGGCTTACTGCTCATGCTGGGCATCGCCGGCGTGTACATGGAGATGAAGACCCCTGGGTTTGGCGCCTTTGGCATCATGGGGATCGCTTGTTTGGGACTGTTCTTTGGGGCCCACCTTGTGATTGGCCTGGCCAACTGGATCGACCTGCTTCTCATTCTTGCCGGTTTCGTGCTGCTGGGGATAGAGATCTTTGTCTTGCCGGGTTTCGGCATCATCGGCGTCGCGGGGATTTGCTGCCTTATCTTCGGGCTCTACTTGTCCCTGACGCACGTGACCGTGCCGCAATATAGTTGGGACTATCAGCGGCTCGAAGACGCGACGCTGTCGCTTCTGGTGGCGGTGCTGTCGTTCGGACTGTTCGTCTACGCCTTGGTGAAGGCGTTTCCGCACACGCCGTTGTATCGTATGGTGGTCCAGACGCATTCCGAGGACGCCGCGGCCGGGTATACGGTCCAGACGACGGCGGACCGAGACGCGGCCATTGGACTGAAGGGAGTGGCGCTGAGCAAGCTGCGGCCGGTGGGTCGCGGCCGTTTCGGAGAGCAGACCTTTCAAGTCATGGCGCGGGGCGAGTATATTCAAGAAGGCACGCCGATCATCATCATCGAAGTCGAAGGCAACCGCTATGTGGTGGACGCAATGCCGGAAGGGCCGGCTCAGAATAGGGATGTCGTTTCATGAACGTTGATCAATCACTGGTGCGCATGCTTAGGCAACTCCAAGAAGATACAATGGTGATGGCGAGTCAGGGCGCCGGCTATTATACGTGCATTCCGCTTGCCACCCGGTATAATAAGCTGTTGGAGCAGGCGCAACGCGTATTGCCTGCCGGCGGGCTCGTCGCCACCTTTGACAAGATTCCGGAAGCGGACCCGAAGGACCCTTCCGACAAGATGAAGGTGGTGCAGGCCATTCGTGTCGAGATCAATCAGTTGATTACGCTGCTGGAGTCGCCCAGCGAGGGACACACGTGATGCTTTGGGCAGTGCTACTGTATGTGGGCGGCATCATCCTCGTGCTGGCCGAGTTTATCGTCCCGGGAGCTGTCTGTGGCATAGTCGGGACCATGTCGATCATTGTCAGCGCGGTGATGGCCTGCCGAAGTTACCCGGACTATACCTTCTTCATCATTCTTGGGGAGGCTCTCGGATTTGTGGTCTTCGTTATCGCGGGTTTTAGTGTGCTTCCCAAGTCTCGCCTCGGAAAGCGCCTGGTCTTGGGCGACAGTCAGCAGCCGGAGTCGGGATGGGTGGCCGCTGAGACCGATCAATCCCTCCTGGGACAGCAAGGGGAAGTGCTTACGGCGCTGCGTCCCGCGGGAACCATCAAGGTCCAAGGAAAGCGCGTGGATGCCGTGTCGGACGGACAGTTTATCGAGCAAGGCGCGGCCATCCGCGTGGTCGAGGTGCGCGGGAGCCGCGTCGTCGTGGAAGAGGTGGCCCGCCGGGTGACCGGCAAGGGCAGTCCCTGAGAGAGACAGATCAGTACGAACTGAGGAAGGGATAGGACCATGGGTGACGGAGGCTGGGCTTACGTGGTATTGGGGATGGTTGTCGGCATCCCGCTGTTGGTTATTCTTGCGGTCGTCGTCTCCTTCTTCAAATTGTGGATTCAGGCGCTGTTTTCAGGAGCGCCCGTGAGTCTCTCTTCATTGGTGGCGATGCGGCTGCGCAAAGTGTCCCGCCGGGTGACCGGCAAGGGCAGTTCGTGAAAAAGACAGATCAGTACGAACTGAAGAAAGGATAAGACCATGGGTGATGGAGGCTGGGTTTACGTGTTCCTGGGGTTGCTTGTCGGCATCCCGCTGTTGGTCATTCTCGCGGTGGTAGGCGCCTTCTTCAAGCTGTGGATCCAGGCGTTGTTCTCCGGGGCGCCGGTGAGTTTCTTCTCGTTGGTGGCGATGCGCCTGCGGAAGGTCAACCCTGCCGTCATCGTCCGCACGCGGATTATGGCGGTGAAGGCGGGTCTGCCCATCTCGGTCAATGAACTCGAGACGCACTATCTCGCCAACGGCAACGTCGTGCGCGTGATCCAGGCGTTGATCGCGGCCAACAAGGCCAACATCAAACTCGACTTCAAGCAGGCCTCGGCCATTGACCTGGCGGGCCGCGACGTGTTGGACGCGGTGCAGACTTCGGTGCGGCCGAAGGTGATCGACTGTCCCGATCCGACCAAGGGGCCCTCGACCGTGTCGGCCGTGGCCATGGACGGCATTCAGTTGAAAGCGAAGGCCCGGGTTACCGTGCGCACGAACATCAACACGCTGGTCGGCGGCGCCACTGAGGAGACCATCATCGCGCGCGTCGGCGAGGGTATTGTTACGACCATTGGCAGCGCCGCCTCGCACAAGAAGGTGCTGGAGAACCCCGACAGCATTTCGAAAGTGGTGCTGAAGCGCGGGCTGGACGCCGGGACCGCGTTCGAGATTCTCTCCATCGACATCGCGGACGTCGACGTCGGTGAGAACATCGGCGCGCAACTGCAGATCAAGCAGGCCGAGGCGGACAAGCAGATCGCCCAGGCGCGCGCGGAAGAGCGGCGCGCCATGGCGCGCGCCCGCGAGGCGGAGATGCAGGCCCAGGTCGTCGAGATGCGGGCACGGGTTGTCGAGGCGGAGGCGGAGGTGCCCCGCGCCATGGCGGATGCGTTCCGTAAGGGGAATCTCGGGATCATGGACTACTACCGGATGAAAAACATCATGGCGGACACGGATATGCGCCACGCCATCTCCGGGACGGACAAGGAACAGACACCGCAACCTGGAAATGAATAGGCGCTGGCGCACGCCTGCGCGCAGGGCTGGGAAAGTGCGATGGATGATCTGATCCAGATCGCGATCTTTCTGATAGTGACGCTTGTCATCGTCATCGGAAACATCATAAAGCGGCTCCGGAAGCCGGACGAAGCGGAACAAGCGCCGCCTCCGCCAACGAGTCTCTCGGAGGTCTTCCGTCGACTCCTCACGAAAACAGAGGAGATTCCAATGGCCCGCCCTAAGGCCGGGCCACCCTCGGCGCCCCCGTACCGTGCGGAACCGCCGCCGTTGGCGCGGCCGTTGGACCAGCCGAGAATGCAGGGGCCTGAACCGTCTCGAATGACGTCGGAAGTGGTCGTGCAGCCCGCCGCGTCTCCGGCGCCCACTTTGCGGGACCGCGCTGAGGAGATTCGCCGGCAGCTTGCGCAGGCGTTCCAAGCCGCCGTCGAGCAAGTCGCTCCGCCCGAACCGCCCCGGGTGCAGGCACGCCCTCAACGGCTACCGGAGGAAAAGAGACCCGTGCAGCCACCGATGATGCAGCAGCGCCGACAACCTGCGCCCGGACCTCGTGGCGAGCAAGCGCCTGCGGGGCGGTCCCGCGTTCAGCAGCTTTTCCCAGGCATGGCCGCCGTTCGCCGCGGGATCATCATGGCCGAGGTCCTGGGTCCGCCCAAGGCCATGCAATAGCCGCGTAAGAATGGGTGATTGTAGCGCCGGCATCTTGCCGGGTGTACCGAGGGCGTCTCGCCCTCGACATGGGGGCCGGATGCCGCCAGGACAGCCACCGAGACGGTAGCGCCACAAACGCCAACCCGGCGGTTTCGGCAAAGCGCCTGCTTTGGCCCGGGGGCGATTCCTGTGTTATATTCCCGCTCTATGGCAACCGCTCCCGACAAATCCCTCATTGTGCAGTCAGACCGGTCCGTGTTGCTCGAGACCGACGGGCCGGCCTTCGAGGATGCACGTGACTGCCTCTCGACGTTTGCGGAACTCGTCAAGTCGCCCGAGCACGTCCACACCTATCGCATCACGCCGTTGTCGTTGTGGAATGCGGCGGCTTCGGGTTTTACGGCCG
>Ga0315277_10010158_pt1 | contig 11955 bp, 8 predicted proteins | sample YL17G05_15_MG_FD_203695 | JGI IMG/M metagenome (GOLD analysis project Ga0315277, IMG submission 203695) | Sediment microbial communities from Yellowstone Lake, YNP, Wyoming, USA - YL17G05_15 | ecosystem: Environmental > Aquatic > Freshwater > Lake > Sediment | place: USA: Wyoming | collected...
CGGGTCGGAAGCAGGAGCGGTCTTGGCTCTGGGGGCGGGAGCGGCCGGCGCGGCGGCTGGGGCAGCTCGGCGGGTCATGGGCGCCGCCTGGCGCGCCGGCTGCCCGCGCTTGGCGGCGAGCTTGCGCTCCTGGCGGTTCCTCAGCACCACCATCAACTGGCTGGCGTTGAAGATGGAGGAGTAGGCGCCGGTGGTGACCCCGACGATCATGGCAAAGACGAAGTCCCGAAGCGACGCTCCCCCGAAGAAGTACGTTGCCACCAGCACCAGTTCAACCGTCAGCACCGTGTTGACGGATCGCGCCATGGTCTCCAGCAAGGAGATGTTCGCCGTCTCTGCAAACGTGCTGCCCTTGCGCAGCCGCAGGTTCTCGCGAATCCGGTCGAAGATGACAATGGTGTCGTGCACCGAGAAACCGACCACGGTAAGGGCGGCGGCCACGAAGGGGCTGTTCACCTCCTTCTGGGTAAGCGCGAACACCCCGATCAGCACCAGCACATCGTGCACCAGAGCCACCAGCGCGCAGAAGCCCCACTGCACGCCGGCGTACCGCACCCATACCCAGAACAGGATGAATAGGCACCCGAACGCCACCGCCTTCATGGCGTTGCGCAGGAGCTCGGCGCTCACCACCGGAGTAACCGTCCACGCCTCGAACTGAGTGAGGCCGGGGAAGATCCTGGAGAGCTCCTCCTGCGCGGCGCTCTTCTGCTCCTCCAGCACCTGGTTCTCGCTCTTGCCCTTCTGCACCACGATCTGAGTGCGGACCAGCAGGTGGTCTTTGCCCCTCGGCTGACGAGCGATCTGCAGCCTGGCCTCGATCCCCCGCCGCTGCAGCGCCTCCTTGGCTTGCTCCAACACGGCCGCCTCGCTGCCGGAGGCGACGGACTGCTGAAGCTGATAGGTGATCAGCCCGCCGCCGGTGAAGTCAATGCCCTTGTTGAGGCCCCGGGTGGCCCAGGCGACGAGGCCGGGAACGATGATCAGCAGGGAGATGGCGAACCAAAGGTTCCGCCGGCCGACCAGGTCCCACTTGCGATATCGGAATAGCTCTGCCACGCTCTAACTCTCCCGGCGGGATCTGGAGACCCCGCCCTACAGTCATCCGGCCCCGACATCGCGGGGCGACACCCCAAACAGCCGCACGTTCTGCCCGAGCCGGCTGTCCACGACCATGTTCATGAACAAGCGGGACACGGTGACGGCCGTGAACAGGCTCACCACCACACCGATGATCAGCGCCACCGCGAACCCCTTGATGGGCCCGGTGCCGAAGGCGGCGAGCACGATCCCGGTGCCGATGCTGCACACGTTCGAGTCGAAGATCGCCGCCCACGCCCGCTTGAAGCCGGCATCTATCGCCGACCGCATCGTCTTCCCGGTACGGATCTCCTCTTTCAGTCGCTCGAAGATGATGACATTCGCATCTACCGCCATGCCGATGGAGATGATCACCGCCAGGATGCCGGGCAGGGTCAGCACCTGGCCGACCAGCCTGATCGCTCCCAGCAGCAGCACACAGTAGATGAGCAGCGCGGCATCGGCCACCAGGCCCGGCAGACGATAATAGGCGACCATGAAGACCAACACCAGGCACAGCCCAATCAACCCGGCCTCCAGGCTCCGCTGCAGCGCCTCCGCTCCCAGCTCCGGGCTGACGGTACGGTTCTCCACCAGCTCCAGGTCGAAGGGCAGGGCGCCCGCGTTCAGCAGCACGCTCAGGTCGTGCGCTTCCGTCAGGCCGCCGGGGCCGTCGAACCCGCCCTCGATCACACCGTCTCCGGGGATCACCGCTCTCACGATCGGACAGGAGATCATCTTCCCGTCGAGGACGACCGCCAGATAGTGGTTGATGTTGGCCCGGGTGTATTCCTGGAAGGCGTTTCGCGCCGCCCCGACCAGCTCAAAGGTAACCTGGACGTGAGTAGTGGACCTCACGCTGGAGTTGGGCTTCAGGCTGCTCCCGTTGGCGATCACCGGGGACTCGTCTATCACTTTCTTCACCGGCACCGCTTCCTCGCCCAGCGTGAACCCCGAAATCTCACCATTCGATGCGTACTGAGGCCTGTGCTCCTCCCCGAAGGCGTACTTCCGGGGAACGTCGCGGAACTCGAGGATGGCTGTCTTCTGGAGCCTTGCCTTGGCCGCCTCCGGATCCTTGATGCCCGGAAGCTCCACGATGATGCGGTCCGGCCGCTGCTGCTGGATCAGCGGCTCGGCCACCCCCAGGGCGTTCACTCGCCGGTCCAGAATCTGCTCGATCTGGCCCAGGTCGTTGGCGGTCACATCCCTCATCGCCGGCTTCGCCGCCTCCACGCCCGGAAACGCCTTGGCCATCAGATCCGCGATCACCTTGCCTTGGCGATCGCGCTCGGCTCTCGCCTCCGCCTCCGTATTCCCCCTCACCCTGGTCCGCACGATCACCTGCCGCGGCTCGATCACCTCCACGTCGCGCTTATCGCTTCCGATCTGGTCCTTTGGCAGGGCGTCTACGATCTGGGTGAACATCTCCGCCTTCTTGTCGGCCGACACCGGGTCTTTGAGGGTGAACTCGAAAACGCCCTCCCGCTGCGCCTGCAGCACCAGGTGCATTCCCCCGCGCAGGTCAAGGCCCAGGGTGATGCCGATATGGGGGCGGTAGAACAGGAAGGGCCCGGTCTTCTTGACCGCCTTCATGCGCTCGCCGGAATTGGGATCCTTGCGGGCACTAAACTTGATAGGCTCCGCCACCCCTAGGGCGGCGGCCACCACCAGCACTATTACACCGATCAACCACCAACGGGTGCGGGCCTGCATCGAAATCGTGCCTTTCTGACGGTCCTAGCAGGGGCTAGGCATGTCGTGCCCCTACTGGCCCAGAGACGCGCGAAAAATACCTGAAGCCTCGCCCGCCTTTGGCGGGCAGGCCCTCCAGAGGCGGACAGGCCCAGGCTTCGACAGGCGCCATTATAGGCAGTGAGCCGGAGAATGTCAACGCAGCCGCGCTGCTGCCCCCTGGCCCACCTCCCTAGGCCGCGGTCAGCTCCTGGATGGCTAGGTCCGCCCAGGGGCGGACCGCCATGGCGGCTTAAGGCCTAGCCACCTCGCCTCCTCGCTGTCCCACAGCGGCATCTCGAGATCGCGGCAGAGCTGTATCACCAGGAGTTCGATCGCCACGCTCTCCTCGCCCACCTTGCCGCCGATGCCTTTCATGGTCAGGTCGCAGTCGTGCAGCGCCTGCACCGCCCGCGCCAGCCTCGCCCATGAGAACGCGTTCGCCTGTCTCATCCGGTCTGGAACCTGCCAGGATCGTCGAGCGAACACCTTCAGCGCGTTCTTCCTCTCCTCGGCCGGCAGCAGAGACTTGACCTCGTCACCGGGGTCCTCGCCCGGTTTCCACCCGTGCTCCACGAGCAGCTTGATCTGCCAGATCTCCCGGATCGCCTGCGCGAGCATTCCCAGAATCAGGCCCGGCGGCTCCCGCCGATCGCGAAGCATGTCCCTGAGGATGCCCACCGCTCGGCCCGCGTTCTGGGTGGCCACCGCGCCCACCAACCGGAAGATGTCCTCCTCGATCAGCCGGGGAGTGACCTCCTCTACGTCGGCGCTGGTGATGGTCTTGCGATCGCCCACGAACGAGGCCAGCTTCTCGATCTCTTGTTCCAGCGCGGCCAGGCCCGTGCCCACCTTCTGCTCCGCCAGCTTTCGCGCGGCGGAGGGCTCCAACCCCTTCCCCAGCGCCTTGGCCCGTCGCACCGCCCATGCCGCCGCCTCCCCTCCGGTGAGCGCGGGAAACTCGATCCCCAGCCCCTGCTTCTCGATGGCTTGCTGCAGCGACGCCCGGAGCGCCTTCTGCCGTCCCCGCCGGCCGGTGTCCGCAGTCACCAACACCACCGACACGGTGGGCGGCAGCTCTCCCACCCGCTTCGCCAGCTTCTCCTGCTCGTCCCGATCAATGCGCTCGGCCCGGTCCACCACCACCAGTCGCGCCCCGGCGAACAGCGCCCCTGTCTGGCAGCGAGCGATCAGGTCGGAGGTCTTGACGCTGGGCCCGTCCAGCGCCTCCCAACTTGGCTCCTCGCTGCCCGCGCCGCCCCTGGCCTGCTCTCTGAAGTGCGCGAGCGCCTCCCGCTTCAGACGGTGCTCCGGCCCGAACAGCAGACACCACCGGCCCAGGCAGGCGGTGTCCTTCGAGGCCAGGAACTTGGCGTAAGTGAGCCTCATTCTGCGTCTCCCCCTTCAGTGGCGGAAGCAGGCCCCGCGGCCCTGCGGCGATCCAACCCGAACGCCCCGGTGGCGCTGAGGATCAACCAGCACGCCCCCACCGTGATCAGGACATCGCCGGCGCTGCCCGGACTGAAGAACCGCGGCCGCGGACAGAGCATCGGCAGGGGGAGCACGTCCGCCAGCGGCTTGAGCCGCGTCTTCGCCGTCAGCGGCTGGTGGTTCACGTAGTTGGGGGTATCCAGCAGCCGGACCATGGCCGCGTTCCCCGCTCTCTCGGCGAGCCCACGGTCAACCGGCATGCTGCCACCGTTGGCCGCAATCACCAGGAAATTGAGTAACACGCCCACTCCCACCACGCGGAACTCCCAGCGATGGCGGTTGAGCGCCACCCCCAGGATGATCAGCAAGTAGGAGATGATATTGCCCGCTTGCCCCAAGGGCACGGCCAGCGGAACCCCCCGCGCTCCCAGCGTCATCAGGCCGATCTTGACCACCGCCGCCAGCACGAACAGGCCCGGCGCGCGCAGGTCCAGGTCTTTGAGCCGCGCCAGCCTGCCGCGCCCGAGCAGCAGCCCCAAGGCAATGGTGAGCACGGCCGCGTCCAGCAGCATTCGCTCGCTTCCTCTCCCAGTCCCTCATCATCCCTGATGCGGGATCACCTTTGCCACGACGTAGGCGGCGAACACCAACCACCACACCACCCCCAGCGCCAGCGGCCAGGGAGCCATGGTGTCGCGGCGACTGGCTCGCACCGTCACCAGCAGGATCGCCGCGCTCCCGATGGCGATCGCCGCCGACAGCAAAGCCGCCCCTCCCGCGGCGGAGTCGCCGAAGTGCCACGGGGTCAGCAACATCCCGAGCGTAACCGGGAAGGTGGCCTGAAACACCATCGCCCCGGTGATGTTCCCCAGGGCAAGCGTTCCTTTGCCCTCCCTCACCCAGATCACTGAGTTGAACTTCTCCGGCAGCTCCGTTGCCACCGGCGCGATCACCAGGGCGATCACCATCGGCGAGAACCCGATCAGCGCGGCGATCCCCTTGGTGGCGTCCACGAAGATGTAGGCGCCTCCGATGATCAGCCCCATCGCCAACACCACCTGGCCGTAGACTGCCCGCAGCTTCGGCGGGCCGGCGCTGACTATCTCGCGCCGGGCGCGCACCGCATCATGGTCGGGCGGGCCCGGCGGCAGCAGGGGAAGCGCAGCCCACACCAGGTTGAACACGAGCGGCTCCTCTTTCTCGCCTTCGCCGCTCTCCCGCAAGTTCAGGTAGACGTAGTACGAGTATGCTGCCAGCAGCCCAGCCGCCACCGCATACCGCCCCCAGTGCCCCACCGGCGCGAAGCTGACGCTGATCGCGGCGCCGTAGAGGGGCAGGAAGAAGCCCAGGTCCCGGCTGAGCACCTCCCGGTTGATGCGGAGCATCCATCCCGTCGGACGCCGTCGCCGGTAGACGAAGGCGGCCAGCGCGGTGACGAAGAAGGCGAGAGTCGCCAGCATGAAGGGAGCCCCGAGGATCGCTCCCAGGCCGATCTCATGCACCTCCGGGCTGCGGAAGAAGACCAGCGCCACACAGGGGATCAGCGTCTCCGGCAAAGCCGTCCCCACCGCCGCCAACACGCTTCCCACCGCCCCCTCAGAGAGCCGATGTCGCACGCCCAGCCATTCCACGCCGTTGGTGAATAGCACTGCCCCGAAGATGATCACCACGAAGCTGAGCAGCAGAACGATGAGGTCGTGTGCCATCGCTTCACTCGTGAGGCTGTGCTTCGGCGTGAGGGGCGGCGCCGCCTGCCGCCACTTGAGGGATGAACAGCAGCGCCGTCACCGCCGCGCAAGTGAGCATGCCCGCGCTGAGGTAGAACGGGCCTCTGATGCTGAACCTCCAGATCAGCCCTCCCGCCACCGGACCCAGAAACGCGCCCACCCCCTGGGCCGTCGCCATCAGCCCCATGGTCTTGCCCTCAGCGCCGCCAGGAGCCAGGTCCGTGATCAATGCCAGCCAGGAAGGAAGCCCGAACAGGAAGCCGATCACCACCACCGTGCCCACCAGCAGGAGTGCCCACAGCGACCGGCAGGCCGGCACCAGCCACAGCCCCGCCGCGGTGACCACCAGCGCCCCCTGCACCACCCGCCGGCGGGGCAGACGATCGGAGAGATGGCCAATGGGTATCCCCAACACGCCCGCGGGCACAAACAACAACAGCAGCAGGAAGCCGATATTGCTGCGGTCCATTCCCGTCACCTCGCGCACGTAAAGGGCGAGGTAGGGCGCGATCGTCGAGGTGGCGAACATCTCACCAAGGGTGATGATGATGACAGCGGCGACCAAGCGTACGCTGCCGAGGACGAACCTGGACTGCCCGCTACCGCCCGCCGCAGGCGGGCTGCCCCCCGGGCAGGGCGCGGCGATGCTGGGGAAGGCGGGCTCGCCCGCCAAAGCCCCTGGCCGGGCAGGCGTGGCGAAGGCGGGAAGGCGAGCGGCTACCAGAGCGCCGACGGCGGCGGCGGCAGCTACCATCGCAAACGGCGCCTTGCCCACCCACGGCTCGGGGGCCTTCGCCGCCTGCGCCACTTTCATCGCTACCCCCGCCAAGGTGGGACCGAGAGCAAGGCCTGCCATGTAAGCCGTATTCATCACGCTCATCGCCGCGGCGCGCTCCTGGGTGGGCACGTGATCCGGCACCGCCGCGAACAGGGGAGGCCACAGAGCAGCCGCGCCGGCGCCGTCCAGCGCCCGCAGCGGCATCAACGCCAGGAAGATCAGCGCCGGGCTGATCGCAAAGACCTCCGCGGGAATCGCGCACACCGCCACTGGCGCCACCACGCAAGCCGCCAGGCCGTACATGGCGAAGCGCCGCCGGCCATACCGGTCCGACAAGTGACCAAACGGCAGCTTGAGCAGCATCTCGGCAACCAGGAAGGTCGAGACCAGGATCCCCACCACCGATGCAGGCCGCCCGAGATCATCCACCACGTAGAACGAGAGAGCGTAGTTGTTGACCGCCGCGAACACCGTCTCCCCCAGCAACACCACGACGGCCATTCGGCCCAGCACGGGGTATCGCCGGAACACAGTGCCATAGATGCGATGGAGAACGTCCAGCATGGGTTTGCTCTACTTCGGCGTGTGCGCGCTTGCTCCTGTCACCAGCCCCAGGAGGCAGGAAGATCCAGCTTGTGGCAACGGTCCGCTAGTAGCTCGGATACGGCTTCTGGAGCGGGAGACTCACCGGCTGGTTGGTCTGGAAGGACTTGATCGCCGCCCAGGCGCACTCCAGCGCGTAGCGGCCTGCTTCGGGAGGCGTCTGCGACTCTTTGCCGTCCAGCACGCACTCAACGAAGTGCTCGATCTCGGCCAGGTGCCCCGTGGGCGTGAACGGCGACCGCTCGATGTCGGTATCGTCCGTTACCTTTCCGAAGTGGCGCACCTCCTCCACCACCGGGTGGTAGGTGGTCATCCCGCGGTAGATCGTCAGCCCCCCGGCGCGCTCCATGCGCACCCCGCCCTCGGTGAAGAACACGCTGGTGTGACCGCCGTAGTTGCTGGGCTGGTTGGCGCCCCCGTCAATGATCCCGATGGCTCCGTTCTCGAACCTCCACAACACCACCAGCTGGTCGTCGGGGAGAGTAGGCGATCGGTCGGTGTAGATGAAAGTGCCGGCTTCCGCGTAGATGCGCTTTGCCGGCCCCATCAGCCAGGGGAGGAAGTGGAAGTCGTGGATCACCCCCTCAATCGCCGTCCCTCCGCTCAGCTTGGGGTCCCAGAACCAGTTGGTGCGTTTGCGGATCCATTCCGCCCGCATGTGGTGGGCGGTGTAGATGCGGATCGGTTTCCCCATCTCCCCCGTCTCCACCATTTCCTTCACCCGCCGCACCGCCGGGCTGAAGGGCCGCGGGAAAGCCACCATCAGCTTCACGCCCGCTCTCTTGCAGGCGGCGATCGCCCGGTCCGCGTCTTCCAGGTTGACGGTGAACGGCTTCTCGCACAGCACGTGCTTCCCGGCCTTCGCGGCGGTGACTATCTGATCGGCGTGGGCGAAGGGCGGAGAGCAGATGTCCACCGCATCCACGTCATCGCGGGCAACCAGCTCGTCGAGGTTCGTCGTCCACGGCACATCGCCCGAGATGTGTGCGGTGACCTGCGCCATCTCCGGGTCCACATCCATCACCGCGGTGATCTGCGTCCGATCCTCCAGATACCGCCAGCAATGCACGTGGCTCGCTCCGATGCCGGCGGCGCACACCATTCCCACACGCAGCTTGCCTTTTGCCATCTTCGCCTTCTCCTGTCACCTCGGCGCCTTCGCGCCGCGCCTGTAGTAGGTCAGATACCAAACAGCTCTCTCAGCGCATCTCGGCTGCGGGCTGCCACTTCGTCCGCCGTCTCCGGCGTTCCCGCTACCTCCAGAGTCAGGTATCCATCGTACCCGATCTCCCGCGCCGCCTCCGCGCAGGCGCGGAAGTCCACCACTCCATCTCCGATGATCGCCAGCTTGCGGCCCGCCGGGGTCGCTTGGAGGTCCTTGACATGCAGCATCATGATCCGGCTGCCCAGTTTTCTCATCTCCACCGCCGGGTCGGCCCCTTGCCAGGTGGCGTTCCCCACATCGTAGTACACCTGGCAGGCGGGGGAGTTCACGCGCGACACGATCTCGATCAGGTCGTCTGCGGTATGGGCCAGCGCCTGCCCCACGTTCTCGACGGCGTAGACCACGCCGCTCTTCTCCGCCTCCGGCGCACACGCCTTGAGCACCTCCACGAGATTGGCGCGCGCCTGCTCCGGCGTCAGCTCTTTCGGCTGGCCCACGGGGAGGAGAATCACCTTCGCCCCCACCGAGGCGGCGAACGGCGCCGCCTGCCGGATGATCTCCGCCGCCTGCTCGCTCACCGCGGGGTCAGGGCTGGAGGGATAGAACCTCCACAGCACGCCCAGGCAGAGCGAGCTGATCTCGATACCCGCATCCCGCGCCGCCTGCCCAACCGCCGCCACCCGCTCGGAGGTGTACTCCTCAGGCCAGTGCAAGCCCAAACCGGTGCTGCCGAAGTCCCCGATGTCCACCTCGTATCCCTGGTAGCCCAGTTCCGCCGCTCGCCGGATCGCCTCCAGCAGCGGGTACTTGCGCTCGATGCAAATGGAGTGCATGGAGAGCTTCATGTCCTCATCTCCTTCCCTATCCCTATCTGCCTACCTGTCACGGCGGGCGTGCCTGCCCGGCCGCCCGCGGCGGCCTAGGGGCCCAGGTGCTTGCGCGCCGCCTCGGTGATCCGTTGGAGCTCCTTCTCGATGTGGTCGGGCAGCGGCTCCACCTGGTGCTCGGCGAGCAGGCGCTCTTTCTCTCGGCGACATCGCTCGCCCATGGTGGACCCGCCGCTCTCCGCCCATGCGTCATAGAATCGCCGATCCAGCAGCCGCGGGAACCACAGCTCCTCGCGGTAGTGGGCGAGGGTGTGGTCGTGGGCGATGAAGCTCCCCCCTGATCCCACCTCCTCGATCACCTCGACGGCCAGCGCTTCCTCGTCCACCCGCATCCCCCTCATGATCCGCTCCACGAATCCGATCAGCTCGTGCTGCATCACCAGCATGTCCAGCGAAGTGGCCTGGTCCACGCCGCAGATTCCCAGGTGCCCGAAGATGTCCGCTCCCGCCAGCGCCCCGCACACCAGCGTGATCCCCGTCTCCATCCCTGCCTGTGCGTCCACGGTCTTGCTGTCCGTCAGCCCCACGTTGATGTACACCGGCAGCCCGTACCGCTGCTTGCCCATCTGGGTCAGGGCGACCGCCATCAGCGCCTGCTCGGGGCCACAGAAGATCATCTGCGTGGTACGCATGTCGAAGGCGTGGGAAATGCCACCATAGCACACCGGCATCCCGGGCCTGATCAACTGGGTGATGCACACCCCTGCCAGGATCTCTGCGCTCTCCTGCGCCACCGTCCCGGCGAGGGTGACCGGCCCCGACATCCCCGCCTGAGCCATCGGGCCGATCGGCACCGGCAGGTTCAGCCGCGCCGTCTCGTAGAGCAGGTCAATGCCGTGGTGAGGAAAACGAAGCGGGCTGATGGGCTCCAGGAACGGATAGGTGACCGGATAGGCTGTCGCCTCCTCCTCGCTGCCCGCCAGGGCGACGAACAGCTCGTTCAGAAACCGCGCTGAGGCCCGGTCGTGGTACCACAGGCCGATCGGCTTGGTGGTGTTGCGGAGCAAGGCCGCGGTGACCTCCACGCAGCGATAGGAAACCGGCAGCTCGTGCGGATCGGCCATCGCCCCCACGATGGTGAGGTCGGGGAGGGCGTCGCCCAGCCGCGCCGCGCGCACCACATCCTCCAGCATCGCCCAGCGCCGCTCCCCGCAGCGCGGGTCGGGGGCGCCGATCCCGCCCCCTCCCGGGGTGTCGTCAATCCACAGCGCCTCCCCGGCGATGGAGTTATAGTTGCGCTTCCCCTTCCCGAACACCGCCTTCCGCGAACGATCCCGCCCGTAGATGGTGAACGACTTGCCGGCCTGGGCGAGGCTGTCCTCCACCAGCTTCGCCGGGATGCGGACCATTCCGGTGGCCTCGTCCACGCCCGCGCCGGCCTCGCCGAACCGCTTGCGCATGTCATCATGGGGGATGTGCACCCCTACCTCGGCGAGGATGCGCAGCGAGGCCTCGTGTACCATCTCCATCTGTTCGCGGGTGAGAATCGCTAACTGCATGGCGTCGTCGCCTTCACCGTAGGGGCGGCCCAGGGTGCTAGGGCACAAAGCGCTGCGCCCTACAGAGGCCGGCCCGTCTACATACGCTCCGCTCGCACCGACTCCTTCACACGCTTGCCCCCAGCCGGTCTCTCCCTCTCCGTCACAACCATGTCGGTTTGTGTGGTAAAACCTAAGGCCGCATCTCTCAGCTCCGCCTGAGGCGGGCAAACATGCAGATCAACCGCACCCTCAAGCTGGCCGCCCTGGTGTTTGTGTTCTCCCTTGCCATTCGCATGACATGGGTTGCCTTCGCCCACGTCACCCCCATCTCGGACTTCCAGGGCTATGACGGACTCGCCCTGCAGTGGCTTCGCACCGGCCAGTTCGGAGAGCCGGGGTCCTACGCCTACCGCACCCCAGGCTATCCAGGCTTCCTCGCCTTCATCTACGCCATGGTGGGCCACAGCCCCCGCGCCGCTGGCTTCATCCAGGCCCTGTTGGGGGCGCTGACCTCGGGGCTGTTGGTGCTCCTCGCCGCGCACATCCTATCGCCGCGGGCGAGCGCCATCGCCGGTCTCCTTCACGCCGTGTCGCCGCCAGCTGTCGCCTATGTGCCGGTGCTCGCCAGCGAGACGCTGGCCGCCTTCCTTCTCGTCTCCGGCCTGCTCTGCCTGGCCGCCGCCGAGGTGCGCGAGGGCCGCTCGAAGGAAAGAGCGATTGTCGGCTCAGGCGTGATCTTCGGCCTGGTGGTGCTGGTGAGGCCGGCCGCCACCTTCTTCCTGCCAGCCGGCTTCCTGCTCAGCGCCTACTCCCCAAAGAAACGGGAGTGGCACACCTTCCGCGGCCTGGTCTTTGTCGTCGCCGCCCTGGTGGTGTTGTCGCCCTGGTTGATCCGCAACCAGCGCGTCGGGCTGGGGCCGTTCACCATCTCGACGGTGGGTGGGGTGAACCTGTGGATGGGCAACAACCCCAGGGCCAAGCTCGGCGGCTTCTGTCCGGAGGCAGAGCAGTACGGCAGCATGCCCGAGCAGATCCTCGACAGCAGGTACCGCGGCGCCGCCCGCGCCTG
>Ga0315277_10010159_pt1 | contig 11954 bp, 10 predicted proteins | sample YL17G05_15_MG_FD_203695 | JGI IMG/M metagenome (GOLD analysis project Ga0315277, IMG submission 203695) | Sediment microbial communities from Yellowstone Lake, YNP, Wyoming, USA - YL17G05_15 | ecosystem: Environmental > Aquatic > Freshwater > Lake > Sediment | place: USA: Wyoming | collected...
AGTGTGGGAACGAAAAAGAAATGAGGAACAAACGAGCATCGATTGGCGATTTACAAACGCCGATGCCCGGATTAAACTAAGAAAACTATACCCGTCAACTTAAGACGGACAGAGTACTAGGGTCATCGTGTTTTGCCGACGGGTCAAGCAAAACGACACGTCAAATCGCCCCAAAACAGCCCTTTTCTTAATTCCAGCAGGCCGTTGAGCTTCGCCACAACTTCAGAAGGTTATGCGTAGCGCATATCAGCGACCACTCGCTGCGGCACGCCTCGATCCCTCGCCGCATTCCTGTATCCACCCATAATAGCCATCAGGCATGCTGGCTTGGGTGATACCAAGAACCTGGGATAAATCTGTGCCACTGTATGCGCATATTGTGTAGAGTTCAGCGCCGGGAGCCTGACAGACTATGCTGTATTGTGTAAGAATGGTTACTCTCCCAATCCCATTAAATAAAATCTGCGGATATCTTCCTTATTTCTCCCTATTAAACGCCTGGTTACACAACCAAGCCTTTCAATACCACAATAATATCAAAATCTTCCTCGAATTATTTTTTATTTTTCAATATTTCCTATCTGCCGCCTTAAACAGCGTCTTCGTGGTGAAATCATTTTTTTGCCTCTTTTGCGATTTTTCGCCTAACTGCCTTAAAATAAACGACTTACCTCGTTTCTCTCGCGGCATTATGATACCTGGCTTAATTGCCTTCTGGCTTAATTGCCTTAAGGAACCGCCATAAGGAACCGCCATTCTGGTCAAGACCCTATATTTTTATAAATTGAGGATTTTCATCGTTTTCTCATAATAAAATTTTTACACTACACTAAATTGCACTGTGTTTTTGTGTCTGTTTTTGGTATAAGACTGGCCATTAAATTTTTTATAATAAGGAACTGTTTTGATAATTAAAAAATACTCTCTCAGTTATGCGTATCCCATTCTATTCTCACTGCTGATAGGCATAGCCTGTACGACATCATCTAAAGCCGAATTCATGGCCGATGGTGTCAGGCTCACTGCATTGACAGATGACGGACGATCAAAGGCGGTGGCTTGGGCCTGGCACGGTGATCTGGTCAGCTTCATCCGGGACATTCCCGGCAGCAGTCAGAATCAGCTATTTGTCATGAAAGCCGACGGTTCCGGCAAGCAGGCCATCACACCGATCGGCAGCACGTTCTTTGCCGAATGGTCCTGGGGCGGAACAAAGCTGTCATGTCTTTTTTCAAACGCCGATGCCGATGAAAGCCAGGGTGGCGTCTATATCTATGACCTGGCAACCGCGCGCAGTTTTCCGATTTCCGCGCCTTACATCCGAAATGCATTGGATGAAGACGAAGGACCGATCTGGTCTGCGGATGATCGTTATCTTGCCTACAAGGTCCGCCCCGGAACCGCCCAACTTCGCGAGGTATGGGTGCATGATATCCAGGATAACAAGACAATACGTATCCTTTCCGAGTTCACGGAAGTCCAGGAGGCCCACTGGAACGGGAAGACTCCGAACAGACTCTGTGTACGGATCAAAGCCCCGAACGGCTGGGATTTGGCCACTGTTAACCCCGATGGGAAGGAAATGGTCCGACTGACCGATATCGGAGCTGAGTCGCTTGAGCCCGGCAATGCATACTGGTCGCCGGCGGAGGACCGGATCACTTTTCTATATAGCAAGGATATGACCCAGCAGGAACGCGATACCGAACGTGCCGACTGCTGGCTTATTGGTCCCGACGGCAGCGGCGCCCGCAACCTGACAATGGCTACATCGGAAGCCACGGAAAAACAACTGAAACTCGATGATCTGTACTGGTCATGGGACGGACGCTGGATACTGGCTCAGGGAGAACGTTTCGATATTCAGGGCAATGAAATTGAAACGCTTTATCTGATCGACCCGAAGAACGGCGGCTACCGCATACTGCTGACCTCGTATCCGAGGGAAAAAGCGGAAATAGAAGACTTCGATGCGGTTGCGTGGTCTTTTGACAGTGCCCGGATTGCCCTGCTCACTGAGCGAAAGACGGTGCGAAACTGGGGGGAACAGGCCGCGTATGAACAATCCCGCACTGTGTTGAGCATCTACGATATCAAGACCGATACCCGTACCGACCTGCTTGTTTTTAATAAGGAACAGGACCGAAAGATTCTTCTTGGACGGACCGAACGCGATCCAATTGAGAACATCTCCTGGTCGCCGGACAATCGCTCATTACTGGTGACCATAGGCAATATCATCAGCGCCTCCGACGGCATTATACAATCCGACGTATATCGCATGGATCTGCCTAATCCTCTCATCGCCCCCGAAGCCGCGGACCACAATGGCCCTGTCATGGGACGAGGCCAGTCGCCTGTGGCGCGACCGGCTGAGACGAAGCGGCCGATCGTCCCCAAAGTCGCAGACCCCAACAGCCCCGTCACGGAACAAAGCCAGACGCCTGTGGTGCGGCCGATTGAGACGAAGCGGCCGGTCGCCGCCGAAGGCCCGGCCAAAGAAACCGCTCCAGCAGCGAAAGGTAACGACACGGTGATAGAGACCATCGAACCGCTGCACATTTCCATTGAAGATACTCTCACTTCGCTGCCGAGCCGGTACAAACAGTTTCTAACCGGCAACACCACTCTGAATCTGCTTGTATATGAAGGCCCAATGAATGCGCTGACGGGTTTGCGGGAACATCTCAGTATCATCGACAAAAAGTCCCCGCAGATATTGGTTGATCTGCTGGCCGTTGAACTGACCGAAGAGGCCAACCGCCAGCTCGGACTGGACTGGACCTATGCCAAGGGACGCCTGGCGTTGTTTCAGCCTGTGGGCAATTCGGTCCGTGACCTGACCCCCGACACCCAGTTGGATGGTTTAACTACCTTTCCCGGCACAGGTCAGGTCTTCTATCAGGGCGTGGGCAGTCTGCCCCGCGAGTTTTTTGTCCGTCTTAACGCCCTGGTGTCGGATGGAAAAGGCTCGATTCTCGCAAATCCGAGAACGGTTGCGACCAGCGGCCACGAAGCGATCATCCAAATTCGCAAAACCCTGAATTACTTTTTTAATGAGGGATTCGACGATGCCGGACGGCCGATTGTTAAAAAAAGCGATATCTCTGCCGACACCCAGGGCCGCATCACCCCCACGCTTTTGGCCGACAGCAGCATTCGTATGGTTGTAGATATCAAAGTCGGCAGTTTCACGTTCAGTCCCGACGCAGGACTGCCTGAACAGACCAACCGTGAATCAACCACCACCGTGACCGTCCGTGAAGGCCAGACACTGGTGATTGGCGGGTTGCGTCAGCAGGAGATGAGTCAGGCTGTTACAAAGGTACCCATTCTCGGAGATTTGCCGTTGATCGGCATCCTGTTCAAAAACACCAAAAAGGAAACGAAAAACAGTGTGTTGACCCTGTTTGTAACGCCGCATTTGCTGCCTGAAAACAGGGACGTACCCGATTGGCCTCAGCTCAATGGCCGGGATCACACATTAAAGCCGATCATGCCCGAATCTTCTGAATAAATCAGGGAATGCTCTTTTGAATTATGACAAAGCAGTCTATTTCCAACCGCGGGTGTTTGGGGACGTATGTCTTTATTTTTGTGGAAAGATACCGAATCGGGTCAGAAATTCTCCCACCCGCTCCATCGGCAGTCCCATCACGTTGGTAAATGACCCTTCAATGCGCTCGACAAACTCATCGCCGGTTTCCTGTATCCCATAAGCTCCTGCCTTACCTTCCCACGACCCGCCGGCAATATGTTCCTGAATCTGCTGTTCGGTTAATTGTTTTGGATAAACAATAGTCGTGTCAGTTTCCACGATTTCAATGTGTTTACTTATCCAAACCAGCGCGATACCGGTGATGACTTTATGCGGCTTACTGAACAGCATTTGTGTGATGCGTTCGGCGTCTTTGACGCCGATGGGCTTGCCGATAATACAACCGTCAAAATCCACTACCGTATCGGACCCCAATACGGGCACATCCGGAAAACGCCAGGCAACGTCTTTGGCCTTGGCCAGAGCGAGTATTTTGCAGTGTTCTTCGGAATTGACGCCGGCCTTTTTAAATATTTCTTCATTGACACGTGAGGGTTCTACGCGAAAAATATATCCCGCTTTTCGGAGCAGCTCTTTTCGTCGCGGCGATGCCGAGGCCAAAATAAACTGAACCTGTCCTTTCATTTGTTGTTTTGCATCTCCCCCTGAAGCCGGACGCGATAAACGATATCGCTGCAGAACCGCTGGTATTGCTCCTCCATCGCCCCTATATCTCCGCCGATATACATCGAAAACAACTGCGGCGAAACCCGGCTGTTCCAGGCAATCGTCAGTGGAACATTTCGATTGGCCGCTGTCTGGGCCAGATACGGCTCAATTGGCCAATTGCCGCGAAGACCACCCAACAATAAATTATGATAATTCGTCAGCCGTCGGCCATAATCATACTCCCGCAGGAAACGGACCAGTGCATAATTCTGAGCGTAAAACGACATTACCGCGTCCGTGTCGCTGCCGTAACCATCCAGCACTTGGCCGGGATCGAGTGTAATCAGCTCGGCCAGCGGAATCATCCGTCCCTGCTGCACGATTTGTCGCAGCGTTCCCAGCCGCATCAGATTATCCTGCGGACGAAATTCGAATACCCCCTGATTGTATCGACAGGTCTCAAACAGTGTCGCCACGCCTTCGTCCAGCCAACTGGGCAGACGATACGCGAAATACCGCTGGTTAAACTGATGCCAGCCTTCATGACCCAGAACGGAAAAGGTCTGTTTTCTGCCGATATTGTAGGCGATGCAGACGCCGTCTTTGGCATACGCGCCGCGCTGAATTTTCAGATAAATGCCGGCGTCCGGCCCCGTGAATACTCTGGTGAACTGTTCCCAGCCTTTCCGGTCGTCAAATAAATAGACCTTAAATTTTTCCACACATTCGATTTTATCGGGAACCTGGCTTTCATACGCCTGATAGGCCGATTCGACGAAACTCGGCGCTTGACGCAGCATCAGCGGATCCGTCAGCGTCGTAAAAATCCGGTAATGTTCCGTCTCGATGCAGACTCCCTGCCCGTGCGGGTTGTCCCAGGGCTTCATCCCGCGAATCCCCGGCACATTTGCCATATAGCCGCTGATACGCTCATAATCCCACTTCGCCGTTTCAGCGTTTTGACCCTCTTTGACAACGGCGTTCTGAACACAACCAAAATTAAAAATGAATAACCATAAAATGACAGCGCCGGATGTAATTCGCATTCTTACCTTTCTCTTTATACTGATCCCACATGAAAATATCGGTTTAGGTCGCTGCTAAATGCTGTTGCAACAACGGCTTCCTTTATTTTGCCCACGGCAATCCCGATTGGGGATCGCAGCGGAAATCCCGGTTTATCGGGACATCGGGAATACCCGTTGGGTATATCTTCTATTAGATATCGACAAAAAACACGTCTTGACTGCCGTTGAACCGCCAATCCACATTTCCGATAGAATATCAAACCTGTCCTGAAAAATCCACAAAAAGCTCGTAAGGGCGACCGGCCGGTCGCCCTTACAATTACGTGCCTTTAACTTTCAAAATAAACACCATCACTTTCCAGCCGCTTTCGCAGGTCTGGGTAGGATAACTGCCGCGAGCCGCATTTTTTCTGCACACACAGCGCCGCCGCCGTCCCTGTTGCCTGTCCCTGGGCCATGCTGCACACTGTATTGCGTGTTGACATGTGTGCCCGGTGATCCGAGGTGATCAGCATTCCCGCTGCGTACAGGTTATCCAGCCCTGCCACACACAGCGCCCGGTAGGGCAGCCCATATGTTCCGCCGTTTTTTACCTGTAATCGCGGCGCCATATCATGGAACCCATACACCAGCACATCATCCTTAAAATGCCGCCCTTCGATCACATCCTCGTGTGTCATATCATAATCACAAACAATCTGACGGCCACGTCGAATACATATCATCGGGCTTGTCCTTGCCATAAACGCCTTTTCGCAGCCGGGGACGTATTTTTTAAACAACTCCACTGCCTTGGCCATATTCCTTCGCACCACGAGCTCTGCTTTGGACATGTCATCGCGATTGAGCACACTGCCGGGCACGGTATAGTTACACTTGATAAACATGAAATAGTTGTCATGAACCGTCGTCGTTACTCCGGCCATTCCAATCTTGCCGGCCTCTTTGGAAAACTCCGGCCCCAGAGGTCCGTCTACGCGGACGATCTGCCCATCCCGACCGCTGCGCCACCCATAAGCGACTTCTCTGGGAGTGCCCTTATTATTGGCCTTGGTAAACTCAAGATATTTTTCGACATCCACATTGCCGATGCCCACACTGTTGCAGGAGCCATAATCATTTGGCACAGTATATTTCGCTCCCGCATACGCCGACAAATCCCCGAACGCGGTACAATCAATAAACGATTTGGCCGCGAATACTTCACGCCCACTTCGGCTCTCGGTGATAACGCCCTTTACCACAGACTTCTCAACCACCGCCCCGGCCACACGCGTATGCAGTGCCATAAACACACCCGCCTGTTCCAGCATTTCCATGGTCGTCAGTTTATACTGCTCGACATCGATCGCTGTACACACCGAATCGTAATCATATCGTGCCATCATTTCGGCGTGGCCGCTGCATCCGCCGACTTTGATCAGCTCATCAATGATCTCCTGCGGTATCCCCTTGACCACCTGCCGCTTTTCTACCCCCTTAAATGCTTTCCATAGGTTATAAAAGCTGTGCAGCGCCGTCCCCCCCTCGGTAATGGTACCGCCGGTGTACCCCTTGATCTCGATCAACGCGGTTTTCGCCCCGGCACGCGATGCCGCCAAAGCCGCCACAACGCCGGCTGTTCCGCCGCCGGCCACGACCACGTCAAACTCACGAATCGGCAGATTCCTGCCGGATTCATGGTACATACCATCCACAAAGGCGGATGGGGAATTGTGTTGGGTCTGCGCATTGCAGCCGACCAGCATCCCCGTCCCCAGTAATGCGGTACATTTGGAAAATTCGCGACGATCCATAAGTATCTCCTTTTTTAATATTGGTCTCCGTTCAAATACATCTGCGGACTGGAATACGGTACCTGAAAATTAAGTGGGGACAGCGGGGCTGTTGAAAAAGTCCCCTGATTAAGCGCTATCAATCTCGTTCCAGTGCGCCCCAAAAACATCAGCGGTAAATAAATATACTTCCACGTCCGGGTTTTCCCATGCATATTCAGGCAGTCCCGCCTTGTGCGTACAGCAGGAGTTAAGAAATTCTTCCTTAGTCCAGCCGGTTTCGGTCGCCACCTGCGGCAGAAAACAGCCGTTGCGATAGCCATCGGTAATGAAAATGCCGTGCTTGCCCAGTTCCAGACTCAGCGGGTCGCTCGTTTTTTCCATCGGCGACAAGACTGAAATCTCAATATCGAGCTTCGGCAGTTCCGCCGGGCGGATGGGATTGTGCGTAAATCGCGGGTCGCGCCGGGCTGAGGCAACCGCCATTTCCCGTACCATTTCAATCAGCGGCTTATCGGCAACAAAATTCCCGATACAGCCCCGCAGGTCATCCTGGTTTTTGAGCGTTACAAAACAACCGCATTCGGCCAGCAGCGCCGGGTCGTCCGTCTTTTCGACCCGCGGATGTTCTTTGCGGTTGACCGCCGCTTCAATTGTTTGTTTGGCCACTCGCAACAAAATCTGTTTTTGCGATTCGTTCATCATTTTATCAGCTTAATCGCTATAAACCCGCCAATCAGAAGCGCCATAAATAAAAGACTCAGCCAGTTAAAGTATTTCTCAATAAACGGCCGAATTTTTTCACCCTTCCAGCCGAACAGCCCGGCCACCATATAAAACCGCGCCGACCGACTCAATACAGATGCAATAATGAAAACAAGAAAATTGATTTCGAAAATTCCCGACGTAATCGTAATCACCTTGTAAGGAAATGGGGTGAAGCCCGCGAAAGCGACAATCTGCCATCCATACTCCCGGTACTGGCTGCCCACGATTGAAAACGTCTTTATCTGGACGTCTTTAACATCCTCCTGGGTGAATGTTTTTTCTTCCTTGGAATCATAGACGACCCGGAGGGGGTAGTTCAATTTTGTTTTGACATTCATCAAAAATCCTTCTGTGGAAATACAGTCGGAGGCAATCACACATTTTACTTCTGTGCCGTCATTTAAAATAACTTTATCCCAGGAAAAGCCCGGAATAAAGTTATGAAAGAAATTACCGACTAAGAACCAAAGAAAAATCCCGATCACATAGCCCAGAATTCCTCCCAGCACCGACGCGATAGAACAGATCGTTGCAAATCGAAACCATTTTTTCGGTACCCCCAGCGCCAGCGGCGCCAGCAAGACATCCGGCGGCACGGGGAAAAAACTCGACTCGGCAAAGCTGAGCAAAAACAACGCCCGCTCGCCGTGAGGAGTGTTGGCGAAATGAATGACCCAGTCATACAGTCTTCGATGCAAATGCCACCACGCTACCTGTTGTGTCGTCGTTTCCATCCGGTCTCCCAAAAGATGACTTTTCTTATTCACTATTCGACTGAATCATATATATAATAGGAGATGAAGTCAACTGACAGAAAAATTACGGTTATGACGAACACCAGGTGGTACTTTATGGAACAGTTTCGCCGGACAGAAAAGGGGTTGCGCGTCTTGGCGCCCGCCAAAATCAATCTGAGTCTGCTCATTGCCGGCAAACGTCCCGACGGCTACCACGAACTTGAAACCATTATGGCCAAAATCGACTACTATGATGAATTGCTGTTTGAACGGGGCACAAAACCGGGGCTTGAACTGGTCTGTACAGGCCCATATCCTGTGCCGCACGGCCCGGCTAACCTGGTTTGGAAAGCCTATCAGGCGCTCACAGAAAAAATCGGAAAAAGCCTCTCAATCAGGATAACCCTGACCAAAAATATCCCCGCCGGCAGTGGCTTGGGCAGCGGCAGTTCCGACGCCGCCGCCGCACTGATGGGGCTAAATCGCTTTGCAAACCTCGGTTTTTCCTCCTCCCAGCTTCATCTCATCGCCGCAACTTTGGGCAGTGACGTGAACTTCTTTCTGGAAGGTCCCCTGGCTTTCTGCACAGGAAGAGGCGAAAAAATCCGTCCCCTAAATGTCGTCTTTCCATTTCGGGCCCTTTTGGTTATCCCCAATATAAGTACTTCTACCAAAGAAGTTTATGGAAATTATACGCACAATTCGGACTTATACGGGCAGCTTTCTAAGAAAATAAATGCGTTTCTCGATAAAAATAAAATTGATTTTGCGGCAAAAATGTGCGCAAATATGCTTGAACAAAGCTGTTTCCAGCTATATCCGCAACTGGCGGATATTAAAAAAACGGTCGAGGGGCTGACCGAACGGGTTGTTTGTCTCAGCGGCAGCGGCAGTGCAATGTATTGCCTGATTGACTTTCAGGCCAACGGCCTTATAGAACGTTGCGATGATAAACTGAGAAATGACTGCAACTGCTTATGCAGGCTTGTCAGCAGCAATAGATGGTAAGTTTATGCGAGGCAGACAATGGAAATCAGCGAAGTCAGAGTCAAACTCGTGGCCAATCAGGATGATCGGCTCAAGGCTTTTTGCTCGATGACGCTGGACAATGAGTTTGTTGTCCGCGACATTAAAATCATCGAGGGCACAGGGGGACTTTTCGTGGCGATGCCTTCCCGCAAGATGAGCGACCATTGCAGCAAGTGCGGTGGAAAAAATCATCTCCGGGCAAAGTTCTGCAATCACTGTGGAGCCAAATTACCCGAAAACCGCGCCCGCCAAGACCAGGAAGGTCGGATGAAACTGCACGCCGATATTGCCCATCCCATCAACGCTCAGTGCCGAAAGAACATCCAGGCGGCCATCGTCAAGGCCTTCAACGAAGAGTTTGAAAAATCCAAAGAGCCCGGCTATAAACCCGTCGATATGGACACCCCGGACGAGTAAGCAAACCAGCCCGAAACTTCTTGGTTTAGTAAAGAACCACCAGTTAAAACTGGCGGCATTGCCAGTTTCAGGCTTTGCCTGTCCGCCTTTGGCGGATATTTCCATCTACCAGTTGAAACTGGTAGTATTAAAATCGGAAGAATAAAAAAAACCCATGAAGGGCTTTTTTGCATCAAAAACCAGTGAAGTTGTGTAAATTTATCCCTCTTGCAACAATTCCTCTAAGACGCGATCCATCGCCTCGTCCAGTTGCTCGTTGAGGTTGGTTTCATCGTGCCGCAGCAACTGTCTGCCCCGCTCTACTTTTTCCGGCCGGATTTCAGGAAGCGACGCGATAATCCCCAGCAATCTTCCCAGCGAAGTGTTATGGATGTTTTCCATAATTTTTTCCGCAAGAAGCTCATTTTCTGATCGCTCGAACAGGTTAAACCCGTCCAGTTGTTCGCGTTTTGCCTGCAAAAACCGCATTCGAAGTTTCTTGTTGGTGTCGTTCCTACTCATACTTAAAACCTTTGTTTGTCTCGAGCACTTAGACCAAAATCCTTCCCGTTCTTTTTGTGCCCGGCGAAGCCGACGTTTGTTGACCATCGCTTCCTCTCGACAATTCCTTGTCTTCCTTGCGAGGTAGTTTTACTATTACTTTCGTCAATTTTATGGTACTTTGATAAAACAGCCTTTAAGACCAGCCACAATATATTGTATGTCGTCTTTTGGCCCTCCTGAGCCCTTCTCCCTTTCGGCAGTACTGGTATCGACGTTTTGGACTTGGAAACTTTAATCTTGGCAGCCCCTTCTACTTTTATCATAACTTATTGAAATAATTATGGTTACACTCATTTCTGGAAAAAACACATGCTTTTGCACCAAAAATTTTTTAACGGATACTCTATTTTCACACCTGATAAGACGGATACTGTAGAAATGGAAAAAATGGGCAACTATACTATATATAGTTTTCCTATCTTTCGGAATTTTACACTGTGGTTTAATTCGGAAAGTCCGCACTGGATGCGGTCTTCCCCTACGCGACCATTTCCATCCGAAGGCCGCAGGAATCCGTCGGTGGGTTAGCTGGAAGGACGATATTCTGATTGGTTAAGATTCTCTCGGCGCTCCAAAACGCAGCGAACGCATCGAGCAAGTCATCGTTGGCATACTGCCCTCGTGGCAGGCTGTTCTGTACCGCCTGGTATGCCTGACCATAGCAAGGTTTGACTAAGTTCTCTCGCTCCGTCCTGCCAGCAGAGGATTTTTTGCTGTTTTGCATAGCGCGGTTGTTATTCCATACGCAGAAGCAAACCTCCGGATGCACCTCGTAAATCCAGGTTTGAAGTGTTGTATTCGACCGCATAAATATGTCCACTTCATGGATCTTCGAAAGAATAGCCCATGCCTGCCTGCTCAATTTCTTGCCATCCACGCATAGGCCAATTTGACAAGCTTGCTGGTACGTGGTTGCGTCCAGCATGGACCGAATCGGGGCGGGAAAGACACTGCTTGCGCGGGGCCGGCCCAGCTTTGCGCGAGCTTCCAGGTCGCAACATCGTGGCCCCGCGTCGGTCAGTCCAATCGGGATATCCACAGCTACGACAGCCGGCTTCTGGTTTAGATGAAGAACATCGTCAATTCGCCTCAGAATGCGGGCAACGATGTCGCCAGTGGAGAAATCTTTGGTAACACAAAGCCATCCCGCCCGGCAACCGTCAATCCCCGCGACAACCTTGTTTCCGTTTGGCAATCCAGTCACCTCCCCTGTCAGTTTGAACCGTACCTGTCAACGTCGCTTTGAGCAGTGGATCAGGTGAACAGGAGACCGCAGGTGAATTTTCTGAATTCAAAACCCAGTTGTTGCCGTGGAAATTTTTCTCCCCTGTTCGCCTGTTTTACTGCTCACCTGCTCTGATTCTCCGAAGGCGAATCGGAGAGACAGGATTTGAACCTGCGACCTTCCCTAAGGGACGCTCTAATCCAGGCTGACCCATAGTGACAGAAA
>Ga0315277_10010160_pt1 | contig 11953 bp, 9 predicted proteins | sample YL17G05_15_MG_FD_203695 | JGI IMG/M metagenome (GOLD analysis project Ga0315277, IMG submission 203695) | Sediment microbial communities from Yellowstone Lake, YNP, Wyoming, USA - YL17G05_15 | ecosystem: Environmental > Aquatic > Freshwater > Lake > Sediment | place: USA: Wyoming | collected...
TCGTCTGGGCAGGAGGCGTTTCCACTACATGGAGTTTCGAGGGACGAGAGACGCGCGAGGGCAGCTACGCCTGGTGGACGGCATACGAAAAAAAGTCCGGACCCATAACTGCGGAACTTGGGCTAGCTCGCGCACCTCCAAGCCCAGTGCCGCGATCTCGTGCTGCAACTCACTGCGCACTGGAGCCCTCCGCGATCATGTCGAGCGCCGCGTCGAGCGCGCCCTGCTTCGCCTGCCATTCGCGCAGACGGGAAAGTGAGAACTTGATGTTCCCCTCTGGCCATGCCGCGTCCGGAGGGACCGGCCAGCTATCGACGATCAGCGCTTCTGTCTCAGGCAGCGTGTGCTGTGCGACCTCCCGCTGCCACGTCTCCTCCGTCATCCCCGACTGCCCGCGCCGGCGCGAGTCCTCCTCGTACTCTCGCCAACCGGTCTGCCAGAATCGCCACAGCCACACGTCCTCGACCGCGCAGGTCAGCGCGTGACCGGCCCACACCAGCACCTCCCAGCGCGTGAGCTTTGGCACTGCTGAGCGCACGTGCTCGACCGGATCGACCGCGCTGCGCCAGGCACTCGGGTAGATATCCTCCGCCCCATGCAGGTGCCGCCACTTGGGGGCTCGCGCCTCCAGCAGCGCGACCAGTGCCTCCCTCAGCGCCTGCGACTCGCGCTTGTAGGTGGGGAAATCCCCTCTGCCAATCGCCTGGAACACGGTGACCACACATGCTCTCAGCGCCTCGGCCGCGGGTGCGATCTGCAGCTCGCCCACCGCCTCCCCGATCGCCACCATGCCCCGCGAATCCGCAGCCTCCGCCACCTCCTTGCCCCGCTGATGGCCGAACACTGCCACGATGAACTTGACCAGTGTATCCACGTCGGCCAGGCCGGCGCCGCGCTGGCGCGCCAGCTCGCGCACCTCGGTGGCCAGGGCGGCGATCTCCTCTTCGATCTTAGCCTTCGTTCGCATCCCCCGCCTCCCGCACCACCTTCAGGTCCGCCTTGATCGCTTCGATCTGCGCCTGCAGCTCGCCCAGGGCGAACGTCTCCAGCAGTTTCGCGCACCCGTTGACGGTGGAGTCACAGCGGGGCCGGTCAAGCTTGCCGTCGAGCATCAACTGCAGCGCCTGGCGCGCGGTCTCTTTGCACTCCTGAGGAGTGCCCAGCTTGACCACCAATCCCGTGGGTTTGAGTGAGGCCAGCCGAGCCAATCCGCCCGCGCGACGCGCATCGGCCATGATCCGTTTCGCCTCGGCCTGCTGGCTGTGGAAGAGGCAAAACGGCTGGCCCGACAGCGGCAGCGCCCGACACCGCTGGCCGCTTGCCGTCAAGGCCGCGCACGCCGTGCTGCTGGACGTGTTGGGTGCGCCTGCTTCCGGCGTCTGTTTAGTCATCCGCGTTCACCCCCGAATCGCTCCACGACGGCCTCTGCGCCTGAGAGGGACCGTTGCACACTACGACCGCGCGAAACCCCGCGCGACAGGCCTGCTTGCGCGGCAATGGAAAGCCGCCCTCACGGGCCGAGAACCGCCCCCTTGACCGCCTTCCCGCGGGTATGACCATGCTGGTTGGTCGCCCTGGTGGTGATCCACTCCACCCCTTCTCACCCCGGCCAAAGACGAAGCCGGCCCCTGGAGCCAGACTCGGTCTGATCAGGACCTATCTCGCTTCAGAAGCCGGCTGATATCCGCCAGCTCTTCCCCCACACCCACAGGGCCAGGGGCCTAGATTCATCTGCATTATACCACGCCAAGGGATCAGCCGCAAACGGCAGTTTGCAGGCGGCGACGATCACCTCCGCCCGCCTCGGAGATACGACGCGTGGTCCCCTCTGGAGACCCCGCTTCCACGATGGATGTACAATGTTGAGCGAACACGCGCCCCGCGAGGCAACGCCAGCGGCCTAGGTCATGCCGTGCAGAAGCGGTGTGGCTTCGGGTCGGGGGGAAGAACATATTGCGCGGTGAATACGGGGATGGAACGCACCGTTGAAACGGGTCACTGGATGCCCGGCAGGCGGGGCCACGGGTCCTATGCGGGGGAGGCTGACCATGCAGAAGAAGCTGCTGGTGGAGTGGGGGAAAGGGTTTGCGCGCCCTTGGCTCCGTCCTATCCACCGCGCGCTCCTCGCCCGCCACGGCCTGGTGGACATCATAAGCATGAGCGGCGCGCTGTACGAGGCGGACCTTAGGGCCTCACTTGCACTGTACGACCTCGGCGATCATTCACTGTCGAGTTGGGTATTGCGGACTTTCCTGGCTCCGTGGTGGGATAACGGGCTCGGCTCATCGATCTTCCCGGTTCCTCGGCAGGTGGGCCAGAAAGTGCAGTCGTTCTACCAAGAGAATCACGGCGTAGCTGTGCCGAGCCAGTTGGCCTACTACGGGGAGGAGCCCCTATTCCACCTGCAGGACCTGAAGCACCTGGACCTGCAGAGAGGACTATCTCCTCGCATCTGGGTGCTGCGGAGCGGCGTGCGTCTATCACCCAGAACCAGGGCCGCCTGCGCGACCCAGAAGGTATGCGTGGGGCTGTCCGAGGTGTCTGCCGACCCTAAGACATCCCCTGACATCGGCTGGCTTGAGCGAGTGTACCTGCCGCACAACAGGTGGTGGGCTGCCGAGACGGCCGCCGCGGCCACCAGTCTCGCAAACCTGTCGTCAGAGGGCCTTGTGGACGCTCATGCCAACCAGGAATGGGTCAGGCCGGGCGGACCCACTACGCAGGGCTACTGGAGGGTGTTCTGGCGCGAACGCGAAGCGCGGCTGCTGCCGCCCCTCCCCCCAGATACGGAGACGTCGATAGACGAGATGGGAACAGGGATCGCGTTCCGCGTACCCCTGCCCGAGTTCGGTGCTATCCCCTTCTACCACGTGGACCAAGTGGACGCGCTGCGAGCGGCCCTCCTGGCAAGCCATGTCAGCTTCTCTCTTCTGGGAACGCTGTGCGACGCTGATTTCAGGAGCCGCGGCATCATTGCCGGACTCAGGAAACGGCAGGGCTACCGACGCGTTGAGACGCGCGGCAAGCCGAGTCGTGACCCAGCGATGGTGGAGCAGATCGGCAGACTGGTCGAGCAGGAGAACTGGCCCAAGTACCAAGTACACAAGCGTCTTGGTCTGAAGCGACCTACCGTCTACGGCTATCTGGAGGACTTCAGAAGGATGCACCGCCCTACCTGAGCGGCTGGGCCAAGGCCTTGGAGGCACGCGATGGTTGGCAAAGCGCTCGTCAACAAAGTAAGCGTGAACTGGCAGCGAGCTATCGAGCAGCAGCTGCGGCTGGCGCAGTCCACTGATCGGCAGGCACTTGTCCATCTCCTGGAGCGTCACGGGTTGGTCGACTCACTGACCATGGGAGTGGCGCTTGATGATATCGTGTCTCAGGCAACCTCAGTGCTCGACGAGGCCGGCGCACCTCAGCTGTCGGGACTGCTCGGGGCGATCTTGGCAGGGGCCTACTACCCCGGTAGTGCCGGCCTCTTCCGCACCTTGCCTGTACCCGCCAACGTAACCCAGGCCGTGCTATCCCATCACGCCGACGAGGACTTCGGCGGCCGCAAGCCTGTCCGGCTGGTCTGGGACGGCCACCCTTCCCCTCACGAGATGCTCAAGTGCCTGGATCTTCAGAGAGGCTTATCGCCCTACCTTTGGGTGCTTCCACGGAAGATCACGGTGTCACCCCGAGTCCAGGCTTTCTGTGCGAGACACCAGCGGGTGCATGTTGACTACTACTTCCAATTCGAGAAACTGACGCGCACTCGCTCGCTACCAAGATTGCCGCCAGACGTGGGACGGCTACTAGGCGTTGGGCTCAACGGGAACCTCTGGTGGGCATCGGAAGCTTGCACTGCAGCGGCCTACCTGGCCGAACTCTCCCCGGAAGAGCTAAGGGACCTGACGGGCAAGCAGTCAGAAGAGACCTGGGTCAGAGCCGGCGGGCGCGGCACGTGGCGCTTCTGGGATACGAGGTGGCGCGAGCGCCGCGTCACAGTCTGGTCTCCGGCGGCGCGCCCTGTTGAGACGAACCGGAAGGTTGGAAAGGCAGTGATCGCGCCTCTTCGTCTGCCCGAGCCGATCGCCATGCCGTTCTACCGTCGCGAACAGCTAAGGGAGCTGCACCAGGGATTCGTTGACAGTCATATTGGCTTCTCTCTGCTCGGTACGATCTCCGATACTGATGTGAAGAACGGCAGACTGATTGCACAGTGGAGAAGGTGGCTGGAATGTCCGCGCATGGAGACACGGGGCCGGCCGAAGCGCGACCCGGAACTGGCCGAGAAGGCCTTCAGACTCCTACGCGAGGGGCGGTCCAAGCGCCGCGCTGCAAAGGAGCTCGGGGTGCCACGGTCGACCTTCTACGACAGACTGAACGCTGAGCAAGAGGAGAACGGTTTGGAGGAATAGCCGTTTGGCCCGATAGCGGCCGGCGTGTCGACAAAAGAATCTTTTCTGCCGACACGCGTCGAAAAAGAAGTCCTATCAAGCGACATGTTGATCCTCCTTCGGTGCGCGCTACACTAGTGGCGTTGCACCGATTTGTTGTTTGTGGAGGCCGAGCATGACGGGTCTTGACCTGAAGCTGCTTCGGATTCGTAGGGGTGTGCGGCAGTACAAGCTGGCGTCCTCGCTTGGGATCAACCCAAGCCGTCTCAGCCTGCTTGAGAACGAGCGTCTCCCGCTGACTCCGGAGATGGCTGAGCGAGCAACTCGCGCGCTCGAGGTTCGGCATGACAGCGCGACGACGCGCCGCGGTGGGAAAGGAGAAGAGCCAAGCAAATGAACCACCAAGAAAGCGGTCGCCGGGTGTACGTTGACGGCGCGCGCCCGGCGACCGGAAGCGGTGTGGCACATGCCACGCCACAATCACTCTACGCATCGCCGCGCGACTCGTCAAGGCGGTGCGGCGTCTGGGACCGTGCGGATTTCCACCGAGACGCCCGCGTAGAAGGCCGCGGACCCGGCGTGGGCTGCAGAAGTCTTCGACAGGGGCACGGGCTCGCGTGGAGAGGGGGATCCAATGAGCCTACGTGACCAAGTGCTAGCGCGCCTCGACGTTCGACGGTTCTACGAGAGTCGCGGACTGACGCTTGAGCGCGCCGACAAGGACCACTGGAAGGCGCTGTGCTCCTTTCACGCCGAGGACGAGCCATCTCTGTCGATTCGGCAGGCAGACGGCTGGGCGCATTGCTTCGGGTGCGGATTCTCTGGCAGCCTCTTCGACTTCGAGATGAAGCGGACGGGTGCCGGGTTCTCGGAGGTGCTGCACGCCCTCGCTCAGGAGTTCGGGGTTGAGGGGGGCGCGGAGACGACAAGTGGTGGGACCACCATTGATGACGGCTATGTCAGTCGTTGCCAAGAGGCGCTACGGAGGTACCCGGACGGACTCGCCTACTTGAGGGAGCAGCGCGGCTTCTCCGATGAAACTATCGACCGGTTCCAACTCGGCTGGGACACGCGCCGTCAGCGATTCACACTGCCCATGCAGAACGCGGACGGACAACTGGTCGGCGTGAAGCTGTACCGAGCCGGTGCGGAGCGCTCCAAGTGGATCTGGGCGAAGGAGGGGGAGAAGCCGCTGCTCTTCCCCTGGCCCAGCCGGGAGGAGAGCGAGGGGGTGCTCCTTGAGGGCGAGTTCGATACCATCTTGGCACGGCAACACGGACTCACGGCGTGGACCGGAACGCGCGGAGCCAAGACGTTTGATGTTGAGTCGGCGCGCGCATTCGCTGGCAAGCGAGTCACGGTGCTGTATGACCGTGACGAGGCCGGGAGAACTGGAAGCAGGAAGGTGGCACGGCTGCTCGCCGCGGAGAAATGCGAGGTGCGGATCGCGTCCTGGCCGGCAGGGGAGGATGACGGCTACGACCTCACCGACTTCCTCCTGCGAGACGGCCACACTCTCGACGACCTACATGCCGTTCTGACTGCGGCTGAGCCCTTTGAGCGAACGCGGACGACTCGCTCCGGGAAGAAGGGTGAGGAGCTTTACCGCGCTGGACTCGTCTTGGCCGATGGGGCGATGGCGGAGATGTGCTACGACCCGTCGAGGGAGCCGGCAACGTTCTTTGCGTTGTGGCGAGGCGGCCAAGTCGAGTTCGTGCCGGAGGCGGAGGATCGAGGCCGAGTGGTGCGGCCGTTCCCCCCCGACCGAGACATCCTCGCTAACAGAGTCGTCCTACTACCGTCCGGCGCCGCCGACTACGGCGATGAGGCAAGCTTGGTCGCTGAGGTGCAGGGGTTCATCCACCGCTATGTGGATGTTGACGAGTTCCACGAGCGCCTGGCCGCCTACTATGTGCTTTTCTCTTGGGTCTATGATGATTTCCGTGTGCTGCCCTACCTCAGGCCGCTCGGCGACTACGCCACCGGTAAGAGTCGGTACCTGACGACCGTCGGCTCGCTGTGCTATCGGCCGATCATGGCCGCGGGGGCAATCACGCCCGCCCCAGTCTTCCGGATAATCGAGGAGTTCCGGGGCACGTTGGTGCTGGACGAGGCCGACTTCCGGTTCTCGGAGCACTTCGACGAAATCGTGAAGATCCTGAACTGCGGCTACGAGGTGGGTCGCCCGGTGCTGCGGGTGGAGGAGCTGAGCGGCAAGCGGCAGGTCGTCGCCTACCAGTGCTTCGGCCCCAAGATCATCGCCACCCGACAGAAGTTCCAGGACACCGCGCTGGAGAGCCGATGCCTGACCTGCCACATGACAGGAGACCCCAGGCCGGACATCCCATTGGTCCTGACCGCAGCCTTCGACCAGCAGGCGACGGAGCTGCGCAACAAGCTGCTGATGTGGCGGTTCAGGCGCAAAGGGAGCTTCGCCATCTCGGAGGAGCAAGCTGATCGCACGATGGACCCGCGGCTGAACCAGATTCTGCTGCCGCTGCTGGCGATCATCACGGACGAGGCAGCGGCCGAGGAGGTCCGGCGATTCGTTGGGGAGGCGAATCGGGCTCTGATCGCGGCCCGTAGTGAAACGGCGGAGGCGGAGTTGGTCGCGATCCTCTGCGACCGCCTACCGGAGGTCGGCGGGCCGCCTGACGGGGATGGGCCGACCATGAAGGAGCTGGCGGAACTACTGACCGATCGCATGGGCGCGGAGAAGGCCTTCACTGCCCGGGGTGTGGGCGGAATGGTGGAGCGGCTCAGACTGGAGAAGACCAGGACTCGGTCGGGCGTCTGCCTCGTATGGTCCGACCAGACCAGGCGTGCCCTTAGCAAGCTCGCGCGCCGCTACGGTCTGGCGCCACCTGAGACGGTTCCCCGTGAACGTGTGAACGTTGTGAACGTTGCTATGGGGGACTCCTGGGACGCCAATGCTGCTGAATCAGCCGCTCCGGCATATGGTGAACGTCCATGAGGGGTCACCCCAAGGGATGTTCACAACGTTCACAAGTTCACAGGCCGGCTCCCCACCGCGCCTCGGTGTCGTCGGCCGGGGACGCTGAAACGACTCTGAGTAGGGCGAGCGGCGAGCGGACCCTCTCCTGGGTCGGGAAGGCCCTTGACCCCGACCAACTGACCCCCGACGAGCGCATCCACGAGGTCGCCTCCCTGCTCGCCGCTGGCTTCGTGCGACATTGGCTCCACAGGGCCGTGGACGCTGGAGAGAAAGACCTTGCTATTCTTCGGACTTCGAGCGAGGTATGTGACGAACCTCAGTCCGAAGGAGAGAGCCTATGAGCACGAGCGTCGTCAAGCAGATCGCCGACCTGGAGCGGGCGTCAATGGCCGACCTCCAGCATCGCTGGCAGCAACTGATCGGCACGGAGCCGCCCCTCTACAATCGGGAGTTCCTGGTCCGGCGCCTCGCCCACCGCCTGCAGGAGCTGACGCACGGCGGCCTCAGCCAGGCCGCCCGCTCTCAGATGAGCCAACTCCTGGAGGAGGCCGGCTACGACGAGATCGGCGCCGAGCGCGCGGATCGGAGGCCAGCCCGAGGCCGTGGCGAGCTGCCCGTCCTGGGGACGCGTCTCATCCGCGAGTGGAATGGTGAACGGCACGAGGTGACGGTGGTCCAGGGCGGCTTTGAGTTTCAGGGCCGGCGCTACCGCTCGCTGAGTGCCATCGCCGCGGCCATCACCGGCACCCACTGGAATGGGCCCGCCTTCTTCGGGCTGCGCTCCAAGAGGAAGGAGGGCACGCGGTGAGAGACCAGCAAGATGCACAGGCCGCGGCGCGCCGCGTGCGCTGCGCCATCTACACCCGCAAGAGCACGGACGAAGGTCTGGACAGTGAGTTCAACAGCCTGGACGCCCAGCGGGAGTCAGGCGAGGCTTACGTCACGAGCCAGAAGCATGAAGGGTGGGTGGCCTTACCGACCCGCTACGACGACGGCGGTTTTTCGGGTGCGACCCTGGATCGGCCCGCACTGCAGCGGCTGCTGGCAGATGCGGAGGCGGGCCGCGTCGACTGCATCGTCACCTACAAGCTTGACCGTCTCTCGCGTTCGCTGCTGGACTTCGTGAAGCTGATCGATCTCCTCGACCGGCACCAGGTCTCCTTCGTTTCCGTGACCCAGCGCTTCGATACCTCCACCTCCATGGGCCGGCTCATGCTCAACATCCTCCTCTCGTTCGCCCAGTTCGAGCGGGAGATCATCGGAGAACGTATCCGGGACAAGGTGGCAGCCACCAAGAGGAAGGGCAAGTACTGCGGTGGCCCTCCGGTGCTTGGCTATGACGTGGATCGCGAACGCAAGCGCCTGGTGGTGAATGCCGAACAGGCCGCCCTCGTGCTGCGCATCTTTTCCGACTTCGTCAAGGATGGCTCTACCACGGCACTGGCGCAGACACTGACCGCGGAGGGCCACACCACCAAGGCCTGGATCGGGAAGGACGGTAAGCACCGCCCGGGCAAGCCCTGGCACAAGGGTCTGCTCTACCGCGTCCTCAACAACCCCCTCTACATCGGGGAGGTGACCCACAAGGGCCAGCGCTATCCCGGGGAGCACGAGGCGATCATCACCCAGGAAGTGTGGGACCAGGCGCACGCGATCCTGGAGCGGAACTGCCGCGCACGCGGCACACAGACGCGCGCTCAAGCCCCGGCCCTGCTCAAGGGCGTCATCCGGTGCGCCCATTGCGGGTGTGCCATGACGCCGAACTTCACCAAGCGCCGCGGCAAGGTGTATCGGTACTACCTCTGCGTGCACGCCGAGAAGAACGGGCGTGGCACCTGCCCGGTGCGGTGCCTGCCGGCGGGCGAGATCGAGCGCACCGTCGTCGACCAGTTGCGCGCGGTGCTGCGCGCGCCGGAGATCCTGGCGCAGACGTATCGGGAGGCGCGAGCGCACGCTGATGAGCAGGCGGCCCAGGGCGAGGCCTTCTCGGAACGGGATGTGGTGGACGCGCTCTGCTCCCTGGACCCGATCTGGGAGCATCTCTTCCCTGACGAGCAGGCGCGCATCGTGCAGTTGCTGGTGAAGCAGGTGGACGTGCACTCCGATCATGCGGAGGTGCAGATCCGGGCTGAGGGCCTGGCCTCGCTGGTGGCGGAGCTGCGCGAGGGGCAGGAGGTGGCAGTGTGAGTGAGCGAGTGCAGGCAACGCTGAGCGCAGATGGCGGATGCGCGGTGATCCGCGTGCCGCTACAGATCAGGCGACGGCGCGGTCGCAGAGAGATTATCGTGCCGACCGACGCGGATGCCGCCACGGCCGTCCCCGTGCAGACGAGCCGCGGCCTCGCCCTGACCATCGCCCGCGCCCATCGCTGGCGCGAGCTGCTGGAGGGAGGGCAGTACCCGACGATCCGCGCGCTGGCTGCCGATCTGGGGGTGGACAACTCCTACGTGGCGCGCATGCTGCGACTGACGCTGCTGGCGCCTGACCTCATCGAGGCGGTCCTGGCGGGGACGGAGCCAGATGGGATGTCGCTGGAGAAGCTGTACCGACTTCCACCAGCGTGGGAGGAGCAGAAGCAACTGCTGAGTGCTTCGTCAGCTTGAAAGCCGCGCAAGGAAGCCACAGGCGACCGTCTGTGGCGACAGGAATCCTAGTGCGGCATACGCCAGGGTGGGTCTCCCGCCCTGTTGAACTGAGCCCCGGCGAGACCGCTGAACTGGTTCGATTCCGCCCCCCTACTCCGCGTGGGAATTGAAGTCTCACGCGCGACCTCCCCCGCTGCACCAGCAAGGCGCTTGCTTCTCTCTAACTGTGGACGGATTGGGGCAGTCCACAGCTTTGTGACATCGGGGAGCGGCAGAAGGTCGCCAGTGACGCCAGAAGGTGCGCCAAGGCGATGGCTGTCAGAGAGGGCGATACGCGCGGAGAGACAGTCCTCTCCGAGAGGAATGGTGGAGGAAGCGTTACTCAGGATCGAACTGTCTCCAGATGTGGACGAGGTCCGAGGGTTCGATCCTGGGAACGTTTGCTTAGGATATGCTGATCTCGAAACGCTCTTGCCCGTCCGATGGCTGACGTGGTCTACAGCGGCGAGCAGTGGAGGAAACTAGACGCATGAACAAACACTCTCCACCTGCGGACGAGCGGGTGCGGATTTTGTGGATGAGCGTGTCTAGCCCGTGCACCGCCTGATCATGCACACCAGTACTATTGGCAGCGCAGGCGCACTCCAATATGACCTAACATAGACAGACTGTAGCGGACAGCGGCGTCAGATGTTGACAGAGTCTACAAACGGGCAGGGGGATCGAGTTCCGCGAGGACGCGAGCGAGGTCGTCCCACTGTGAGCTCGGATGCCGCTGGGGATTGGCGAGGGACTGGCGGAGGGAATCTACGAACACCCTGATCTGCTGGGGGCTGAGCCGGTTGCGCAAAAGGGCCACTGCAGTGAGAGCTGCGGGGCTATCACGGCATGGGACCCGCCGAAGAATACCGACAAGGCGCTCAGCGGCGTCGGCTCGCTGCGGCCGTATGGCACGGGTGAGGACTACAGATGTCTCCATCTGTTCCTCTGGAGTCACGGGCGCTAGCAGGCGGGAAGCCTTGGTGTCGACCTTGGGGATATCCTCGGCATCACTACGACCTGGTGGCCCGTCCGCAAGCTGTGGCGGAGACGGATCGGGCACCTCCTGGCCCCATTCCACGAGCAGGCTGGCAAGTCGCTGCCATTCCTCGCTCAAGGGCCCCGGCCGGGCGGCGAGAGACGCGCGTATAGAGTCGAGGAACACACCTCGTTGCTCCGCGGTGAGTCGTTCGCGAAGTCTGATCACGGCGGTTAGGGTTGCCGGGGTGCTACGGACCCTGACGCGCCGAAGCACGCCGATAAGTGCCTCGGCCCTGCCATCAGTGCCCTGCGGCACTTCTGCACGGGAGACGATGGCAGCTCCGTCAGGCTTCTCCTGGGGGGGCGTATGGGGAGACCGCGGGGAGGCCTCTACCGGGCTGGTGTTCTCAGTCCTGTGCTCACTGAAGCTGACCGTGGGCTCGTCTGAGGGCCGGGTAAGAGCTGGATCTGGCAGGTCTTGACCCCACTCAAGCAGCAGGTTCTCAAGAGGCAGCCATTTCCCACTCAGCGGCCGCGCCTGCGCGGCAAGGCATTGCCGCAGGGATGCGGCATAGACTCTGACCTGGGCGGGGCTGAGTCGGTGGCGCAGACGGGCCACAGCAGTTAGGGTCCCGGTGGAATCCCGCAGCGGAGTGCGCTCGAGCATGTCGATGACCGCCTGGATGGTTTCGTCGGTGTGATCTTCGGGGCGAAGCGTGCAGAAGAGTGCAGCCCAACCTCTAGGCTTCTCGTCAGGCTGCTCGACCAGATACTGAAGGCAGGTCTGCACTACTGCAGGATTCCCGGGATCACGTCGGTAGGTCCCTATCAGTCTCCTGACATCAACCTGTGGCGGAAGAAACTCGGGCACCTCTTGCCCCCATCCCACCAGCAGATCAGCAAGCGGTTGCCATTCCTCGCTCACTGGCCGCGGCTGCGCCGCGAGGGATTGGCGCAACGAGTCCAGGAGCATCTCTCTCTGCTCAAGCGTGAGCTGGCCGTGGAGGCGT
>Ga0315277_10010162_pt1 | contig 11953 bp, 11 predicted proteins | sample YL17G05_15_MG_FD_203695 | JGI IMG/M metagenome (GOLD analysis project Ga0315277, IMG submission 203695) | Sediment microbial communities from Yellowstone Lake, YNP, Wyoming, USA - YL17G05_15 | ecosystem: Environmental > Aquatic > Freshwater > Lake > Sediment | place: USA: Wyoming | collected...
TGTTGCTACCGAGTAGCATTTGTGGTAATCTACACCGACGTAGTACATAGCGCTCCTCCTTTAGAGCTTTGGTGCCACACATCAATCCTACTGGAGGAGCACTCTCTTTCATCACACCTTTGTGGTGAACTCCGTTCTCGGGTTCGGATGCTGCGTTGACTGAAGGCAGCGGAAGGATAGAATCAGATAGTGAAAGGTGAGCGGCCCAGGACGACCGGGACAATGGACGAGGGCCTGCTGGAGCGGGCGCTGCTCAGCAAGGTGAACAACCTCGTCATCGAGCTCTGCGAGACCCGAAAGAGAATCAACCTGATGGAAGTCTGCGGCACCCATACGATGGCAATCTCCGGCTTCGGCATCAGGCGCGCGGTGGATCCTCGGCTGCGCCTGCTTTCCGGGCCGGGCTGCCCGGTCTGCGTGACTGCCCAGGCGGAGATTGACGCGGCAATCAGCATTGCGGGCAGGCAGGACGTGGCGGTCGTCACCTTCGGGGATATGATGCGGGTGCCGGGCTCGCGAACTTCGCTGGAGCAGGAAAAGGCGAAGGGCGCGGACGTGCGCGTGGTGTACTCGGCGCTGGACGCCCTGCGGCTGGCCGAGGCTGCGCCGAACCGGCAGTTCGTCTTCCTCGGGGTAGGCTTCGAGACGACCGCCCCGACCGTGGCGGCGACCGTGCTCGCGGCGCAGGAGTCCGGAGTCAGGAACTTCACCGTGCTACCGATGTTCAAGACCATCCCGCCCGCGCTCGATGCGATTGCGTCTTCGGACCGGGTGAACGTGGACGGCTTCATCCTGCCCGGCCACGTCTCCACTATCATCGGCTCCCGGCCCTATGAGTTCCTGCGCGACAAATACCGGCTGCCGAGTTGCGTGGTCGGGTTCGAGGCACTCGACGTCCTGCTGGGGATTCAAATGCTCCTGGGGCAGATGCAGACCGGGCCGGAAGTCCAGATTCAGTACAGGCGGAGCGTCCGGCCGGAGGGCAACGAGAAGGCGCGACAGGTGATGGACACCGTCTTCGAGCCCTGCGATGCCGAGTGGCGGGGCCTGGGGCGAATCGTCGGCAGCGGGCTCACATTCCGGAAGGACTTCGCCGAGTTCGACGCAAGGGAACGCTTCAAAATCGCCAAACGCCAAACGCCGAACGCCGAGCGCCGAACCCGCTGCAGGTGCGGAGATGTGATGCTCGGCGTCATTGTGCCGCCGGAGTGCAAGCTCTTCGCCAAGGCGTGCACGCCCGAATCGCCGGTCGGGCCGTGTATGGTGTCGACCGAAGGCGCGTGCGCGGCGTTTTACAAATATGACAGGAAGCCGTAAACCGTGAACCGCAAACCGTACACCGCCAGGTCCGTCCCGCGTCCCTCGTCCCCGGTCCCTCGTCCCCGGCCCCTCGAAATTCACCCGCCGGGTGTTTTCGGGGATATCGTGGACCCGCGCATCGTGATGGGGCACGGCGCGGGTGGCCGGAAGATGCACCGGCTGATAAAGAACGTGTTTGTCAGGAACTTCGGTAGCCCGGCGCTCAGGAGGCTGGCGGATGCCGCGGTCCTGCCCGAGCTGCGCGGCAAGCCGGTGATGACCACCGACTCGTATGTCGTGCAGCCGCTGTTTTTCCCGGGCGGGGACATCGGCAAGCTCGCGGTCTGCGGCACGATCAATGACCTTGTAGTGATGGGCGCCAAACCGCTCTACATCTCGCTCGCATTCGTGATACGCGAGGGGCTCGAGGTGACGAAGCTTCAAGCCATCTGCCGTTCGATTGCGGCGGCGTGCCGGAAGGCCGGGGTGCAGGTCGTGACCGGCGATACCAAGGTGATTGAGCGGGGAGAGGCTGAGGAGTTGTACGTCAACACGACCGGCATCGGCACGCTGCTGCCGCGCGCACAATTGGGGCCGGAGCGCGTGAAGCCGGGAGACTCGATTCTCATCAACGGACCGATTGGCGAGCACGAAGCCGCGATTGCAGTCGCGCGCGGGGCCTATCGTTTCAAGGGCAAGGCAGAGAGCGACTGCGCCGCGCTCGACCGCCTCATCCTGCCGCTGCTCGCCAAACCGGGCATAAGGTTGATGAGGGACCCGACTCGCGGCGGGCTGGCCACGACCCTCAACGAGTTCGCGGAGGCGACCGGCCTTGGGTTCGTCATCGACGAAGCGGCCCTGCCCATATCCGGTCACGTGCGCGGGGTCGCCGAGTTGCTGGGCTTGAGCCCGTTCTACATGGCAAACGAGGGCAAGGTCGTCGTAATAGCCGACCACAAGGCTGAGGCGAGACTGCTGGCCAGGATGCGCGGAAATCGGCTGGGCAGGCAGGCTGCGAGCATCGGTGAAGTCGTGAAGAAGCCCGAGGGCGTTTGGCTCAAGACGCGGCTGGGTTCGCTCCGGCCCCTGATAATGCTCGAGGGCGAGCAGTTGCCGAGAATCTGCTAGAGGCGCATCAATGGGCTTTGCCACGCTCTGTCATTCTGAACGAAGTGAAGAATCTCAGGGACGAAGACCCTTCGCTGCGCTCAGGGCGACAAGGATTCTGCTGTCTGGTGCCGGGCGAGTCCGGTGTCTGATTCCGCCGTCTAATATCCATGCCCCCTGACGAACAACCCGTCTACGAAGGCCGGGGATTCACCATCGACCAGTTGAGCCGGCATATGCAGATTGTGGGCATTACTGGTAACCGCATAACCGGACGCATATACGACCCGGTGCCCGAGAACCTCGCCGCGCTCAAGGAGGTGTTCAGAGCGGCCGGGAACATCGCCTACTTCGAGCGCACGCCGGACGGCCACGTCATCACCTACGGCTACGCTCCGCCAAAGCGCAGACGAAGGTTGTGGATCAACGTGCTCCTACTCGTGCTGACCATCGGCACGACCCTGCTTGTCGGATCCATCAACCATGGCGGTGACCCATTCAAACGGCCGCTGGACCTGCTGGTGTTCGGCTGGCCTTTCTCCTTGAGCATCATCCTCGTGCTCGGCAGCCACGAGCTGGCGCACTTTCTCACCGCGCGGCGCCTCGGCGTGGACGCCACGCCGCCGTACTTCCTGCCGGTCCCACACCCGATGACCGGCACGATGGGTGCTTTCATTCGCATCAACTCGCCGGTCCCGACCAAGAGCGCGCTGGTGCGAGTCGGAGTATCAGGACCCCTGGTAGGATTCCTCGTCGCCCTGCCGGTCAGCTTCATCGGCCTGCTCCTGTCGAAGCCGGTGAATGTCAACACATCAGGTGGCATCCAGCTCGGCTCCCCGCTCATCTTCTGGTTCATTTCCGAGCTGCTGCACCCAAGACTCGGACCGGGCAAGGACCTTTTGCTTCACCCGGTGGCATTCGCAGGCTGGCTCGGGCTGTTCGTGACCGCGCTGAACCTGCTGCCAATCGGGCAGCTCGACGGCGGCCACATCGCCTACGCGGTGTTCGGCAAACGGTGGCAGAAGCTGAGCTGGTTTGTCATCGCCGCGCTGGCCTTGATGGGGTTCTTCTGGCTCGGCTGGCCGTTCTGGGCAGTGCTCGTAGTCGTGCTCGGCTTGCGGCATCCGCCACCGCTCGATGACCTGACCCCGCTGAACAAGGCTGACTGGCGACTGGTCGCGGCCGCCGCGGTGATCATGGTCCTGACCTTCACCCCCGCGCCGTTCGGCTCAGTCCGGTTTTAGCAGCCATGGACAATTCAGAATTCAGAAGTCAGATACCAGAATTCAGAGTGCCCGAAGTTCTGCAATCTGCATTCTAGCTTCTGAATTCTGACTTCGCCCGTCTCTTTGAGCTCCCTTTCTTGACTACCATGCCCTTCCGTCTAGGATAGTGCTGGCATGTTCCCAACCGTGCTCCGAATCGGCAACCTGCACATCTACTCCTACGGCGTGATGCTCTTCATTTCGTTCGTGTGCGGCATCGCGATCGTCGAGCACCGGGCGAAGAGGTTCGGGGTGGACTCGAAGAAGGTGACCGACCTCGCGCTCTGGGTGCTGCTCGCGGTCGTGCTCGGCTCAAGGCTCTTCTATGTCGCCTTCCACTGGGGCGAGTTCGAGCACGACCTCATCGGCATCATCGCGTTCTGGCGGGGTGGGCTGGCCGGGCTGATGTTCTACGGCGGGTTCCTCGGCGGCATCATCGCGGGTGTCCTGTTCGTCTGGCTCAACAAGCTGCCGGTGCGGAAGCTGATGGACGCGGTCGCTCCGGCAATAGTGCTCGGTGAAGGGTTCACGCGGATCGGCTGCTTCCTGAACGGCTGTTGTTTCGGCTCGCCCACGTGCAGTCCCTTCGGAATGGTCTTCCCGCCCGAGTCGCCGGCAGGCGCGACCTTCCTCGGCCAGCCGATTCATCCGACCCAGCTCTACTCATCGGCTGCCGGGTTCCTGATGTTCTTCTTCGCGCTCTGGCTCGAGAAGCGCAGGCTGAAGTCGGGCGTGCTCTGCGCAATCATGCTAATCATCTACTCGCTCTTCCGGTTCGGGATTGACTTCGTCCGTTACTACGAGAATAGCGCGAACCTGTGGGGCAACCAGATCGTCGCCCTGGGAATGACCGTGCTCGGGGTCGTCTTGCTCATCCTGTTCCTTCGCTGGCCGTTCAAGCCGGCGCAGGCTCATGCCGGCGCTCGCAGGTAGCGTCCGCTTCCTCCTCAAGTCTCTCGCCGACTTCGTCTACCCGCCGATCTGCTACGGCTGCGACGCCGAGGTCGAGGAAGGGCTGGTCTGCGAAGGCTGCCGACTGGCACTCTTCACACACGAGCTCGCGGTCTGCCCGAAGTGCGGCCGGCCCTGCACCAGGACTGCAGAAACCTGCGGCCAGTGCCGAACACCGTTCAGCCTGAGTCGGGTGCGGGCGCTGGGGCTATACGTTCCACCCTTCGACAAGCTGGTTCAAGCCTTCAAGTACTCAGGCAAGACCAAGGTCGGCGAACTGCTCGGCCGAGCTTTGGCGGAACTGGTTCAGCAGGACGAAGTGCTCTCAGCTGCGGACGTGGTGTGCCCGGTTCCGCTTCACCCGGCGCGCCTGCGCGAGCGCGGGTTCAACCAGTCCCTGCTGCTGGCCGCGGCCATTTCGATGAGCACACGCATTCCGTTGGCGGAGTGCCTGACGCGCACGAAGAACACCCCAACCCAGACTCGGAAGACAAAGCCGGAGGACCGGCAGAAGAACCTCGAACGCGCGTTTCGCATCCGGCCTGATGTCAACGTCGGCGAGAAGAGAGTGCTGCTCGTGGATGACGTGATGACTACCGGGGCGACGCTGGACCAGGCGGCGCAGGCGTTGCTGAAGGGCGGGGCGGCTAGTGTGCTGGGGGCGGTGGTGGCGGCTGCCCACGCTGGAGGCTGGCCTCAGCGGCCCCTGTCCGACAGTGCGCCATGATTGCGGCGAGCGAGTCGCGCGTATGCTGGAACTGCGGCAGGAATGCCTGCCTGACCGGACTGCGTCGCGGCGGGTTAAGCTTGAGCGGGTTGACTGCGGAGCCGAACTTCCGCACCTCGTAATGCAGGTGCGGGCCGGTTGATGCGCCGGTTGAGCCGACGTAGCCGACGACCTGGCCCTGGCGGACCGGCGCGCCTGACCTGATACCTTTACCGAATCCGGACAAGTGGCCGTACCGGGTCTGGTACCCTTCGGCGTGGCCGAGTACGACCAGTCTTCCGTAGCCTCCGGACCAACCGGCCGAGACCACGCGGCCGTCAGAGACTGCCTCCACCGGTGTGCCCTTGGGCGCAACATAGTCGATTCCGAAGTGCTGGCGCACAACTCGCTGGATGGGGTGGAAGCGGCGGCCGAAGAACGAGGACACCCGCGAGAACCGGAGTGGGGACTTCTGGAACGTCTTGCGCAGGTTCTGGCCCTCGGCGTTATAGTAGTCGGTCAAGCCTTCGGGGTCGGTGAACCGGTACCCCACGAAGGAGCCGACCTGGCCCGAGTAGCTTGCGGCGAGGATAGCGCCGTACCCGATGCAGACCGAGTCGCAGTACTTCCGCTCGAAGAGTATCGCGAAGCTGTCGTTCGGTTGAACTTCGGAGAAGAAGTCGACTTCCCAGCCGAAGACGTCGGTGTAGTCCATGATGAGCTGAGGGGTTTCGCCCATCGCCATCATCGTCTCGTAGAGCGAACCGGTGATGGTCCCTTTGACAAACGCGGTGGTCTTGGCGATATACTTGAGGAGCATCGAGATGCGGATATCGGTTGTGTCGAGGTCGATGCGGTAGACGGTCTCGATGGTCTGACGGTAGAGCAGGCGCCGCGGGACCGAGTCGCGCGACAGCACGATCAGGCTGTCGCCCGGCCGCATTGCCTGGAAGTTGAAGCCCGCGGCGCGCAGGGCCGGAACGAGGCGACCGATGTCCTGAGTCGAGAACCCGGCGCGGGAGAGCACGGTCGCCATGATTTCGTTCGGCTTCACCGCGTAGGCCGAGGTGTCGTAGCTCATCATCACAGCTTGAGCTCGCGCTTGGGCTTGCGCCTTGAGCTTCGCTACGCGAGTACGATGTGCGTTGGGGACGAAGATGGCCAGCAGGACAAGGGTTAGGATGAAACTCAGCGTCACACCGACCGCGACCCAGCGGCCGTAGCGGGGCGGCTCTTTGGGCTTGGGAGGAACCGGCCGGCCGAAGAAGGGCGGCAAAGGTCCGGGTTGAAGCTGAGGGGTAGCCGGGCTCTCGGGCACTGACCAGATGATACAGATATGCGACCTCCTTTCAACTGCGGTCGGGCGGGCGGCACAGCCGCCGCCCCTGAGCCGCCCCTGTTTCTTGACAGTGCCGGTTTTGGTAGTAGCCTAACATAGGTTCTGGGGACAGTCCCCGTTCGGGGACAGTCCCCTGAGATTACGGAAGATGATAAGGAGTGCCAGATGAAGAGAATGATATCGGCCTTGTTGACCGGAGTAGCGGCGCTGACCGCGCTGGTCGCGATTCAGGGCTGCGGCGTGCTGGGCGGGCCGCCGACCGGGGTAGCCGTGAGCGCCGGACCCGGTGATTCGGACAGCACCGTGTTGGTTTCCTGGACCACGCCGGCCGAGGGAGCGGCGGACAAGTACTTAGTCTATTTCCAGGACGTCACGGGTTCAGGGTTTTCGGTCATCGGGGAAACGGCGGGAACCTCCTACGTTCACAATCCCCACGGCATGACCGGCCAGTACAAGGTGGCCGCGGTGGTCGGGCAGGACACGTATGAGGGGGCGGACAAGCCGACCACGGTTCCGGTTCAGAGTGCTGCGACGCTGTTCGAGATCAACGCGGACTCGAGCCGGTGCGGGTTTGGCTGGACTCGGGATTCGGGCATCGGCGGCGTGTTCGCGATGACCGAAAGCGCGAACTGCGCCCATGTCGACTTCTACGTTTCCGACCTGCGGGCCGGGGTAGGTGGCGATCTGAGTATCGTCAGCCCTAACAAAGCGACCTCGATTGACTCCGGCGCAGTCGGCATCGTGCCTGCTGCGGGTTGGCGAAGCAACGGGTTCTCGGATCCCCAGCTCGATCCGCAAGCTCCGGTGGTAGCCTACGACACGGCGCCGTTCACCTACCATATCTACACCGTGATTACGAGCCAGCCGTGTTACATCGGGTGCTATACCGCCGGAGATACTGTCAAACACTACGCCCTGATACAGGTTGACAGCGCTAATAAGGCGACCGGCCAAGTCTGGCTCCAGTCTTGGTACCAGCTCGTGACCGGGCTGAGGCTGATGCGACACTAGATGAGCGCCAGCCGCAAGCCACAAGCCACAAGCCACAAGCCGGGCAGAGGCAGTGAGAGGCCCTGGCTTGAGGCTATCGTCGTCGCAGCCTTGCTCGTGCTGGCGGGGTGTGGCGGGAATGGGCGGGCACCTTCGAATGTGAGGCTGGAGGCCGACACCGACAGCACGGTTAAGGTCATCTGGAGCGTGCCGGTCGACGCTACACCGGACAAGTACCTGGTCTATTTCCAGGCAGCGGGCGAGACGACCTACAGCCTGGTCGCGGAAACAACGGCGAATCTGTGGGTTCACAATCCGAATGGCGCCACCGGCTGGTACCGGGTCGAGGCTGAATACGGGACCCAAACCTACGCGGCGGGCACGACACCGGGCACGGTTCCGGTCTGGACCGACACCGTGACCTTGGCTGAGCTGAACGCCTCGGGCAATTCCGGCTTCGGCTGGGACCGGAACACAGGGCGGGGCAGGACGTACTCGATGACCGACATCGGCAGCGCGAGTTCGGCTGATTTCTACGTCACCGACTTCAAGCCCGCGTACCTGAACCAGCAGCCGTACTCAATCGCCAGCCCTGACATGGGACCGAGCGACCCTGGAAACGTCGTGCCGACCGGCTCCTGGCGGGTCAGCACATTCACCGATTCGCAGCCGGGTGAGAATGTGCTGCTGCCGTCGTTCTCTCAGACGTCGTATTTCAACTACACCGACATCCTGCACGTGCCGTGCAGCATCGGCTGCTTCACCGCTGACAGCCACTACGCGCTGGTGAGGGTCATATCCGTTGACGTCGAGAACCGCTCGGTGCTGCTGGAAACCTGGTATCAGCTCCTGTCCGGGCTGCGGCTGACGAGGCACGAGGCAGAAGTCCGAAGTCCGAAGGGCGAATGACGAAGTCGGGAAAGGCAGCCGACGAGCGCAAAGCCGGAGCGCCGGACCAAATCGGAGAGGGCCCTTCGCCGGAGCTCGTGGAGCAGTTCCGTCAGTTCGAAGCCAGGGTCGATGAGGCCGTCCGGCTGATAACACGGCTCAAACAAGACAAGCGAGAGCTCGAGGCCAGGCTCGAAGAAGCAGCCCGGGCCCGGGGCGAGGCAGCGCGGCGGATTGATGATCTGATTGACAAGATTGACAGTCTGTTATAGAGTGAAGCTCGATGGGAGCCGATGAAATCAGTAATCGTTAACGTCTTTGGCAGTGATTACAACGTTAGAGCCGACAGTGACGGCGCGCACGTTCAGGAAGTCGCGGGAATCGTCGACCGGAAGCTGAGGGAGATGGACCGCCAGTTCAATCAGGGCTCGAGCACCCGTACTGCGGTGCTGACCTGCATGAACCTGGTGGACGAGCATCTCCTTCAACGCCGGGAGGACGTCCGCTGGGTGTCGCGCCGGGTCGGCATGATGGTCAAAAAACTGGAGTCCGTTCTTGGGGCCGGTAGCCCGGCCCCGATATCCTAAGGCTCCCTGCTGTGCTCGTGATAGTTGGCTGAGTCTTGAGCCAACACCCGTGACGCGGGCGCTGACATAGGACCGTGGACTGCCACTCTTAATTGAGCGGCGCGAAGCGGTTCTGAAGCGCCCCCTCTTAAGACGGGTTCATAGACTTGTCACTACACGGCACTGCGGGGTTTTGTTTTACTTGGAGGAAGCATGGGTCAGGTGATGAACATAGTCCTGGCAATCGCCGGTTTCTTAGTTCTGGGAGTTGCAGGATTCTGGGTCGGATTCGTTGTCAGCCGTCGGGCCGCCCGGCAACTGGTGAATGGCGCTGAGCAGGAGCGCGAGCGGACCGTCAAGCAGGCGCAGGAGGAGGCGAACCGGACGCGGGAGAAGTCCGAGGCCGCGGCCAAGATCGAGTGGGAGCGGGAGAAGCTGAAGTTCGAGACCCAGACCGCGACCACGCGGCGGGAACTCGAGCGGCTTGAGGCAAAGCTGTCTGAACGCGAGAGCTTCCTCGGCCGCCGGGACAGCGTCTTGACCCAAAAGGAAGCGGACCTGATTCGCAAGGATCGCGACATCGGGGCGAGGGACAAGATCGTCCGGGCGAAAATGGAGCGGTTGGACCAGCTCATCGGACAGGAAAACTCGAAGCTCGAACGGCTTGCCGGTCTCTCTTCCGAGGAGGCCCGCCGCGAGTTGTGCCGGAATCTCGAGAACCAGGCCCGGCTCGAGGCGGCCCAGCTTGTCAGGGACATCAAGGAGGAGGCCAGGGGGCAGGCCGAGGAAGAGGCGCGGGAGATCATCATCCGAGCGATCCAGCGCTGTGCCGTGTCACACGCGGCCGAGACAACGGTCTCGGTCGTCAGCCTGCCTTCAGATGAGCTCAAGGGCCGGATCATCGGACGCGAGGGCCGCAATATCCGCACCTTCGAGACTCTGACCGGGGTCGAGGTAATGATTGATGACACGCCCGGCGCGATAATCATCTCCGGCTTCGACCCGGTCCGGCGCGAGGTAGCCAAGCTGGCGATGGAGAAGCTCGTGGCCGACGGTCGGATTCACCCGGCGCGAATCGAGGAGATAGTCGGTCGGACTCGCGACGAGATGAACGCCATTATCAAGTCCACCGGCGAGGCGGTGGTTCTCGAACTCGGCATCGTCGGCCTCCACCCGGAGCTCTCAAAGCTGCTGGGCCGGCTGAAGTACCGGACCAGCTACGGCCAGAATGTGCTCGTTCACTCGAAGGAGGTCGCGTACCTCGCCGCCTTGATGGCGCAGGAGCTCGACCTCGACCCGGCGCTGGCCAAGCGGGCCGGTTTGCTGCACGATATCGGCAAGGCCGCGGACCAGTCAATCGAAGGACCGCATGCGAGCATCGGTGCGGAACTGGCGCGCCGGTACGGCGAGGATGAGTTGGTGGCGAACGCGGTCGCCGCGCACCACGAAGAGGCGACGCTCGACTCGCCCTACGCCTTCTTGGTCGCCGCTGCGGACAGCGTTTCTGGCTCCCGGCCCGGGGCCCGGCGCGAGAGTTTCGAGACCTACGTCAAGCGTGTGGAGGAGCTGGAGACGATTGCGTCCTCAATGGACGGTGTCGAGCGGGCATACGCCATCCAGGCCGGTCGCGAGATCCGCGTGCTGGTCGAGCCGGACAAAGTGACGGACCGGGATTCGGCGGAACTCGCGGCCAAGGTCGCGGCCCAGATCCAGACCGAGCTCAAGTACCCCGGGCAAATCAAGGTCACTGTCATTCGCGAGACGCGGGCCGTCGACTACGCACGCTAGTGTGATGTAAGCGAAATACCTTGTCATCGCAGCAGGACAGGCCGGTGAGGGTCAAATATGTCATTCTGAACCCTTCGCTTGCTGTCACTCTGAGCGAAGCGAAGAGTCTTCGCCGGGCGCTCAGGATAGACTCCGTGAAGAATCGTCGGCTCCGAAGACTCTTCGCCTTGCGGCTCAGAGAGACAAGCTCATGCGGTGTCGCCGGATGCGAAGAACCGTTGGTTACAGGACGCTAGCTGCTGATGAGCGCGAGTCCGAAGCCGGACGGAGCTCTGCGCGTGCTCTTTCTCGGCGACGTGTGCGCGGAGCCGGGGCGGAAGGCGGTCGAGCAGGAACTCGCCGGGTTGCGGCAGCGGCTGAGCGTCGACTTCGTCATTGCCAACGCGGAGAATGCCGCGGGCGGGTACGGTATTACGCCGGTTCTCGCCGACGCACTGCTGAAGGCCGGCGTGGGTTGCATCACGACCGGCGACCATGCGTACGACCGGAAGGAAGTCTGGGAGTATCTCGGTACCGAGTCGAGGATTCTGCGTCCGCTCAATTTCCCGCCACAGGCGCCCGGACGAGGCTACGGAATCTACGATTGCCGAATGGCGAGTACCGAGGGAGCCCAAGGGACCCAGGTCAAGATTGCTGTCATCAGCCTGCAGGGGCGTGTGTTCATGAAGCCCTTGGACTGCCCGTTCCGCAGAACTCTACCCGTGCTCGACGAAATCCGGCGTGAGACCCAGGTGGTGTTCGTGGACATCCACGCCGAGGCGACTGCGGAGAAGCAGGCGATGGGCTGGTTCCTGGATGGGCGCGTGTCGGCCGTGCTCGGCAGCCATACGCACGTCCTGACCGCGGATGAAGCAATACTGGCCGGCGGCACCGCCTACATCACCGATGCCGGCATGTGCGGTTCGTTCGACTCGGTGCTCGGGATGAGCAAGGACCTGTCTCTGCGCCGGATGATCGAGATGGTGCCGGTGCGACTCTACCCGGCGACCGGGGACGTGCGCATCAACGGTGTGTGGGTGGACGTCGAGCCGGCCAGCGGCCGGGCCCTGGCAAT
>Ga0315277_10010164_pt1 | contig 11952 bp, 11 predicted proteins | sample YL17G05_15_MG_FD_203695 | JGI IMG/M metagenome (GOLD analysis project Ga0315277, IMG submission 203695) | Sediment microbial communities from Yellowstone Lake, YNP, Wyoming, USA - YL17G05_15 | ecosystem: Environmental > Aquatic > Freshwater > Lake > Sediment | place: USA: Wyoming | collected...
CAGGAAGAATCAGTGAGGCGCACGATTGATTGGGCAAAACGTTCAAAAAAAGAATATAACCGTTTATTAGAACAAAAAGGTTTTTCTTCACAGAGTCGTCCGCTTATTTTTGCAGTTATCCAGGGGGGAGGCTCATTCGAGTTGCGAAAAAGATGCGCTCAAGAGTTGTCCGATATAGGCTTCGATGGTTATGGTTATGGTGGTTGGCCTCTTGATGACCAAGGACACCTCCTGAATGATTTATTAGCATATGTGCGCTCATTAATTCCTTTAAATTTTCCATTACATGCCCTGGGTGTTGCCTCACCCGAAACTGTTACAGCTTGTTACCAGATGGGCTACCTTCTCTTTGATGGGGCAATGCCTACTCGCGATGCCAGGCATGGAAGATTATATGTGTTCAACACAAATCCAGCATCAATCACAAATATAAACAATAACTGGTTCTCATACCTGTATATATTGGACGATAAACATATCAAATTGTCTTCTCCAATTTCTCTTTATTGTGATTGTTTTTTGTGCCAAAATTACTCGATAGGTTATTTGCATCACCTATTTAAAACTAGTGACAGTCTTGCACACCGCCTGGCGACTATCCACAACCTGCGGTTTATGACCCAATTAATGGAGAATCTCTGACTGTGGGGTATATTTGGAAGCAAACGTTCTAGTAGACTCGGAAGCTTTATCCCAGGTTGTTTATGCGGTTGCCTCAAGCCATCGCTATTCCCAAATAAATCGCCAATTCATCATGCGAGTTGCACAAAATGAATTGGTGAAGGGAAGTAGTTTTAAAGAAACCGTAAAAGCTACGAAGAATAAACTCCACCAAGTCGCTGGAGCATTCTTACAAAACGATCTGCATTATTCCGGATGGCTAGAATTGCTAAAGAAAGCGAATCAGTCCGGCGACAAAGATGAGTTTATGCAAGCGTGCCGATCGATCATGCGTTTCCATACCTCCACCCGTGAGCGATTACCTTTTCTAAGCGGATTTTACGAACATATATTTTCCTCACTTCCACCAATCCAAAGCATCCTGGATATCGCCTGTGGTTTCAACCCCCTCACTATCCCCTGGATGGGATTACCAATGGGCATTCATTACCTCGCCATCGATATATTCCAGGATTTAATTGATTTTTTATCAGCTTACTTCGCTTTGTTGCCCATCGAGGGTCAAGCAAAAGCATTTGACGTGATAGAATCCATCCCAACTCATCCGGTAGATTTAGCTCTAATCCTAAAAACAATCCCTTGCCTGGAACAAGTGGATAAATTAGCAGGAGTTCGGATACTAGACAACCTCCAAGCCAAGTACATTTTAATATCCTACCCAGCTAGAAGTCTTGGCGGACGAAGTAAAGGTATGCAAAATAATTACCAGGAACAATTCCATATATTGATCGATGGACGAGGTTATCAAGTGAAGAAATATGATTTTCCAACAGAATTTGTTTATTTATTAAGTACGGAGTCTATATGATTGCTACGATTAGTGGTAAGGTTACCCACATAGAAGCTAATAGCATTGTTATTGAAATGGGTGGAATTGGTTTTCAAGTTTATGTACCCCTCCCATTAATAGATCGGTTGAAACCCGGCGATTCAATACATCTTTTTACATACCTGATTGTACGCCAGGATATGTTATCGTTATATGGTTTTGACAGCCGCGAGAGTCGTGAGTTATTCACATTGTTGTTGACAGTTAATGGTATTGGACCTAAATTAGCTAATTCCATCCTTTCTACCCTCACCCCAGATGTTATCCGTCGTGCGGTTTTCCATGAGCAAGCTGATGTATTAAGTCGAGTTCCAGGTGTTGGAAAGAAAACAGCGCAAAAAATCCTGCTTTCTCTACATGGGCGAATCAAAGCGATCGAAGGATTGGAACCGATTGCCATGCTCAGCGATGTAGACACAGAGGTAATGGCTGCTTTAACCACATTAGGCTATAGTATTGTTGAAGCTCAATCTGCGCTTCAGTCCATCCCACGCGATGCTCCTGGTGATGTGGAAGGACGTTTACGCCTTGCTTTACAATATTTCTCTTCATAAATATGGAATTCTTCGATTGTAATGTTCATTTTGGATACCCTACTAAAGGCTCGGTTGCCCCAGTCGGATCTATATCTAAGCTAATAGAATCTATAAGAAAAGCCGGTATTTATAAAGCCCTGGTATGGCATATTACCCAACATGATGCTTCCCCGCAGGTTGGTAATAAATTATTGTCGGATGCCATCCAACCTTATCCAAACCTTTATGGATGTTGGACCTTATTACCCACCCAAACCGGAGAGCTCCCCCCACCCGAGGTCTTCTTTGCACAAATGAAAACCGCTCGCATCGTGGCATTAAGGACCTTCCCTCGTTCACACCTGTATCCACTAAATAGACTCTCCTTTGGGAAATGGCTAGATCCCATGATAGATCTCCGTATCCCCATCATATTATCATTACGCCGGGGTTGTGAGTGGCAGGATATCTATTTGCTCCTTTCTGAGTTTCCAGATTTGTTATGTATTATTTGTGATCATGGTTGCTGGGGAATGGACCGTTTGTTCAGACCTTTACTTGAGCAGTATCCAAATGTTTATATCGACACAGCTCAATATTTCGTGGATGGCGGAATTGAAGCACTGGTTAACGATATCGGATATGAGCGCATTTTATTCGGGAGTGGTTTCCCAGAATCGTACTTTGGTGGGATTATGTTGATGTTGAAGCATGCCAGGATCAACGATGAAGCAAAATCAGCGATCGCAAACGGGAATCTCGAACGGATCTTATCTGAAGTAAAGCTATGAATAATTCCTCTTCTTATATCTCCGATTCCCCTCTCGCTAAGGAATTCTGGAGCATGGGTAAATCGGTTTCTTGCCCGATCTACGATTTACACGGACATATGGGTGATTATCCGCCAATATTTATGCCAAAATCCGATCTTACCGCAATGATCGAAACAATGGATGATTGTGGAGTAAAGTTGCTGGTCTTTTCTCATCATCTGGCCTTATTAACCCCGGATTTAGGCAACCAAGCCAGCATCGAGGCTGTTAAACAATACCCTGATCGTCTTCGATCTTATATGGTATTTCACCCGAAATATCCTGAAATGATATCTGAAACCTGGAAAACTTTCGAAAAATATCCTGAGGTGTTCGTGGGTTTAAAATTTCATCCCGATATTCATGAAGTTCCTCTAACGGATCCACGCTTTAAACCAGCTTTTGAGTATGCCAATACACACAAATTGATTGTTTTATCTCATACTTGGGGGACAAGTATTTATAATGGATATAAAGAAGTCAATGTAATTGCACAAGAATACCCGCGAATAAAATTATTATTAGGGCATTGCCTTCATGCGGAATGGCAATCAGCTACTCAATTAGCCCATGACTTTCCCAATGTTTACCTGGAATTAACCGCAGTATTCGATGATCGGGGAGCGATAGAAACCCTAGTAAGCGGAGTGGGATCAGATAAGGTGATTTTCGGCACTGATCTACCTTGGTTCGATCCCCACCACGCCATCGGTGCGCTCCTTTCGGCAGATATTACAGATGAAGACCGTCATAATATCTTCCACCGAAACGCTGAAAAGTTATTAGCACCTTATCTATGAATCTGCCATTTACTAGACAAGATTGTCTTTTTTAGGTATGATCTACCCGTTTTATCCTCCACAAACTATGAAAGGGGTTCTCATGGATGCGACTTATCAACTACTAAAGGAATTGACTGAAGCAAGCGGTGTTCCCGGGTATGAAGCTCCTATCCGGGCCGTAACCCGTAAGTATATGGAACCACTCGGTGAGTTATCTCAGGATAAGATTGGCAGTGTAATTTGCCAGCAAACCGGTACCTGGACCTCCCCGTGCGTAATGTTAGCCGGTCACATGGATGAGATCGGTTTTATGGTTAAGAATATCACGAAAGATGGTTTCATTCATTTCATCCCTCTGGGTGGGTGGTTCGATCAAGTCTTACTTGGACAAAGGGTGGTGATCCACACCAACCAGGGGGAAGTTGTGGGAGTAATTGGAGCAAGACCACCTCACCTGCTTACCTCAGAAGAACGAGATAAGGTTGTACGAAAGAAAGACATGTATATCGATATTGGAGCAACCAACCAGACCGAAGTGGAATCTGCCGGGGTTAAGCAAGGAGATCCAATCACACCACGAGCAGATTTTGTTTCCCTTCTAGACGGGAAATCTTACCTGTCAAAAGCTTTTGACGATCGCGTCGGGGTTGCCTTAATGATCTCTGCAATGCAAGAACTTAAAAAGTTAGAGCATCCTAACACGATTTTCGGAGTAGCAACTGTAATGGAGGAAGTGGGTCTGCGAGGAGCAACCACAAGCGTCCGGGGAGTTAATCCGGATGTTGCCATTGTGCTTGAGTCTGATATAGCTGGCGATGTTCCAGGAATTAAACCGGAGGAATCAGCTGTTAAATTAGGTCAGGGTCCCGGGATATTAATTTTTGAAGCTCGATTGATCCCTAATCTAAAGCTACGTAACCTCCTCCTGGATACCGCAAAAGAAATGAGTATCCCAGTTCAGTTATCATATGTTGAAGGTGGATCTACTGATGGAGCAGCTATCCATCTACATAACATTGGGGTACCTACCGCAGTATTGACAGTGGCTGCCCGGCATATCCACTCCCACAGCTCTATAATCCACCGCGATGATTATGACAATGCTGTTAAATTACTTGTAGGAGTCATCAAACGATTGGATGCTGCAACCGTTACTGGTTTGACAGAATAGTATTCGTTATTTTTTTTAGCAGGATAAACGAGATATCACCTAAGGCAATACAATTATCTCTTTCATCTTTATTGGAGGTATGATGACAGATTTAATCAGCCAGATAACTGCTGATCTACAAAAACAGATAGAAGCCTACAAAGCTGGTCCAGAAATCCATGACATTGGTACAGTTCTTGAAGCTGGAGATGGAATTGCGCGCGTTCGTGGGCTATCGGAAGTTCGTTCCCAGGAACTTGTACAGTTCTCTAATGGGGTCATCGGCATTGCTTTTAACTTGGAAAAGGAAAATATCGGCATAATTATTTTAGGCGACTATTCATCCATTTCGGAAGGTTTAACTGCCCGATCTACCGGTCGGATTGCTTCAGTACCAGTCGGGGATGGCTTGATCGGGAGGGTAGTCAATGCCTTGGGTCAACCTGTAGACGGAAAAGGCACGATTAAAACCGATAATTTTCGCCCAATTGAACGGATCGCTTCTGGGGTTGTTGAGCGTAAAGATGTTGACACTCCCGTGCAGACAGGTATTAAAGCAATTGATACAATGACACCGATTGGGCGGGGTCAACGTGAGTTGATAATCGGTGATCGACAGACTGGGAAGACTGCCCTGGCAATAGATACAATCATCAATCAAAAAGGTAAAAACCTCTATTGTATTTATGTTGCCATAGGTCAAAAGAAAGCCTCTATTGCGCGCACTGTAGCACTTTTAGAGCGTACAGGCGCTATGGAATATACCATCGTAGTTATTGCCACTGCTGATGATCCTGCTGCCATGCAGTATATTGCCCCATATTCAGGTTGTACGATGGGAGAAGAGTTTATGGAAGCCGGGCGTGATTCCTTGGTAATCTACGATGACCTCTCCAAGCATGCCTGGGCTTATCGGCAAGTTTCACTATTGATGCGCCGTCCTCCAGGAAGAGAAGCTTATCCGGGTGATGTGTTTTATTTGCATTCGCGTCTCCTGGAACGAGCTTCCCGTCTGGCGGATAAGTATGTGATCGTCCCGCAAGATTCCCTTGCCAAATTAGCAGATGCCAGTGAAGGTGTAGATGGAAAAGTTTACTCTGGACCCCTGGCGAGGCACGATGCTGAAACTGCCATTAAAGCCAAGCCGAATCCGGAATATTACAAGTCCCTAAAGGTTAAGGGATCGGGCGGATCTCTCACTGCCCTTCCAATTATCGAAACCTTGTTAGGTGACGTATCAGCGTATATCCCTACCAATGTGATATCGATTACGGATGGGCAAATCTACCTGGAATCAAACTTGTTTTATGCGGGTATCCGCCCCGCAATCAACGTAGGTTTATCGGTATCACGTGTAGGAGGCGATGCTCAAACACGCGCCATCCGCCAGGTTGCCGGACGATTGCGATTGGATATGGCATCCTTCCGTGAGTTAGCAGCCTTTGCTCAGTTTGGGTCCGACCTGGATAAAGCTACCCAGGCGCAATTAAATCGCGGTCAGCACCTACAAGAGATCCTAAAGCAACCTCAATATGAACCAATGTCACTCGAAAATCAAGTAATTGAGGTTTTCGCCGGCACACAGGGTTTTGCGGATCAAATACCTCTGGAACGCATGCGTGCCTGGGAGATAGACTTGCTCCGTTTCATGCAATCCTCCCATCCTGAGATTGGTATTTCAATAGCCGAGAATAGACGTATCCTCCCGGAAGTGGAGATTACCCTAAGGGAAGCCTTATCAACTTTTACATCTTCCTGGCTTGGTTAAGGAGGTAATGTATTATCCTAGAAACAGACCTTTTAATAATCAAATCCTCGAGAACATTTTATTGATTTATGCCTACTCTACGTGAAGTTCGGCTCCGCATTCGGAGTGTGAAGAATATCGCCCAGGTTACGCGGGCTTTACAGGCAGTCAGCCGGAGTAAAGTACGAAAAGCGATGCAAGCTGTTCAGACCACGCGCCCATATGCCACGAAAGCCTGGCAGGTACTCATTCATATCGCCTGCCAACCGGGTCGCGAGTCTTTACATCCTTTATTAACCAAGCGTAATGAAGTTAAGAATATTCTAGTAGTCATGGTCAGCGGTGATCGGGGTTTGGCAGGTGCATACAACAGCAACATCCTTCGTTATACTTTACAAAGGTTTAATAATGTCCCTGCGGACGTAAACTACATTGCCATCGGGCGTAAAGGGCGTGATATGCTACAACGCCGTCACAAGAAAATAATCGCAGAGTTTAGTAATTTACCTCCTGCACCTAGCTTCGTAGATGTGTCTGCCATTGGTAGGCTGGTAGTTGATGATTTCCTGGATGAGAAAATTGACGAGGTTTACCTGGCATATACCGACTTTATAAATATGGCTGTACAAAAACCGGATATTAAGAAACTTCTCCCAATGGAAATCGAAAGTCAGGCAGAGCATGTAGTCGCGTTCACTTCCAGCGCGCACACCATCCCTGCGGCTTATATCTATGAGCCAGGCGAGATGGAGATCCTTGACGAAATCATTCCCCGATTTACCTCTTTACAGGTCTATCATGCAATCTTGGAAGGATTAGCAAGCGAGCATGCTGCTCGAATGGTGGCAATGAAAAACGCTACCGATAACGCCTCAGAGTTAGCTGATGCCCTAATCCTAGAATATAATAAAGCCCGGCAGCAATCCATCACCAGTGAGATGTTAGATATAGCCGGAGGAGCAGAAGCGTTATCGAAAGTGTAATTAGTTAAATAAGTTGGTATATTGTTTCCTTTATTCGTAGTGTTCGGAGGTAATAATGGCGACTGGCCGAGTTGTACAAATCCTGGGTGGTGTCGTTGATGTCGAGTTCCCCCCATTACAGTTACCAGATGTTTATGAAGCAATCGAAGTGCCGCGTGGTGAACAGCGCAGCCTGATTTTAGAAGTCCAGCAACACATGGGTGAAAACGTAGTACGGTGCGTAGCGATGGATGCTACCGATGGTCTTCAACGCGGGGTACCTGCGCTGGGAACCGGCACACCCATCATGATTCCTGTCGGTCCAGAAACATTGGGACGGGTCTTCAATGTTCTTGGACAACCTATCGACGGGAAAGGTCCGGTCGAATCGAAACTGCATTATCCTATCCACCGATCTGCCCCATCCTTTTCTGAACAATCCACTCGCGTTGAAGTCTTCGAGACAGGTTTAAAAGTTATCGATCTCATCGCTCCTTTTACGAAAGGTGGTAAAACCGGAATATTTGGAGGTGCTGGGGTTGGAAAAACCATTATTATTCAAGAATTAATCCGCTCGATCGCAACAGTTCACCAGGGTAACTCAGTCTTTGGTGGAGTTGGTGAACGCACACGAGAAGGAACTCAACTTTATCGTGAAATGCAGGAATCAGGTGTCATTAAGGATACTGTAATGGTATTCGGACAGATGAATGAACCCCCCGGGGTTCGTCTTCGTGTTGGCCTGTCAGCCCTTACCATGGCAGAATATTTCCGTGATACTGGAAAAGATGTCTTGCTGTTTATTGATAATATTTATCGCTTCAGTATGTCGGGTTCAGAAGTATCAGCTTTATTAGGACGTATGCCCTCCGCAGTTGGCTATCAACCCACTCTGGGAACAGAAATGGGTGAGTTGCAAGAAAGAATCACGTCTACACGCACTGGATCGATCACTTCCATGCAGGCAGTCTATGTCCCTGCTGACGATTATTCAGATCCTGCCCCTGTCACAACTTTTACGCACCTGGATGCAACCATTGCACTTGAGCGTTCCATCGTCGAAAAAGGCATTTATCCTGCCGTAGATCCCCTGGCTTCTACCTCGCGCATCCTTGATCCCAGTATTGTGGGAGTCGAACACTACAACACTGCCCGTGAAGTTCAACGGGTATTACAGCGCTACAAAGATTTACAGGATATCATCGCTATTCTAGGTATTGATGAGTTGAGTGAAGATGACAAACTGACTGTATCCCGCGCTCGCAAGATCGAGCGTTATTTTTCCCAGCCCATGTTTGTGGCTGAGCAGTTCACTAGCTTACCGGGTAGATATGTGCCATTAAGAGAGACGGTACGGGGCTTCCGAGAGATACTGGATGGCAAGCATGATGATTTACCCGAGCAGGCTTTTCAGATGGTCGGAACCATCGAAGAAGCCAGGGAAAAAGCTGAACGCTTAGCTACATAAAGCGAAGAATTTTATGCCTATTCATTGTTCGATTGTGTCACAAGACCGCCTGGTGTGGGAAGGAGAGGCTGATATTATTATCGCACCAGGTGTAGAAGGGGAGATGGGTATATTGCCTCATCATGCGCCATTGCTATCAACTCTCCAATATGGCTACCTGAAAGTCCGGTACGAAGGACAAGAAGATGTGTTCACAATTGCCGGCGGTATCATTGAAGTACAACCAAACCTTGTTACAGTCCTGGCTGATGCGGCTGAGAATGTGAAGGAGATCGACATTGCACGCGCTGAAGCTGCCCGGCAACGCGCTGAAGGTTTATTGCACACTCACCCAGAGGTTAGCGATGATTCCTACATGGCCATCGAATTTGCCCTACGTCGTTCGAAGTTACGTTTAGATGCAGTCCAAAAATATCGCCGAGCTGGGGGTACGCGTCCTCACCGCCAGGATACAGGAAGTCATGAGACAGGATAATATATGGCTCTATTTACCCAAAAATTAGGCATCGATCTAGGAACCATGTTCACGCGTATATCAGATGGTAACCGCGTAGTACTGGAACAGCCGACGATCGCGGCGATTGTAGTTGAAGAACAAAAAATGGTAGCCTGGGGGCAAGAAGCTTATAACATGTATGGTAGAGTCCCTGATTCTTTAGAAGTCAACCGGCCTCTCCGGAATGGCGTGATTGCTGATTACGAAGTCGTAGAGTACATGTTAAAAGATATGATCCGCAAAGCTGGAGGGACACGCCTTTTTCCCCCGCACATTATGATCACTGTACCCGATGGAGTCACCAGTGTTGAAAGGCGTGCCGTCCACGAAGCTGCTCTTCAGTCTGGCGCTCGCGAAGTCTACCTGATCCAGCAACCGTTAGCAGCCGCTTTGGGAATTGACTTGCCTATCAACACTCCCTCGGGTAACATGATCCTGTGCCTCGGAGGTGGGGTTTCGCAGGCTGCTGTTTTAGCCATGTATGGTATCGTCGCCAGCGAAACTTTACGTTCAGGAGGATTGGCATTAGACGATGCAATCGTGGTTTATGTGCGAAAAAAATACGGCATGATCATAGGCCAACTTACTGCCGAGCAGATCAAGATAAATATCGGAGCGGCCGTCCCACAGGATGAAGAGAGCAGTGTTGAGATCCAGGGGCAAGACCAGGTAAATGGCTTGCCACGTCCACTTACACTCACCACCGGTGAGATCGTCGAGGCTATGCAAGATCCTTTACACGACATTGTTGAAACTGCCAGGCACGTACTCGAAAAGACTCCTCCCGAGTTGGTATCTGACATCATCGACCGTGGTGTGGCACTGTGTGGTGGCGGGGCACTTTTAAAAAATATCGACCGCCTTTTAACGAAGGAACTGGGTGTGCCGGCTTATCTGGTGGACGATCCCACGAAGTGTACCGCCGAAGGCGCGGCACGCGCCCATGCGATGTATGGTGTGCTACGCCGGAATTTACCCCAGATATAAGACACACATCTAATTTCTTGTTATTTATTTCCGAGCAATATGGTAAATTCACACCTTGATCTCCCTACCAGTTATAGCCTTATTGCCCAAGAATATACTAACCAGATTTACCACGAGCTAGACTACAAGCCGCTTGACCGGTTATTACTTGACCAACTTGCCGCGCTGGTGAAATGTCTGGGTCCTATCTGTGATATGGGCTGTGGTCCTGGGCAAATCGCGAGGTATCTGGTAGATCACGGTGCAGAGGCTTTGGGTGTTGACATCGCCCCCGGCATGGTTGATATCGCCCATAAAATCAATCCTGATATAGAGTTTTTTCTGGGTGACATGCTTCACCTCAACTTTCCGAGTGCCTCCTGGGGTGGGATAGCAGCTTTCTACTCAATTATCCATATTCCACCTGAGGAAGTAGTGAATGCCCTGGTTGAGATGAAACGTATCCTAAAATCTCCTGGATTTTTGTTGGTCGCATTCCATATTGGTAACGAGCCTCTCCATCTGGATGAATGGCGAGGTCAACAGGTTTGTCTAGATTATTTTTATCATCCAATGACACGGATGCGTGGGTTTTTCCAATCTGCCGGGTTTGACTTTCTGAAGACTGTCGAACGCACGCCTTATTCAGGCGCTGAGTACTCCAGTCGCAGAGGTTATATATTTGCCCAAAAAGTCCCGAGTTCTGTGCTATAAGCCATTTCTCCGGTTACCTCAATCCCAATAAAGGTCGATAAATTTGACATATCTTTACCTACCTGCTATGATTTCCTTCTTGCTGAGGTTGATCCTCATTATTTAGTCCTTATTCCCTGTATGAATTATTTCCTTTCCACATGGGCTTTTATAAATATCGCTTATAAACGACTTATTGCGCAATGGGGATTAGCTCTGGTTACTATGGTTGGTCTAATCGCCTCAATTTCCCTGGTCCTGAGTATTCCTTTATACGCAGATGCGATATATCGAAATTTGTTTATAGATCAAATCAACCAGGATGAATCAGGAACAGGTCAAATTAATTATCCACCTCTTACGATCTTGCTAAGCTATTATGGCGGTGAAAATAAACAACTTCAATGGGGGGACATCCAGCCACTTAACCATTATCTCACCCAATCGGCGCGATCAATTCTGGGTATCCCGCTTAATATCCTGGTACATTATTATGAAAGTTCCAGCGGAGACATTTTTCCAATCGAAACACAAGAATTAACTTACGACAGTTCCAGACAACCTCTCGAACAGGCCAGGTTTGGTACCATGAATGACCTTGAAGGTCATATTTCCATTGTAGAAGGATCGCTCCCAGAACCATCGAATGATAACCAAAACATACCCATCGACGTGCTGGTAAGCCAGTCATTTGCCAACCAGATGGGATTCCAGACCGGCGAAAGATATCTTTTAGTCATGCAAAACCGAAGTCCTGGGGGGATCCAGAAGCCGTTACAGATCCCATTTCGTATTGCCGGTTTTTGGCAGGTAACAGATCCTGATGATCCATATTGGATGTTCAGCCCAAG
>Ga0315277_10010165_pt1 | contig 11951 bp, 10 predicted proteins | sample YL17G05_15_MG_FD_203695 | JGI IMG/M metagenome (GOLD analysis project Ga0315277, IMG submission 203695) | Sediment microbial communities from Yellowstone Lake, YNP, Wyoming, USA - YL17G05_15 | ecosystem: Environmental > Aquatic > Freshwater > Lake > Sediment | place: USA: Wyoming | collected...
CTTCTTCAAGACCGAGACGGCCCGTAACGAGGCCCTCAAAAAGGGTTCGCCCCTCGACATCCAAATCAAGAAGCTGGCTTTCGCCCGCTCGGCCGGAAACTATGGAGTCACGATTAAAGGGACGTTAGTCCCCGAAACCGTCGCGAGCGATGGAACGAACGTCGGCCGCTTCGAGGTCACCCGGGCCCAGTGGGCCGCCTTCGACGGAAGCTTCAAGTACGATGCGGGAACGGGCGACAACCCGGCGACCGGGATGAGCTTCGCCCAGGCCCAGAAATACGTCCAATGGCTGAGCGGCCGGACCGGCCAAAAATACCGGCTCCCGACCGTGGCCGAGGCCGAGAAGCTCTCCGGAAAGGGCGGCGCCGACAACACCCTGGATTGGTGGTCCGGCTACAGTCTCAATCCGGACGACGCCCGGCTCGTCCTGGAAAAAATCAAGACGCTCAAGGGCGCGGCGCCGCTTCTCCTCCCCGTCGACAAATTCGATCCGGTCGGCGACGGGATGCTCTACGGCCTGGGCGGGAACGCCTCCGAGTGGGCCGTCGACGACAAGGGAAACGGCCGGGCCGTCGGGGCCTGCGCCGTCACGTCCAAAGACCCCCAGGCCAAAAAGACTCCGCCACCCGCTGCCTACACGGGCCTCCGCGTCGTCAAGGAAGGTCAATAGAAATCGATGGCCAGGCTGCGCGCGGCTTTTAGGGACAAGGCCCTCTTCGTCCGGCTGTTCGGCCCCGATGTCTATGCCGTCGGCGGCTTCGTCCGCGACCTCGTCCGCGGGACGCCGACCGAGGAGGTCGACCTCCTGGTCGCCCGGCGCCCCCTCGATAAAATCGTGCGGCGGATCTCCCCCCACGGCCGGGTCGACCTGGTCGGAAAGAGCTTCGGGATCATCAAGTTCACGGTCAAAGGCCGCACTTACGACCTGGCCCTCCCCCGCAAGGACGCGCCGCGCGGGACCGGCGTTCGCGGCCACAAGGATATCGCGGCGACCTCGGACCCGGACTTGCCGATCGAAAAAGACCTCGAACGGCGCGACTTCCGCTGCAACAGCATGGCCCTCCGCCTCTCGGACGGCGCCCTGATCGATCCCTTCGGCGGCGTCAAGGACGTCCGCGCTAAGATCATCCGCCTCACCAACCCGTCCGCCTTTCCCGAAGACCCGCTGCGCGTCCTGCGGACGGCCCGCTTCGCTTCGGTCCTCGGGTTCGCCGTCGACCCGGCCATCTACCAGGTCGCCAAGGACATCGACCTCTCCGGGCTGAGCGTCGAGCGGACGAACGAGGAACTGTTCAAGATCCTCCTCAACTCCCCCAAGCCCTCGAAGGGGCTGGAGGAGCTGTTCAAGCTCAGCGTCCTCCGTCAACTGTTCCCAGAGCTCTACGGCCTGACCCTGGCCCTCCAGGACTCGGTCTTCCACCCGGAAAAGGACGAGTACGGCCACCACACGGTCTGGCAGCACACCAAGCTGACCGTGGACCAGGCCAAGACCCTCGGGGACCTGCTCGGGTTCGCGGCGCCCAAGAAGCTCGCCCTGCTGCTGGCCGCCCTCTACCACGACGCCGGAAAGCCCGGGACGGCCCACTGGGAGTTCAAGCGGGGCCGGATGGTCATCATCAACTACGGCCACGACCTGGCCAGCGAGAAGACGGTCAAGAAGGCCTTCCAGCGCTTCCGGATATTTTCCTGGAACGGCTGCCCTCTCAGCAAGGTCGTGCCGATCCTGATCAAAACCCACCATCGGGCCGCCGAGCTCTGGCAGAACCGGGAGAACGTCACCCGTAAAGCGTTCAGCCGGCTGGCCGCGGAGGCCGGCGGCGAGATCGAGCTCGTGGTCGCCCTGGACGCGGCCGACCGGGCCGGCCGGCGCAAGCGGCTGGTCAAAGGCCTGGACCGCGAGGCCCGCTGGCTCCTTCGCAAGTTCGAGGAACTCCGCGTCTCGAAGGAAACCATCAAGCCCGTGATCATGGGCCGCGACCTGATCAAGCTCGGCGTCGCGCCCGGCCCGGGCATGGGGACGATTCTCAAGCGGCTCACCAAGCTCCAACTCGACAGCCGGTTCGAGACGCGGGCCGAGGGGCTCAAGCTCGCCAAGAAGATTATAGGGGGGAAACGGCCATGAGAGTCCTCGTCGCCGGCGGCGCCGGCTACATCGGGTCCCACACCGCCCGGGAGCTGCTGGATCGGGGAATCGAGGTCACAATCTTCGACGATTTCTCGACCGGACGGCGCGAGCTTGTCCCCGGCGGCGAGGCCGTCGAGATCGTCGAGGGCGACCTTATGGATAAAGAGGCGGTCCGGGCGGCCTTCCGGAAGCGCCGGTTCGAGGCCGTCCTACACTTCGCCTCCCTCATCCAGGTCGGCGAGAGTTATCGGGACCCCGCCAAATACTACACCCACAACTTGGACACGAGCCTCAACCTCCTCGACGCCATGCGCGAGGCCGGCGTCCGGAATTTCATCTTCTCGTCGAGCGCGGCCGTCTACGGCGTCCCCGAGGTCGTCCCCATCCCCGAGGATCATCCGCTGAAGCCGATCAACCCCTACGGGCAGACGAAATTGTTCGTTGAGCGCATCCTCGAGGACTACGGCCGGGCTTACGGGCTGCGCTATGTATCGTTGCGCTATTTCAACGCCGCCGGCGCGGACCCCGGAGGCCGAATGGGCGAGATGCACGATCCGGAGACGCACCTCATCCCCAATATCCTCCTCCATCTTTTGGACAGGGCGCCCGCCCTCGAGGTTTACGGGACGGACTTCCCGACGCCGGACGGGACGGCCGTCCGCGACTACATCCATGTCACGGACCTGGCCGCCGCCCATGCTCTCGCGCTCGAGAAACTCTTGGCCGGCGGGGAAAGCCTGGTCCTGAACCTGGGGACGAACCGGGGCTACTCGGTCCTCGAGGTCATCCGCAAGGTCGAAGAGGTCACCGGCCGCAAGGTCTCGATCGACAACAGGCCGCGCCGCCAGGGGGACGTCCCGGTCCTGCTGGCGTCGAAAGAGAAGGCCGAGCGCGTCCTGGGCTGGACGCTCCGCCTGTCCGACCTGGAGACGATCATCCGCACCGCCTGGAGCTGGCATTCAAAATTATGAATCCCAAAGAACTGTATTATGCGATCGACAACCGAGTATTCGAACGGCATCCGGACTACGCGCGCGGCGTCGTCCTGGCCTACGGCGTCGCCAACAAACCGGCGCTGCAGGAGCTCACGGAGTTGCTGCGCGCGGCCGAGGCTTCCGTCCGGGAACGGCTCAACCTCGAGACCCTGGCCGAACACCCTCGAATCGCCTCCTGGCGGGAGGCCTACCGCGCCTTCGGCGCCAAGCCGGGAAAATTCAACCCGTCGATGGAAAACATGTCGCGCCGCGTCCTCCGCAACGATGAAATCCCCTCGATCAGCGCCCTGGTCGATATCGGCAACATCGTCTCCCTGCGCCATGTCATTCCGGTCGGAGGCCACGCCATCGACGTCCTGACTCAGGACATCGAGCTGCGGCCGGCGACCGGAGCCGAGGAGTTCGTTCCCTTCGGCTCCGATCAAGTCGAGAACCCCCTGTCAGGAGAAATCGTGTTCGTGGAAGGCAACCAGGTATTGACACGGCGTTGGACCTGGCGGCAGGCCAACCATACGCTCGTCATGCCTACGACGACCGCCCTCGAATTCAACGTGGATGGCTTACCGCCCGTTCTTAGATCGGAGATCGAAGAGGCCTGCCGGGAGGTCATGGATCTCGTCGCCAGGTTCTGCGGCGGCCGTAGCCGGTTTGAAATCATCACCCGGGAGAACCCTAAAATTAGGATCAGCGAGTAAAAGAAATAAGGAGGTCGGCATGAATCGTGGAATGAGACGCAGGGACTTTTTGAAGACCGGGGCGGCGGCCGGAGCGGCCGCGCTCGTCGGAGGCTTCGCCGGGGCCCGCGGGGTGTCGGGCCAAGCGAGCGTCCCGCCCGACCTGGCCGTCGTCAAGGGCGCGGACTCTTTCGCGGCGACCGCCAAGGCCATCGAGGCTTTGGGCGGGATCAAGACATTCGTCTCGCCCGGGGCCAAGGTTGGGCTGCTCATCAACGCCCCGACCTGGTGGCGGCTTCCGGGAAGCCACACCAGGCCGGAGATCGTCCTGGCCGCGATCCTGGCCTGCCGGGAGGCCGGAGCGGGCTCCATTCAGTATCTGATCGATCCGGCCGCCGATTTCTGGAGCAAGACGCCCCTCTCGGCCAAGTACGCCGCGGAGATCGCCGCCGTCCGGAAATGCTCGAAAAACTTCGTCGAGGTCGCCGTCCCCAAGGGAACCGCCCTCAAGAAAGCCAAGGTCATCAAGGAGCTTTTCGACTGCGACGCTCTCATCAACCTGCCCATCATCAAGAACCATGAGGGCGTCTCCATGTCCGGAAACCTCAAGAACATGATGGGGGCCAACTCCGGCGACACCAATCAGTTCTTCCATAAAGGGTCCGGCACGTCGGGCGAATACGGCAATATTCCGTTCATTTCGCAGTGCATCGCGGACCACAACACCCTGCGCCGGCCCGCCCTCTGCATCGCGGACGCGACCGTTTTCCTCATGACCAACGGCCCCCAGGGCCCGGGCGAATTGCGCAAGCTGGACAAGGTCATAGCCGGGATCGACCCCGTTGCCGTGGACGCCTACGGCGCAATCTGCCTGGACCTCAAGCCCGCCGAGGTAGCGATGATCAAGAAGTCCGCCGAGCTCGGCCTGGGCCGCCTGGACCTGGACAAACTCGCCGTCGAGGAAATCGCGCTATAATTTAAATCAGGTCACGCGCTCGACGCGCCCCGGTCCGGCGGCGGCTAGACAACTTTCATCTCCTTGAGTTTCTTGATGTCCTCGTCCGCATAGCCGATACCTTTCAGGATTTCGGCCGTGTCTTGGCCTAGAACGGGCGGGGGGGCGTCGACGGTGCCGGGAGTTTTTGAGAACTTCGCGGTCAGGTTGAAAAGCTCAATCTGGCCGATGCCCTCAACCCTGACCGTGCCGAATGTCCGGCGGTGCTTGATTTGGTCTTGCTTCAAGGCTTCTTCGAGCGTGAGAATGGCGCCCGCGGGGACATCGTGTCTGTTCAGTTCATCGACCCAGTGGGTGGTCTCCTTCCCGGCGAGTTTCGCCTCGAGCAGCGGGGTCAGCTCTTTGCGGTTCTTCTTGCGCGTATCACGTTCCTGAAAGCGTGAATCGGTCTTCAATTCGGGCAGGCCCAGGATATCGGCAACGGCCTCCCATTGTTCCTGTTTGTTGGCGGCGATGTTGATGAAGCCGTCCTTCGTCTTGAAGACGCCGGAAGGAGCGGCCGTGAAGTTGTCGTTGCCCATCAATACCGGTTGTTGTCCGCCGATCATGAGGTTGGCGACGACCCAGCCCATGAGCGGCATAATCGAGTCGAGGAGGGCGATGTCGATGAATTGGCCCTCGCCCGTTTTTTCGCGGTAGTACAAGGCAGCCATCACGGCAAAGGCGGCGTTCAATCCGCCGACCGTATCGCAGACCGGGAAGCCGGCCCGCAGCGGATTCAACCGCTCGTCCCCATTGATGGCCATTTCGCCGCTCAAGCCTTGAATGATCTGGTCGTAAGCGGGCGTCAGGGCATCGGGCCCGGTCTGCCCGAACCCGGAGATGGCGCAGTAGATGAGCTTCGGATTCAGCCCGCTCAGGACTCCGTAGGACAAGCCCAGCCGGGTCATGACGTCGGGACGGAAGTTTTCGACGACGACATCGGCCGTCTTAACGAGCTGTTTAAAAATCTTCTTTCCTTCCGGTGCCTTGAGGTTGAGCGTGAGCGATTTTTTGTTGGCGTTCTGGGCCAGAAAGCTGGTGCCCATCAACATCCGGTTGTACTCGGGAACGCAGCCGAGCTTGCGGGCTAAGTCCCCGTCGGCGGGATTTTCGACCTTGATGACCTCCGCGCCGGCCAGCGCCAGGTGCACGGTGGCAAAGGGACCCGCCAGAACGTTCGTCAAGTCGAGGACGCGGATGTTCTCCAAGAGTCTCATGATTTCCTCTTCCTTCTCAATATCGTTTCAGCCGTTCGCTCCCAGCCCTCCCGGGGACGTTGGCCGGTCGACAAGGGCTCAGCCGGTCTTCGCCGGGGACCCGGATTTATGGACGAGTCCGGGCATTTCGCGATCGAAGAAGGCCGCAAACTCTTTGGCCAATGCGATGAGCCCGGCCAGGTCAATGTCCTGTCTCTGCCCGGCGCGCTGGAGAAAGTGGACGAAATCCTCCGTACAGACGTTCCCGGCGGCGACCCGGGTGAAGGGACAACCGCCGAGCCCGGCAAGCGACGATTCGAAGGTCCCGACGCCCGCTTCCATGGCGGCGTAGCAGTTCGCCAGTCCTAGGCCGTACGTGTTGTGGAAATGACATGAACATTCCAGCGCCGGATCGAGCTTGAAGACGGCTTCCAGCATTCGCCTCACCTGGACGGGGTGGCCGTGGCCGGCGGTGTCGGCGAGGCTGATGTTCCTCAATCCGGCATCGAGATATCTCCCAATGATCCCCAGGACGCGGTCCTGCGGGACCGGCCCTTCGAATCCGCATCCGAACGCGGACTGGACCGAGACTTGGACCCGTTTACCGGCGGCCAGAGCGGTTTGGGCCGTCGAGACGATCCGCTCGGTCGCCTCGGCGCTGGACATCCCGGTGTTTTTCCGGCTGTGCGTGTCGCTGGCGGAAACGCCCAGGCAGTACATCTCGACGCCGCAGGCTTCGCCGCGCTCAAGGCCCTTTTCGTTCAGCACCAGCCCTGACAGAATGACCCGTTCCGGCTTTCGTCCCGGTTTCTTGAAGTGATTGAAAAGAAGGTCGGTATCGGCCATCTGGGGCACTTTATCCGGATGAACGAAAGAGCCGAGCTGAAGGATATCCAGCCCGGCCGCCATCAACCCTTCGGCCCAAGCGATTTTTTGCCCGGTGGGAACGATTTGCTTTTCCATCTGCAAACCGTCGCGGAGGCCGACTTCGTGAACGACGCAACAGAACGGTCCCCTCTCTTGGCGATGCGTAGAAGGCTGCATTTTAGCCTCGATTCTATCCGTCTCCCGTCAGGAGATATCGTAATTGACGACGAGAACGGATGTCAAGGCAGTCGGCCTTGACATCGTTCCCAGCGTCCTTAACCGCCTATTTCCTGACGCGGGCGGTTGACAATATCCGCCTCTATTGATCATAGTTCCAGGCAGCGAAAGGATTCGCATGAAATGGGGGATACTTCCATGAGAAAGAAGATTCTCTTTATTTGCGGCGTCTTGGCCTGCCTCGGCGTTACCGGCCCGGGCGCGGTTCCGGACGACTCGCCCTCCTCCGCGCCCGCGGAATCGAGGACAGTCATCGGACCTTTCGGCGGAGATATCCGGGGTCTGGACGCCAACCCGGCCGACCCGAAGGAAATCTACGCCGTGTCCTACAACAGGGGACAAGTCTTCCGGTCCGCGAATTCAGGCGAGACGTGGACGAGCCTCGCCGCCTTCGACTCCGAGCTCTTCGAAATCGCTGTGGCTCCTTCCAATCCCAATGTCCTCTATGCCTTGGGTTATCGAGGATCGCCTGCCCGGCCTTTTTTAAATCCCAGAACGGCGGGAAAAGCTGGACGATGACGAAAATAAAGGCCCAATTTCGGGTGGGCTCGATGACCTGCCTCGCCCTGTCCAAGAAGCATCCCACCGTCTTCGACGCCGGCGGGACATGGTACGATGATAATTACCACTCCCATTATGCCCTTTGGCGCAGCGACAACAGCGGCAAGACCTGGAAGGGTATCTCGCCAGCGCTGGACGCGGACAAGGCCCAGAAGACGGTCTACGCTGGAACCTTAGGGGGGAGCATCCTCAAGATCCGCCGCTGACGATTTCCCTTCTTCCTATTGTCGAAACTGGACGAGGATGGCATAATACCCCTCCGGCTAATTTCGCGGGAAGAGTATTGATATGCAAAAAAAAGTCCAGCGACTCCTGCCATGCCTCCTGGCGGCCCTCGCGCTCTTAGGGAGCTGCTCCCACAAGAAAGGCGCCGCCAAGACCGCGCCCGATTGGAAGCCGACCCAGGCTCAGAAAGCCGAAGACTCCGCCAGAAGAGACAAGCCCCCCCTCGTGCCCGCGGCCGCGCCTCAAGCTCAGGCGCCCGTCGTCGAGGTCCAGCCTAAGATGGCCGAGGAGCCCGCCCCCCAGTATAAAGAGACCGAGGAGCCGGAAAAGAATGCCTCGGCCATCCTCGAGGACGCCCTAAGCTCGTACCAAGACGCCCAGACGGCCTGGGAAAAAGGCGAATCCGACCAGGCTCTGGCCTTCCTCGACGAGACCTACGGCCTCATCCTCAAGGCCAAGGTCCCGGCCGATTCCCCGCTCGTCCAGGACAAGAATGACCTGCGGCGCCTGGTCGCCCAAAAAATACAGCAGATTTACGCCTCGAAGCCCGCTGTGGTCGGAGACAACCACCGGACCATCCCGCTCGACGAGAACAAGTACGTCCTCCAGGAAATTCAGTCCTTCCAGACGCGGGAGCGGAAGCCGTTCGAGGACGCCTACCGGATGAGCGGCCTCTTCCGGCCCATGATCCTCGAGGAGCTCCGCAAGGAGGGCATGCCCGAGGAGCTGTCCTGGCTCCCCATGATCGAAAGCTGGTTCAAGATCCGCGCCCTGTCGCGGGCCAGGGCCCTCGGACTATGGCAGTTCATCCACTCGACCGGCGCCCGATTCGGCCTCAAACAGGACCGCTGGGTCGACGAGCGGATGGACCCGGTCAAAGCGACCCGGGCCGCCGTCAAGTACCTCAACGAGCTCCACTCCTACTTCGGCGACTGGACGACGGCCCTGGCCGCCTATAACTGCGGCGAGGTCCGCGTTCAAAACGTCATCCGGACGCAAAGGCTCAACTACCTCGACAACTTCTGGGATCTCTACCTCCAGCTTCCGCTCGAGACGGCCCGCTTCGTGCCGCGCCTGATCGCCTGCCTCCTCATCATCAACGATCCCGCCAAATACGGGTTCAACCTTCCGGCGCCGGAGCCGGCTCTCCGGTTCGAGACGGTCATGATCCGCCAGGCCGTCAAGCTCTCCTCCCTCGCCCAGAGCCTGGGACTCGAGCCGTCCACCCTGGCCTTCTACAATCCCGACCTCCGCTTCGACGGGACGCCCGAGTATGATTACGATATCAAAGTCCCGGTCGGGTACGGCGAGAAGGTCTCGGCCGCCGTCCAATCCCTCCCCCGTTGGATCCCGCCCGAAGCGACCTTTTTCGTCCACTACGTCCGGAGCGGCGAGACGGTGGGCCTGATCGCGCGAAAATACCGGACAACGGTCGCGGCCATCGCCCGCCTCAACAACATGCGGCGGACGGGCATGATCTGGCCCGGCCAGCGCCTCAAGATTCCGGGAAGGGGCGTGCCGACCGCCGCGCCGGCCGAGAGCGCCGCGGAGGTCAAGCCCGGTGAGAAGACGACCTACGTCGTCAGGAGCGGGGACGGCCTCGACCAGCTGGCCCGGGTTTTCGCGACCACGGCCGAACAGATCAAGGCCGACAACAAGCTGCAGGGCGACAGCCTGACCGCCGGGCAGACGCTCCTGATCGCCAACAATCGGAGCAAAGGGCCCCTGCGCCACACCGTCAACGGCGGAGAGACCCTCTTCTCCATCTCGAAGCTCCACGGCATGGACCTCGACGAGTTCTTGACCATCAACAAACTCAGCGCGGATTCCATCATCTACGCCGGCCAGGAGCTCTGGGTCACCCCGAAGAAATAGCGCCCGCCGCTGGAATTGGGGGGCCATTTCCATTATCATCTCCTGTGGCCTGAGGGATTCCGCGATGCCCACGGGACGACAGGAGAGTAGAGCATGAACAGACCGCATAATAAGAAAGGACGCATCGCCATCTTGACCGGGGGGGGCGACGTGCCCGGCCTCAACCCGGCTATTCGGGCCGTTACGATCCGGGCCCTCCATGAGGGCTACGAGGTCGTCGGCATCCGGAGGGGCTGGGCCGGCCTGATCGAAATGACCCGCGACAAAGGCAGCGACGATGGCGAGCATTACCAGCACCTGACCGAGGAGATCGTCAACCGGATCGGCCGGACGGGCGGGACCTTCCTCCACACATCCCGGACCCGGCCCAGCCACATCCCGGACGTCAACCTCCCCGCCCACCTCCGGGACGCCTACAAGTCCAAGGTCAATGACCTGACCGAGGAGGTCCTCAAGAACCTCGATCATCTCGGGATCGACACCGTGATCCCGATCGGCGGCGACGACACGCTGAGCTACGGCGTCCACCTCCACAACAAAGGCGTCAAGGTCATCGGCATCCCCAAGACCATGGACAACGACGTCCCGGGGACCGATTACTGCATCGGATTTTCGACCTGCGTCACCCGGACGATCTCGATGACCCACGCCCTGCGGACGACGGCCGGCTCCCACGAGCGCTTCCTGGTCATCGAGATCTTCGGCCGCTACGCGGGATTCACGGCCCTCCTGCCGACCATGGCCGGCGCGGCCAACCGCTGCCTGATCCCCGAATCGCCCTTCAACGTCGAGAAGCTCTGCGCGCTCATGACCGAGGACCGCAAGGAGAATCCGAGTCTGTACTCGGTCGTCCTGGTCTCGGAGGGCGCCGTCCTGGAGGGCGGCGGAATGGTCTACAAGGACGAGGAGAAGGACCAGTACGGCCACCGCAAGCTGGGAGGGATCGGCGACCGCGTCTCGCACCTGCTCAAGGATTTATCCCCCCGCCACAACAACGGCCGCCGGATCAACGTCATCAGCCAGCGGTTGAGCTATATCGTCCGCTGCGGCGACCCGGACGCCGTGGACTCGATCGTCCCGATGGCGTTCGGGAACCTCGCCCTGGACCTGATCCTGGACGGACGGTCGGGCCGGATGGTCTGCATGAGGAACGGTCAGTACGACGACGTTCCGATCGAGGTCGTGACCAGCACCAAGAAGGTCGTCGACGTCGACAAATACTACGACCGGGAACGGCTCAGGCCCCTTTATAAAAGTTTCAGCCACAAGCCGTTCTTCATCATGACCAGCGAATTCTGAGGTCCCATGATCGTCATCCTGAAAACCGCCCTCGGCCTGCTGACCTCGCTCTTCGCGTTCTATTACCTCAGCGACGTCATCCGGAAAAGAGCCTCGTTCTCCTCGACACCCTGGCCCCTCCTGGCCGGGACGGGATTCATCACCAACCTCCTGGACACGCTGGGCATCGGCAGTTTCGCCCAACAGACGGCGCTCTTCAAATTCTTCAAGATGGTCGACGACAGGATCATCCCCGGCACCATGAACGTCGGCAACACGCTCGCCACGGTCACCCAGGCTTTCATCTTCATGTCCGTCGTCAGCGTGAAGCCCCTGACCCTGGCGGCCATGTCCGTCGCCGCCCCGGTCGGGGCCGTCCTCGGCGCCGGAGTGGTGGCCCAGATGTCGCGCCGCAAAATTCAGCTCGGCATGGGATTCGGACTGCTGGCGATCGCTCTCATCATCCTGGCCGGACTCCTCAACTGGTTCCCGGTGGGAGGGGAGGCGATCGGGTTGACGGGCGGGAAGCTCGTCCTGGCCGTGGCCATGAGCTTCGTCTTCGGCGCCCTCCAGACGATCGGCGTCGGCTTCTACGCGCCCTGCATGGCCACCGTCTACGCCCTGGGCATGCATCCCAAGACGGCCTTCCCGATCATGATGACGGCCACGGCCATGCTGATGGCCGCCGGCAGCGCCCGGTTCGTCAAGGAAAACGCTTACGACCGGAAGGCCGCCGTCGCCTTGACGGTATTCGGAATCTTGGGCGTCCTCCTCGCCGCCTTCGTGGTCAAGTCCCTGCCGCTGACCGTCATGAAATGGATCGTGCTGGGCGTCGTCCTCTACACATCGGTCTGGATGTTCATCTCAGCCGGACGGCGGTCTCCCGAGCCCGGCCGGAACCGGAACACTAGAATCGCCGGC
>Ga0315277_10010166_pt1 | contig 11951 bp, 11 predicted proteins | sample YL17G05_15_MG_FD_203695 | JGI IMG/M metagenome (GOLD analysis project Ga0315277, IMG submission 203695) | Sediment microbial communities from Yellowstone Lake, YNP, Wyoming, USA - YL17G05_15 | ecosystem: Environmental > Aquatic > Freshwater > Lake > Sediment | place: USA: Wyoming | collected...
CTCCGGTGGCCATCGCGGCCAGAGCTGCTCGGCCCGGAACTCTTCTATCCTCTCTGTACAGCATTGCTGGCCGCCTACCGCTTCCTCTCTGGCTCCAAGAACCCCTTCGGCAACAGTCCCAGGTCATGGTGTCTGCTGGCCACTGCCCGATGCCCGTGCCCTGGCTCCTATGATAGCTCCGCGTCTCAGCGTTCGGCCGACCGGTCAACCGCATGGACGATATGTATTCCTATTCTTCCGGCCAAGACATCCTGAGGCCGTCCAAGGTTCCATGAAACCTAACGACGAACTCCTGATGGGTCCACGTGGCGTTATCCGCATAGACAGCCACGGTGATTCGATGCGCCCGGCCAGCCTCTAGGAGAGGGGCAAAGCCCGGCCTGGACCTCGGACCAGTCGCAATGAAGATGGCGTCGGTCCTCCGTGACGTTGCATATACCACATTCAGAAAATCCGACTCATTCGGCGCTAGGTCTAATGGTTCGAGCTGATGCTCCTCCGACATCCCCGCCAAAGCCCATCGGAGCAACATAGGATCACGATCTGCCCGTGCTTCGCCGTCCTCAGAACGCACGGTGCCCAACTTGCCCTTGCAGCCCCTGGCTGTGCTTCGGCCTTCGTTTGTCACTCTTACCCTTATCCAGAAGGAAGGGACGGCCGATCCATCGTCTATGTCGGTCATGTCAGTATGACGACAGAAAGGCTCACGAGGCTCATAACTGATCCTCAGTTGCGGCCGTCGCAAGTATCTCAAGTAAACGGGCCAGAACAGCGCCACGAGTACGGCACCTACAGTGCCAACGGCGATCATCCACTCTCTTGTTGCATCAATCATGGTCGCACCGTAGGAAAGCCTTGGGACTGTAGGCGCGTACCCCGCCGCTACTGATGAACACCCCCGTGTACAACCTCGCCTCCGGCAGGTTCTCAGCGAGGTCATCGCATGATTGCCTCAAGGCCTCAAAACAGACGTTGTCCCAGAAGTCCAAGTCCGTGCGCTTCCTCGTAGTGACGACTACAACAACGCCGCGCCAGTCTTGGATTCTGTCTCTGGTCGCCTTTGCCTGGATCTGGCTGAGCGCGTCGCGCATCTTCCTTCTGATGAGCTTAAAAACGATAGACGTGTTTCGCCCACCGACGTTGACTTCTGGGCTCAGTGGCAGCACATCTGGCGCGGGGGCGAACACGTAGACGCCACCCAGGATGGTGCCTAACCGATTCTGTGACTCCATTCTCTGCAGGCTCTTGACCTCGACGAAACACCGGATGCCGTCTTGTTGTGCTGTGAATTCGGGCGTCCTGCCACCATGTGGAAGTTCTACTGCTACATCGCAGTACCCATTTTGGCTAAGATATTGCAGACCGTTCATCTCGGCGAATATCGCCAGTATGGGGCCATCCGGGTCCAACTCCGAAAGCCCACGCCGAAACATGTGACCAAATCCTCTGATGTGATGCAGTTCGCCTATGAGCGCCTCAAGACGTGCGAAGTTGCCCGGCGCCAGAACATCGGAGACCAGGTCCGTATCGAGCGATGGTGACATCTCGACCCGTTGCCTGAAGAGCCTGGCGAAGTACTCGCGAGTTAGCGGAAACCGCGAGAGCTCAGCCTCTAGCGCTTCTGTCCTATGCATCGAGCACTTGCTCCCCCGTTGGCGCCTCGTCTCCCGCTCCTTAGTCAGCGTGGAACGATGTTGTATTATAGACTGCCCACTCCACCTTTGCATCGCTTCGTTCGGCTGCAGCTTGACTTCCCCGCACACTATTGCATCATAGTCGTTCTCCTTCCAGCAGCAGCCGCAGACGCGCCTCCGCGTCGGCAATCTCGGCCTCCGTTGCCGCTATTTCCTCGGCGTGCGTGCGCCCCAGGCAGTCCCTGAAGCCAGTGTCCGGCTCGTGGCGCAGGCGGGAAGCCAACGTTTCCAGGGCCTGTAACCGGGCATTGACCCGCCGTATTTCATAGTTTGTCGCGATTCTGCAAGCGTCAGAACAGAAGCGCCGAGGACGTCCCGTCGCTGGTTGCTGTATCTGGGCAGCACACCTAAAGCACTGAGTTTCGTCGCACATACCCCAAGCCCTCAATTCGCGGCCACGTGCGTTACATTCCCACGGCGGTCTAGGCACGAAATACACTTGAACTTTTCGACCGCCCCCGCCCTATCCCACGGCTCACTCGCGGCCAGTGCTTCCCTCTGCCTCAGTAGCAGGACAGGACTCATCTTGGGTTCCTCTGTTGCTGTCAATTCAAAGCTCCATAGTCGAGTCGTTGCTGTCTTCGCTTGTCTTCCACCACCACGAACGCTTGGGTGAACCCGATATGCCCGCACTGAGGGCAGCGACGTAGTCCGCCGCCGCGCTTGCGCCAGTTGCCTTCACCGTAACGGAGGGGCTTGAGGTCCCCACCGGCGATGACGCTCCGACACTCAGGGCAACGGCGATACCGATAAGGCTCAGTTGGCATGGGCTATCGTCCAATTGGTGACGGGTTGCCAGATACGATGGTGACGGGTCGCAGATACCCGATGCAGTTTTTTCAATGTTTCCCCTTCACGAGGGGTACATAGAGAAAAAACATCGTTTTTTCTGCACTCAGATACGTTCACCCGTCACACACCCGTCACACACCCGTCACACTCAGATACAAACCGCCCATCTAACCCGTCACACTCTCACTGTCCACAAGCCCGTCAGCGGCCAGTCCGATGCCCAAGTACCATCGGCCAGCCCGCCCGCGTTCGCTGGGGAAGCGACCCTTCGCCCTCTGCCCAAACCCTCGTGAGTCGAGACAGTCCTTGTCGGGTATGCCCATGTCCTTTGCCCATGCCCGATAAGCGGTGTAGAGCCGCCCCGCTAGGACACGGTTCTGCGGCTCCAGGACACACCTATCGGCCAAGAACTCAGCCTGCGGATCGCTGTCCTGTTGGTAGTCCGCGGTCGCGATGATGACGGTCTCAGGCGGTCGGAGTCCGTCTTCTTGCCAGCGGATACAGCCTTCCAGCGCCCATGTCAGGATACCCGGCAGCTCGCCGGCTAAGGTCTCCAACAGGTGCGGGTCCGCGTCCTCTTTGAATTGGCGGTTGAAGGGGATGAGGTAGATGCGCCTCCAGAATGCGTAGGAGTCATCCTTCACGACCGGCAGATGGTTGACGGCCAACCAGTACTTTGCGATGGGCTCAAACTGGAAGTACTCGCCATGCAGGAACCGCGCCGTCGCGACTGTGGAGCCCGTCAGCGCCTTGATTCGCGCCTCGTTGAGACGGGTGCCCTCCATCGTCTCAGCAGCCGTTACGAGGCGCCGGCCAAGAAGGGCAGCGACATCGTTGGGGATGCTGGGCCGGGCGTGAAGCTCAAACGTCGCGAAGGGGGCATTGAAGGCAAGATCGCCGAGCATCGCCCGTAAGGTGCCCTGGAATACGTCCTTGCCGTTGGCGCCGCCGCCATACAGAAGCCATAGTACCTGCTCGGTAGTGATCCCCGTCAGGCAGTAGCCGACGCTGCGTTGGATGAACTCGATCAGGTCAACGTCCCCCTGGAACACCTCATCTAAGAAGCGCAGCCAGCGGGGGCAGGTCGCGTCGGGGTCGAACTCCACCGGCGTCATCAGCGTCATCGTGTCCTCAGGACGTGACTCACGGAGTACACCATCACGCAGGTCGAGCGTTCCATTGCCGACGGTGAGTAGCCACGGGTTGCGGTCGAGGGTGTCAGCCTGAACGCGGACACCCGGCAATGAACGCGCCTGGTCGATAAGGTCACGCCGCCGCTTCGCTGATTCGCTGCTCTTGGCCCATGCCCCGAGCGCGTCTCTGTGGCCTTTGTCGTCGGCCTCTGCCGCCTCTTGGTAGATGCTCCTGACGGTCTTCTGTGCCGCCTCTGCCACACCTCCGTCATCGGCGAGCCAGCGGTGCCCATCCCAGGCGAGCCACTTTCCCCACTTCCAAACGTAGCGGAGCGCGTCCCCGTAGCGGTCGATAAGGCGCTCGCCGTTGCCCAAGTCGGTCAAGTTGCGGGTTTCCTTCGCGGGTGCATAGTGGGCGACGCTCTGAGCGATCTGGTGTACATCATCATCGACAAGAGGCGGGTTACACTTGGCCTCGTTCTCTGTGCTGATCGCTACATAGATCGCGCGCTCGGTCATCCCCCGCCGCCTCATACTGCCGGCCAGCGATGTCAGGGTCGCGTTCCGCTGTCCCGTGGGTATCGTGTCGCCTATGGCTTCGGCGGGTCGGTGTCCGTTGTCGCCCGTGACCACCATCGCCCTTAGGTAGTCAGGGAGTGCCGCCATTGGGGTATCGGGGCCGTTGAGGATGTCCCACTCGTACCGCCGCCCACTGACGTGCATCGACGGCGGGGCGATGATGTAGCCCCCCTCTGCCCTGATGTCCAGGCCGGGGGCGATGCCAGCCTTGTTCTTGGTCGTCTCGCCTGGCGCCAGGTCGGGGTAGGCGAAGACAAGGTGCTCTCCTCCTCCACCCGTGTGGGATATGGGGGTAGCAGGCAGCTCACCGTGCTCCCGTTGGAGGTCGTGGAGCGTATAATCGCCGCCGTGGTCTGCGTCGATGTCTACCACCAGCCCGAAGGCGGGCCCGGTGGCGATGCCGACGTTGGCATCGGGGCGCTGGTGCCACCAGCGGACGATGATCGCCTTGTCGGTGGTCGCGTCCTTGACGCCGTGGGGCACGAGCTCGCCTATGGGGTGCTTGCCTGGTGAGCTGCAGTCCGCCTTGCCGCAGGTGCAGACACCATCGCGGACGGTGTAGCATGGGAAGACCCGCCAGCCTCGGTCGGCGTAGGCGATGGCCTCGGTCTGGGTTGACGGCGGTATGGGGCTGTTGCGCTTCATCGTCTCGCTCCCCGCTTTCTGCCCAGGGTAGCCTTCCTCAGCTCCCCGACTAGCTGGCTCACGATGTCCGACTTCTTCTCTTCGGTCCAGTCGTCAGCGTGCTCTTCGGCCTCATCATCGATGTACGTCATCCACCAGAGCTCACGGTGTCCGTCGCTGTTCAGTTCCTCGGTCGCCTGTTCGTGCAGCTCCCCGGGGGCGGCGTAGCCCTCACTCAGCAGCGCGTAAGCCCTTCTACGTAGTGAGTCCAGCGACACCTTGAAGGTCTTCTCCAGGGCCGTTTCCAGCAGGTCGTTCTTTGCCAGCCCCAGGCGATCTAGGGCCTGCGCCATAAAACGTTCCTGCAGGCGCGTCTCCTCCGGCACCATCTTCTTGTCCAGACCATGCTCCGCGAGCTTTGCCTCCAGCCAGACGAGGAGCTGCTCCGTCGTCATCGCGTTGAGCTCGCACCGTAGGTCATTCTTTAGGAAGAAGACCTTCTCTTCCGGGTCCAGGCGTTCTTCGAGGTTCCAGGATGCTCTCTTCTTGCTGTTTGCCGGCTCCGTCTCCAGCCCCATCTCTCGCACCTGCGCGACACTGAGGCCGATGTCGATGATGTCCAGACCGTGGGCATATGTACGTGTGGCCTCCTCAATTGTCCGGGCGATCCCGTAGCCGTCGCGGTCGCAGTCGTGGGCCACGAGTACCGGCATATCACGATCCGCGGCTTTGGCCAGAAGTTCCTTGGCGGCTCGTGTTGCGTAGCCCTTGCCCAGTGCGAGCCCCACGTCATACCGCTGCAAGAACTTGCTCTCGCGCAGCAGCGTCTCGAAGCCCTCCTTCTCCATGTAGAGCACGGCCTGGAACTCGTCGTCTGGCACCTCGTACCCGGAGACGGCGAGCGTCCCCAGCGGCACAGTATCGTTGCGGTGGGGACTATGGAAGTTGCCACGCGCATCGAAGATGTGTCCGGGGATGGGGCCCCACTCTTCCTCGTACTCGGTGGTAATGGTGTAGAAGTAGCTGCCCTTCAATTCCTTCTCCGGCAACCTGGCCTGCACCAGTGGCCGCGCCTTATAGAAGAGTTGCCGGTGTTTGAAGACGTATTGACCGCCGGACGACGCCTTCGCGATGGCCTCGGGCATGACCTCGAAGGCGACCTCCTTGATGGTCTCGCTGTACTCCTTGGGTGCCCAAGACCGGTAGGAGTATGACCGGCGCGAGTATAGGTCCCTGCTTTTGCGCTCCTCAGCGCGTTGGAGCCGATAGTGCTTGCGGGTTACTTTCTCGATGCCCTTTGCCAGGTTGTCAGCGATGCTCATTGGAGGCGGTCCTTCGCCCGCGAGCCGAAACGGGCACCCGGTAAGGTCAGATGCAGGACGAAAACAAGGGGATGCTTCAACTCAACCTTGAACTGGCCGAGGATGCCCGTTAACCCTACACTCGCGAAATACTTGCGGTCGCAGTCGTAGGCCAACTTCCAGTCAGCAAAGGGGTCGCCGTGCGAGGGCGCGAAGTTTAGGCCCAGATACCGCTCAAGCAGTCCATCGTCCTTCTTCTGCGCCAGCGCGATCTCTAATGTGTAGGGTAGGTGCTGCTCGAAGCCCTTAAACGCGGTGTACTCAAAGGGCTCCTCCTCCAGGTCATGCCAGAGCCGGAGGCAGTTGAATATCCGATCCTTGCCGAGTACCCCGAGATGAGCCGGTTTCACGGGCTGACTCTCAGCCTTCATCGCGGCGAGCAGGCCGGCGACGGCGGGATCGTTCAGTTCGCGATGCCCATTTCCATTGGAGATGAACTCCGACAGCCGGTTCTGGGGCACCCGCTGGGCCACCCGCTTCTGCTTGATGGTGGAGGTGAGACCCCGGAACTGCCCTACGAACTCCCGGATGGTCAGATCCCTCTCGCCGGTGGCTTCACTCCGGGCGATATGGGCACCCATGAGCCGGCCCAAGTCATCTGGCATGTACCAGTGGCCAGATGTCGGATCGCTGGGAGTCCATTTGGTCCAGGCGGGATCCCGCGCCGGCCAGAGTTCATTCCCCTTCGGCGTCTCCAGGCGGAAGGCGGCGTGGGGGTTGAAGAGGGCGTAACTCCGAAGCCAGCGCAGAAGCGTTTCGTAAAAACTGAGCTGTTTGAAAGGCGGGAATGTACTTGTAAAATCCAGTTTCTGTTCAAGGGTCACGGCCACCCTGTTCTTACCGATCGGGACCGCGGTCTGCTCATGGAGGATGTCGGGGGCTTGCTTTACGAGGTCGGTTCGAACCGTGAGGTCATGGCGGATCCCACGGCTCTCGATAGTGACGTGTCCCTCCTTCGGCTCGGCGGTCGAGGAGACAAATGGGATGGCGATGATGGTCTTCAAGGCGTTGCCCTGAGCACCTCGACTGGGACTGACATAGGCCTCCTTGTCGGAGACGCGGACGCTGAAGTCCAAGATCTTCGCCACCGTCTCTGGCGCGAGCCCGGGGCCGTTGTCGGAGACGGCGATGGTCATCATGGTGTCGCCCGTCTCCACGGTCACGTCTATCTCGGGCGGCGTGCCAGCGTCCTCGCAGGCGTCCAGGGCGTTGTCCACCAGCTCCTTCACCACTACCTGCGGCCACTCGCTGGGAGGCTTGCCGGTTTGGTAACGGAGTTCGCGGTCGGTGAAGTATTCGAGAAGGCGGGACGTCTCGAAGATGGTTCGGTCCAACCTCGCAGGCTTCAGGCCCCGAGGTGTTCCTGTATCCCAACTGGTCGGTAGTGTTGACGGATCGGCCTCGTGGGGCGTACACTGAGGGTGAAACTCAGTCTGCATCGTCTGTCTTGCGCCGTCGTTGCCCGCGACGGCGCTCCTGTTATCACGCATGGGGCACCCCCTCCGCCACCAGCAATGCGGCGATCCGCCTGAGCGCGGCCGGGTCCTCTACACGTTCAGGCAGGCCCTGCTCTTCGCGTTCGCGGCGGACTTTCTCGGCGAGCTGCTCGCGTTGCTCGGGGCTAAGCATCGTCGCCACCTTCGGCCTTCCGCTGCCTCGCCCTTGCGGATGCCAATGCGAGCTTGGCGAAGTATGCCTTCCGCCCATGTTCCAACCGCCGCTCCCGTTCCGCCTCAGGCAGCTCACCGTGGGGGTCGATCTCAGCGAGGATGCGGGCGTCTATCGCCGCCGTCCTCGCGATGCGAGCGGCCTGAGTGATCTTCTTGGAGTCATACTTGGAGTGGAGGCTGTGGGCGCCGATTCGCGCCCGGGTGGAGCGTTGATTGGGTGTCAACAAGAGACGGCCCTCCCTATCGTCTCCGGAAGGCCACCGCAATTGGTGGAAGTCGGAGCACCAGAAAGGCCGCCGCAATCGGCTCGACTGTCTATTCAGCTACTCGGATCTTAGCACATAGCCAAAGCACTTGTCAAGGGGCGGGAGAGATTCGGTAGGTAAAGGGGTGTCGTTTCCACATCTTTTCCGCCGCTAACCCGAGCGCGTGAACCTGGCCTCCCAGCCGTCTAATGCGCGGCTCTAGTTTGCTCAGGTCAACGATGTTGGCATCGACTCTCAATAAGCCAGCCGTCAGCCATTGTTTTCGGTTGCAGTGTGGGCACCTGGCCTCTATCGGCAGATTCCAAGGCGTAAAGCCGACAACTTGATTTCGATACCAGCGAGGGAGGCCCCTGTCCAGCGCCGGTGCCGCTATCAGTACCAGGGACCCTCCGGGCTTGAAACTGAGGTTCCCATCTCGATACTGGTTCGGGAGTCTCCTTGTCAGCGCCGTCCGTCCTGCTTTCAGGCGTTCTAGGGCTCGCCGACCGATCTCCCACACCCCATCAGGACCAGGTGCCCACGCTGCCTCAAACCAGACGAAGCGCCGTGTCCCATCACTCTCCGGCTCTAACCAGCCTGATTGGCGGGCAGTAAGATACCCGTCAAAACTCCTCTTCTCCATCACCGGCGCCATCTTGCAGTTGCACCCCGGCCAGCCGCACTTTACTGCCCCGCCGTCCTTGGTAAGCTCAGCAAATAGATCGTTGTCTCCGAACGTCAGGCTCATTAGAACCTCCACACGATGCGCACCAGCTCCGGGTCAAACGGGCCAGTCGTCGCCGGCTCAATCACGACCTTCTCGATGAGGGCACCGACGACGCTCCGCTGCCACTCCAACGGGCGGGAGTCCCATCGCTTCCGCACCTCCTCGCCGGCTCCCTGCACCTGGGTCGCTACCGAGCGCCCGTTCGCCCGCGCTCGCTGCTGCCGATTCATCTCCAGTCGCGCCGCCAGCGGGTCCCTTGCGGCGTAGTACTCGCTGCGGTCAATCTTCCGGTCAACGAAGTGGTCGCGGGATAGCTCCTCAAGGGCTTCTTCGTCCGTACGGATGGCGGCGAGCAGCGCGTCGGCCCTGCCATTGGGTCGCTCGATGTACTCTTTGAGCGAGACCCCATCGCAAGCCTCGAAGATGGCCTCGGCCACCACCTCATCCACGGGGGGAGCCAGCCGTGCCAAGCGGCCACAGCCGGGTCGCCCAGGTCCAGAGGCGCAGACGTATCGCTTGGTGCCGTCGCCTCTTGGCCTTGCGATGAGCTTACTTCCGCATCTGCCACAGTAGGCGAAGCCAGACAGTAGATAGGCCCGACTGGTGGCAAAGGCGTTCCGGCGGTCCGGCGCGTTGAGGAGCTGTCGAAGGTTGTTTACGTCCTCCGGGGAGAGGATAGCAGGGAAGTCGCCCTCTACGAACTTGCCGTCATACTCCCTCATCCCGCCGACGAGAGCAGAAGTCAGGATGCGCCGGAGTCCCGAAGGCCGCATCGCCTTGCCCTTCGTCCCCAAGATGCCGCGCCGCTCGAAGTCCCGACATACGGTACGAAGACCCTCCCCGGCGAGGATTCGCTCTGCCGCCTCTTTGAGGACGGCGGCCTCGGTGGGGACGAGGGTCGTCCGCGTTTCGTTGAACCCGTAGGCGCGGGCGCCACCTGGGGATGGTCTGCCCTTCGCTGCCGTCTCCGCCAGCGCCCTTCTTATCCTGATGGATGTGTTGCTCGACTCCATCTGAGCTAGCGAAACCAAGAGCTGCGAGACGAAGCGGCCAGTATGCTGCCTCGTGTCAATCCCGTCCTGGGCGGTAACGAGGAAGGCGTGGCCCTCTTCGAGGGCTGCGTCCAGGCGGACGAGGTCGCGGGGCTGCCGGGCGATCCTATCCATCCGCCAAGCAATGAGCCCATCTACGGCGTGAGTCCGTATGGCCGCCAACAGCTTCTCGAATTCGGGGCGCTTCGCCTTGGGCTGATAGGCCGACACGTCCGAGTCCTCGTAGACCCCTTCTATGTCCCACCCTTGCCGCTCTGCATACGCCGTACAGTCTTCTAACTGGCGTGCCGTTGCGGTCGATTCGCCGTTGGGGTCTGAGCTTATTCGTGCGTAAACTGCTACCCTCATCGTCTCTCCCCTTGTGCTATCCTCTTCCGTATTCCTAGTAACATTATAGCACAATAAGTGGGGTTCAAGGGGTGTCCCCTTGATTCCCCAAAACACCCCTAGGGCGGGTGGGTGGGAAGAGAAACGCTTATGTTGCCCGCAGCGGAAGCGCCCCCATGACGCCTGGGGACTGGGGAATCCCGAAGGAATAGAGTAAACTTGAACATGCAATGGCAGAGTTCAAGCTCGTCTCCGACTTCCAGCCCACCGGCGACCAGCCCCAGGCCATCGACCAGCTCGTCGACGGCCTGACCAACGGCTACAAGCACCAGACCCTGCTCGGCGTAACCGGCAGCGGCAAGACCTTCACCATGGCCAGCGTCGTCGCCCGCGTCCAGCGCCCGACCCTCGTCCTCGCCCCCAACCGTACCCTTGCCGCCCAGCTCTGCTCCGAGTTCAAGGAGTTCTTCCCCGAGAGCGCCGTCGAATACTTCGTCAGCTACTACGACTACTACCAGCCCGAGGCCTACATCCCTCGCACCGATACCTACATCGCCAAGGACGCCGATATCAACGACGAGATCGACAAGCTGCGCCACGCCGCCACCCGCGCCCTCTTCGAGCACCGCGACGTGATCATCGTCGCCTCCGTCTCCTGCATCTACGGTCTCGGCGAGCCGGAGGAGTACTTCAGCTTCGTCCTCACCTTCCGCAAGGGGGAGGCGTTCAACCGCGGTCGCGCCGTCCGCCGCCTCGTCGACATGCAGTACGACCGCAACGACATGACCCTCACCCGCGGCCACTTCCGGCTGCGCGGCGACAGCCTCACCATCATGCCGGCGTATGAGCAGACGGCCGTCCGCATCGACTTCCTGGGCGACGAGGTCGAGCGGATCATGGAGGTCGACCCCCTGACCGGCGAGCTCCTCGCCGAGCGTGATAGCGTCGACATCTACCCCGCCAAGCACTTCGTTACCTCGCAGGACAAGCTCACCGCCGCCATCTCCGACATCGAGCAGGAGCTGAAGGAGCGGCTGGCCGAGCTGCGCGCCCAGGGGAAGCTGCTGGAGGCCGCCCGCCTGGAGGAGCGCACCAACTACGACATCGAGAGCATGCGCGAGGCCGGCTACTGCTCCGGCATCGAGAACTACTCCCGCCATCTCGCCCGCCGGCCGCCGGGCAGCACCCCCTGGACGCTGCTCGACTACTTCCCCGATGACTTCCTGCTGTTCATCGACGAGTCGCATATCAGCGTCCCCCAGGCCCGCGGCATGTACCACGGGGACGTTTCCCGCAAGCAGACGCTGGTCGACTTCGGGTTCCGTCTGCCCTCCGCCCTCGACAACCGCCCCCTAAACTTCGCCGAGTTCGAGAGCCACATCAACCAGGTCGTCTACGTCTCGGCGACGCCCGGCCCCTACGAGCACGAGCACAGCGAGCAGGTCGTCGAGCAGATCGTCCGGCCCACGGGCCTCATCGACCCCTCCGTCGAGGTCAAGCCGACCGCCGGCCAGATAGACGACCTTCTGGAGCAGATCCGCATCCGGGCCGAGCGCGGCGAACGCGCCCTCGTCACCACCCTGACGAAGAAGATGGCGGAAGACCTGGCCGACTACCTGGCCGAGATGGGCGTCCGCACCCACTACCTCCACTCCGAGATCGACACCCTCGGCCGGGTGGAGATCCTGCGCGACCTGCGCAGCGGGATCTACGACGTGGTTGTCGGCATCAACCTCCTGCGCGAGGG
>Ga0315277_10010168_pt1 | contig 11949 bp, 12 predicted proteins | sample YL17G05_15_MG_FD_203695 | JGI IMG/M metagenome (GOLD analysis project Ga0315277, IMG submission 203695) | Sediment microbial communities from Yellowstone Lake, YNP, Wyoming, USA - YL17G05_15 | ecosystem: Environmental > Aquatic > Freshwater > Lake > Sediment | place: USA: Wyoming | collected...
CCGCTCTGTTGAATAGGGGGCAAGACAATGATGAACCGGAGAGAGTTCTTTGCCACGCTGAGCGCCGGCGCACTTTTCGGCGCAGCCGGGAAGCCAACGAACATTATCTTGATCGTAGCCGACGATCCGGGGTATGGCGATCTGGGCTGTTATGGCCAGGGACGGATCCGCACTCCCCACCTGGACCGTTTGGCAGCCGAGGGAATGCGTTTCACACAGGCGTACGTTGGATCGACCCGTGTCGCGCCGCAGGCAAGGATGTAGCTTGCCACAAGTCCCACCGCGAGAAGCAGCATCGACGCACGACCCCGACCGGCCCGCGGACGTGAAGGACGTCGCTATGGATCTGAACATCTTTCAAGAACGTCTAAACAGGCGAACCGTTTAGGGGTAAGATTCGGATACTCACACGAGGACAAAAGGAGCGCCCATGCGAATTGTACTCAGCAGGTTCGTGATCACCTGGTGCGTCGTGCTGGGGTTCGGGATCGGGCTCGGCGTGCAGGCGCAAACAACGCTGCCCTGCGAAGCCTGGCCCGAGGTCAAGCAGGCATTGCAGAGCCTGCCGGAGGAAACCGACCGGATGGCGAGGATTAATGCCTTCCGCGAGCTGCTCGAGCGGTTCCCGAACGACCTGTTCGTGCACCAGAGGTACCAGGACACCGCCAAGTATCCGACGGCCAAGGAGCGGGACGCGGTCATCGCCGAGTACCGTGCGCTGGCCGACAAGTACCCGGACAGTCCCCTTTACGCCTATCTGGCGGCACGCGCGCAGATCGGCGTCAACACGAAGCAGCTAATCCCCCAATTCGACAGGTTGGCCGCCAGCGTGCCTTCCGCTTACCTGAACCTGGTGAACATCTACCAGTCTCCGAATTTCAAGGACCCGAAGAGGGCCCGGGAGAACCTGGAAGGATTCATGAAGGCGTGCCCGTCTTCGGTGCGGGCGTTCAGCTATCTGCGCTCGATGGAGCCGTCGGATTTCGTGCGCCAGAGCGCGGAGCGGCTACGCCGCCTGCTCAGCGAAACGAACGATCCCGACTCGCTGGCCAGCTTCAGCACGCTGTGGGCCCTGGAATTCCGGGTGAAGCCGGCCGCCGAGCACGATGCACTGCGAAAGCAGGTGGCCGAAGACCTGAAGCGGCTGCGTGGCATCGATGCCGGCAACAATCGCAGTTACTACTCAATGATGCAGGAGGGGTACAAGCTGACCGCCGACGGAGACGGCGGGAAGTGGGCTGCCCAGCAAATACAGAGCGTCGCACCGCGTACGGCTTACTCTTCCGTCATCTCACAATGGTACGAAGCGAACCCGTACCCCAAGGAGAACGATCCTCCTGAGAAGCGCAAGGCGTTCAACGAGGTCCGAGCGAAGGCGAGCGCAGAATGGGTGCGCCGGTGGCCCGAATCGTCATACGTCTGGTACACCCGGGTGAATGCTTTGCGGGCGATCGATCAGGCCGAAGCGGCCGACGTCGAAGCCGCAGGCGAAAACCTCCTCAAGGCGATCGTGAAGAGCCCGGACGAATTCAGCTTCATGAGTTCCGTAGGCGGCAATAGCACGGCGCTCGTGGTTGGAGACCTCTATGCGAACAAGGGCGTCCGACTTGACCGCCTGCCTGAACTCGTCAGGCAAGGAATCGTTGAAATCGGAAAAACGCGCGAGGCCATGGATTCGGATCTATATCCACGAGATGTCGACGACAGCAACCGCGACTACACCCAGTGGTATGGCTGGCGGACAATCGCCGACATCTGGATCAAGGTGAAAGATAAGGAACAGGCGCGCGAAGCTCTAAATCAATTGCTGGGATTTATGGAAAAGTCCAAGCCCAAACTTGATTCCAAAGATCCAGCCGATGCGGACAAGCAGCGAACATATCTGTCGCGCCAGGTCGACTATTGGAGCCGAATGGGTGACCTCGCAAAACTGCAAGAGCGGAAGATCGACGCGATAACGTTCTATCAAAATGCGCTGCTCGCCCGGGTTTCACCGCCCAGCGACGCGCAGAAAGACGAGTTGGCTCCGAAGGCCCGCGCGCTCTGGCAGGACGTGGGCGGCAGCAACGAAGGCTGGCAGGCGTGGTTTAACCGCAAGGATATCTTCGGGCAGCTTCCAGGGGTGCAGGCCGGAGGGACATGGAAGAAGATCGAAAAACGGCTGCCGGAATTCGAGCTGGCGGATCTGAAAGGAACCAGGTGGCGATTGGCGGACCTCAAAGGTAAGACGACGCTGATCGGCATTTGGGCCACGTGGTGAGGGCCATGCCGTGAGGAGTTGCCTCACGTCCAGAAGCTTTACGAGAGAATCAAAGACCGGCAGGACATCCAGATCATTACCTTCAACGTGGACGACAATATCGGCCTCGTTGCTCCTTTCCTCAAGCAGAACAAATACACGTTCCCGGTTATTCCAGCGCAGTTCCTGGTGAATTCGCTGGTTCCGATGCTCGGCATCCCGGCGAACTGGATTGTGGATACGAACGGGGTGGTGCGCCTCGAGCGCGTGGGCTTCGGCCGCGATGAAAAGTGGGCGGACCAAGTAATCGAGACACTCGAAAAGGCCCGCGCCGGAGCGTAAGCGGGATTTTGCACAGCAGAGGGCGCAGAGGTGCTGTGCCCTCTGCGCTTAAAACCCGCCCCCATTCATTAACACGCAGTTCTTGAGCATCCAAGCCGCGCCCATTGCTTCGGGCACCATCGATCCGCAAGCGACGATGCACGCCATCACCGGAAGGCTCCACTACAAAGATCTCGGTGAGTTCGAGGCCTTGGTTCAGGAGGAGAAGAAGGAAAGCGCATCCTTCTCGCCCCAATGACGTACGAGCTCGACAAAGTTCTGGTTTACCTGGATTCAAACAAAGACAGTTTCCGAACTACGCTGGAGATGCTGGCCCGCATCCCGAGCGTGAGCGCCGCAGAATATCCGCCCGAGGAGGTGCTGCGCTCAGCGGAAGCAACCTGCCAGGCGATGCGCCAAGCGGGGCTTCAGCAAGTGCAGGTGCTCACCCTCCCAGGCGTTCATCCGTATGCGTATGGCGAATGGCTTGGTGCCGGCAAAGAGGCGCCGACCGTCCTGCTCTATGGGCATCATGACGTGCAGCCTCCGGGCCGCCCGGAAAAATGGATGACCCCAGCGTTTGAGCCTACCGTTCGCGCCGACGGGCGCCTGTACGGACGAGGCGTGGTGGACGACAAGGCGGGCGTCATGGTCCACATCGCAGCCATAGAGGCCTATCTGCAAACCACCGGCTCGCTCCCGGTCAACGTCAGATTCCTCGTGGAGGGAGAAGAGGAAACCGGGTCGGATAACCTTGGAGCATTCCTTCACAAGTACAAGACGATGGTGAAGGCGGACTTTCTCGTCCTCACCGACACGGGAAACCTTGAAACCGGCGTGCCTTCGCTCACGTACCAGTTGCGCGGCATCGTAGCCGCAGATCTGGAAGTGCGGGCGCTGGACCATCCCCTGCATTCGGGAATGTGGGGCGGCCCGGTGCCGGACCCCGTCATCGCCATCAGCAAGATTCTCGGCGGGCTCATTCGTGAGGATGGAAAGATCGACGTCCCCGGATTTTATAGGGATGTGCGCAGGCCAACCGCAAAGGAGCGCGCGCATTTGAAAGCTCTGCCTTTCCATGAGCGGACGTTCCGATCAGATGGCGGATTGGTCAAAAGCATGAAACTGGCGGGAGAGCAGGAGTTCACAGTGTACGAACGGCTGTGGACGAGGCCGGCGCTCACGGTCATCGCTCTCGAGGCGTCCCCCTTCAAGGGCTCTTCGAACCAGATCGTTGACTCGGCCCGAGCGCTCATTTCCGTGCGAATCGTGCCGAACCAGGATCCGGAGGATATCACCAAACGGCTCATTCGTCGGCTGACGGCGAATCCACCGTGGGGCGTCGAGGTGATCGCTAAGTCGCTGGGATCGGTGCCCTGGTGGACCACCAATCCGGAAGGCCCCGCCTTCGAGGCTGCATCGCGCGCGATGAAAAAAGGATTTGGCCGGGACGCTGTCTTCATCGGGGCCGGCGGCACTATCGGCTTCGTGGAGCCTTTCGCCCGGGAACTGGGCGGAGTCCCAGCGCTTCTTCTGGGAGTGGAGGATCCAATCTGCAACGCACATTCCGAAAACGAGAGCCTCTGCCTGGACGACTGGTACAAGGGGATGAAAGCCGCGGTCTACCTCTACGAAGAGCTGAGCCGCTGCCCCCGATAAGGGTTAGGGATCAAGGGTCGGGGGTTAGAGGCATGGAAGCGATAGGCACTATCCGCTTTTCTGATCATTGTGCAGTATCCTGCCTGCATACCCTTCTCTTTTTTCTGGCCCCCGACTCCTGCATGGTAATGGCCGCACGTTGCCATTCGCTGGGCCGTCCGGTATCATTCCTCTTTACCATGGCATCCAATCGGCGGCTCGTTTTTGCACTGATCATCCTACCCGCATCTTTGTTCCTTGCGAGCTGCAGCCTGAAAGATCGAGTGCGCAACTTCCTGCAGGGGGAAGAGCGCCGCACGGCGGCAGTCAGCATAGGCAGCAAGACCTACAGCAAAGCTGACCTGGAACATTTCTTCGACAGCCGACTGAGCGAGTTTCGGGACCCGGAAAATGCGGATAAGGTGAAATCCAATCTTTTGGAGTCATTCATCGAGGAGAAGTTGTGGCTCTACCGGGCGGAGCAAAACAAAGTATGGCCCGACCCGCAGGCTGTAAAGGCGATGTTGGAGCGGATCTCCTCCACTGGCGCCGACAGTCGGGAGGCACGGACCGATCCCGCGCGCAAAGCCGAACTCGAGCGCAGTGTGACGGAAAGCCTGAAGATTCAGCAGTATCTAAACGACTGCCTTTTAAAGGATCTGTCGGTTTCGAACGAGGAATGCGAGGCGTACTATAAGGTGCATATCAAGGATTATGTGAAGAATGATGTAGTCCATGTCCGGGAGATCCTGGTCGATGACATCAAACTGGCGGAGAGAATCCGGGACCGGCTGAAGGCCAAGGCGAACAAGAACTTCGGGGATCTGGCACGGGTCTACTCCAAGGGAACGAGCGCGGCCGACGGTGGGGATCTCGGGCTGTTTCAGAGAGGGGATCTCCCCGAGGTGTTCGAAAATGCGGTGTTTGCCTTATCCCCCGGATCCGTCAGCAGGATTGTGCGGACGCGCTACGGTTATCATATCTTCCTGGTGGAAGAAAAGATCATAGCTCACCAACAGAAACTGCTCGAAGTCAGAGATCAGATAAAAGAGAAGTTGCGGCTCGACCGCGAACGCGAGATTATTAACAGAGAGCTGGCATCCTTGAGAAAGGAAATATTGGTGGTGATCTACCAAGACCGGCTGGATTTCAATTATATCGGCACTCGATATTAACCGCCGGAAGGAATCATTCGATGAAAAGACTGTCATGGATTGTTCCAATCCTTCTTATCATGAGCGGAAGCGCTCAGACAAAGATTGTAGATCGTATCCTCGCTCAGGTGAACGGTGACATCATCACGCTTTCCGATCTCAATCGCGCGATGGCGGAGATCCGGCAGGAGCTGGCAACCAAATACAGCGGTGACCAGCTGGCCCAGGAGTTAAAGAAAGTGCAGAAAGATGTCCTGGACGACTTGATTCGTCAGAAACTCTTCCTTCAGAAGGCGTCGGAGCTCGGATTCACGGCGAGTGTCGACGTCCAAGTCTCGTCGTACATTGAGAGTATCCGGAAGAAAAACAACATTAAGGATATGCAGGAGTTCGAACGGGCGCTCGCTCAGCAGGGCACAACCTTGGCCGCATTCCGGGAACAGATCCGCAACCAGATCATCGTACAGAGCCTGGTGCAGGAGTTTGTCGGCTCCCGCATCACTCTGCTCCCTCAGGAAGTCGAGAAGTACTACAAAGATCATGCGAATGAATTCTCGACTCCGGAAGAGGTAACCCTGAGTGAGATACTTGTTAACTCCGAGGGAAACCCGAGTGAAGCTGAAGCTCGGGCAAAGGACATGCTGGCGCGCTTGAAGCAGGGTGAATCATTCGCGACCCTCGCCAGTCAGTATTCCAAAGGGCCAACCGCGAACAAGGGCGGAAGCATAGGATCTTACCTCACAGGAAAGCTGCTCCCGGACATCGCCAAGGCGGTCGCGAGTGTTAAAGAAGGCGACGTGGCGGATATCCAGAAGACCAATGATGGATTTGTGATATATCGAGTCGACTCGCGTAAGCTCGCAGCGATACGTCCGCTGGAAGAAGTTAGAGACGACATCAAGAACCGTCTCTATCAGCAGAAGTTCACTCCGGAGTACGAACGATTCGCCGCCCAGCTGAAAGAGGACGCCTATATTCAGATCTTCGGCGAGATCAAGTAGCCCGGACCGCGGAGGCAGACGCAATCCAAGATGAAGAAAGCGGCTTACCTCACACCCGGCGAATTCGAATTGATGGAAATCCTCTGGCCGATGGGTGAGGCGAGTGTCAGGCAAATCTGGGAAAGAATCCACACTCAGCGGGACGTAGCCTACACGACGGTCATGACCGTCCTCTACAAGATGCATCGAAAAGGAGTGCTGTACCAGCGGAAGCAGGGAAAGGCTTACTTTTACTCCCCCTCAGTCGATCGAGATCAAGCCCTGGAAGGGGTTGTCGAGCATATGCTGCACACGTACTTCAAAGGGTCGCCCAAGGAGCTGCTGCAATACATCCATAGAGGAGAAGAGACTCCTGACGAAAGCAGCTCCGCCGCTCGCACGGAGACCGCTCCAGCTTCATCCATCGACGAATTCCTGCTCTGATAATCCTGATGCGACCCTAATCACACCGCTCAATAGAGCTTTGGGCTGCCATCGTTTTTGGTTTTCAAGCAGGCAGCATGCAGCCGAGAGCTGACAGTCCGACACTGGGACGATGGTTTCTTCGAGCGTATTTCTGCCAGTTGTCGGCTGCCTGCTCCTCGGAGAAGCAGGAGGCTAGACAATCGAAACTTCTCCCTTCGCAGTGATCTATGGGATTGTTGGCGGGATTGTTATGTGTTGCCAAGCTCGGCCCAGAATTTAGGTTGCGTCGCCGCGGAGATCCCTGGCATCGCGGGAAGGGACCGCGAAAACTCCCCGGCCTTGCTACCTCAACCCAGGGCCCGAGCTTGGATCACGGGAAATTACAGCCTTATCTAATGCACATAGCGTGCCAGATTTGATCTCGACGGAACAGTCAAACTAACCTATTGAATCTTCTAAGCTTATCTCCTTTGTGAGTATCAGCCTCAGAGCGGGTTCCGCCTCAGTCTATTCAAAAAATTGAATATTACGTGGTTTTTTTTGGAGTGTGAGTGTTTATGGAATCATGCCGGCCTGGGCGCGCCTGAGACCAGCCATCGAATTGATTGAGCATGAACAGAAGGAGTAGCCGCAACTACGTTTCGCACCAGCGGGGCTTCCTTGTTGAATTGAAAACCGTTGCCCTGCAAGTCGGTGATCACTCCCCCTGACTCCTGAATCAGCAAAGTCCCAGCACAGACATCCCACTCGTTTTTCGGCCGGAAGCTCAGCGTGATGTCCGCCTCGCCGCTCGCGACTAGGGCCAGCTTGTAAGCGATGCTACCGAGTCTCCGAATTCTGCAGTGATCCTCTAGACTGCGAAACTGCACATGTTCGCTGCGGCTGCTTAAAAGGCAGGCATTTGCGAATTTCTTGCGCGCGGAGACTCTCGCCGGAGTGCCGTTCCTAAACGCGCCGGTTCCGGCCTGGGCATAGAACAGTTGACCGAGTGAGGGATTAAAGACCACGGCGAGAATGGGCCTTCCGTCTTCCACAAGTGCGACTGAAAGGGCGAATTCGGGGAGGCCCCGCACGAACTCCTTGGTGCCATCGAGCGGGTCGACGACCCAGATCCTCCGGCACAAGAGTCGGCGCCGGCCGTCGGCGGTCTCCTCCGAGAGCCAGCCATCCTTCGGGAAACGCTTGGCAAAAGCCTCCCGCAGGAAGGCATCCGCGGCGAGATCGGCAGAGGTGACGGGATTATCCTTGCCCTTTTCCCTCACCTGGAAAGACTTTTGGAAATAAGAAAGGATCAAATCGCCTGCGCGCCTAGTCGCCTCAACGGCAAATTCCAGTTCCCCGCTCACGTTACCTCGATATCGACTCTGCGTTCTCTGTGCCTCTGTGGAGCAGACTCGTCTTTTTCCACCTATTGCCGGATGGTAGCATCAAAGCTTACTCGGGTTTCGCCTCCGTCTGAACATGAAAGTGTCACTGCTGTTTCTAACCCTTATGTGCGCTGTTTGTGAATCAGCCGGGGCAAGCAGGGCTGCTGCCATTCCCGGGAGCAATTCTGTACCTGCTGAAGAGCATGGGTAAGGTACAATCGAACATCAATCCGGCAGTTGAGATTTTGTCTCTATTAATCGCACAGCCGATTTAGCATTGCCCACTGCCTGCCGCTGTCTGCCTGCCGCCTGATTTTTTCAGAGGAGTTCGTCGAGATGGGTGGTCACAAGGTGACCCAGCTCAAACAGCCGGCAGAATCCGTTGCGCAGCTTCAGGTATACATCTGAGGTGTGGTCTTCTTCCTGGAAATGCGAAGCAATCTGGTTAACCTGATCGCGCAGGCCATCGTCGGAGAGGACCGCAAACAGTTGCATCATTTCGACTGCGCGATATAGCGCATTGACCAGGTGCTCCCAGTTTGTGGAGGCAACGCCGGCGCCCGCCGCAAATCGCTGCTCCACCTGCCGTATTGCAGAAGTCATCGCCTGTTCCTGATCTAACACCAGCGTCATGAGACTGAGGAGCGGAAAGACTGCCTGCAGAGCCGCGGCCGAACGTTCGACCTGCCCGGCGGCCTGCGCGCGGATGCGCACCTGGTCGTCGATCTCGCCGATCAGCTTTGCGGCATCGGGATGGCCTTCGGTGAACTGGTGGCTCAGAGTATTCAGGTTGTTATAAAGCGAAAACGTCGCATTGATCAGGCAGTCCTCAAAATCCCTGGCGCGGCGTTTCCCTTCGCGGAAATACCCAACCCTCTGGTCGATCAAATCCCGGTATCGACCTTCCCGGTTGAGGGTCATAGACAGCGCGGCGAACACCTCCGCCGCGTGGTAGGACCCGACGATGATCTGTTTGTGAACATCTCCTTCGCTCTCGGCGTACTGCTCGAGATAGTCGCGCCAGAGCTGCATCAAGTAATCCCCCGACTTTCCTTGACCCGGCGGATAAACCATACCTCACCATAAAGACAGTGGTCAGTGATCAGTGGTCAGTGGCTGGATCTCTCAAACGATGCGTCACTAGAGAGGATCTTGCTGGCCACTGACCACTAGCTACTGACCACTGGTATAATACTCTGGCTCATGTTTAGAATTCGAGATGTCGTCATCGATCCCCCGCTGATTCTGGCGCCGGTGGCGGGACACACGGATACCCTTTTCCGCCAGGCCATCAAAGGCCTGGGTGGTTGCGGTCTAGTCGTGTCCGAACTCGTCAGCACGGAGGGGATGACCCGTCAACAAGATCGCACCTTCCATCTGACGCGTTTCGAGGAATCTGAGCGTCCTGTCTCCATCCAGGTTTTCGGCTCGGATCCCGCCCGAATGGCGGAATCGGCGGCCATGGTCGAGTCGATGGGCGCGGACATTGTGGATATCAACCTGGGATGCCCGGTCAAAAAGGTGGTCAGGCAGGGGGGAGGAAGTAACCTCCTGCGGGATCTTCCCCTGCTCGAGAGGATCTTCAAGGCGGTCCGGAAAGCGGCCACCATTCCTCTCACAATCAAGATCCGGACTGGCTGGGACCGCAATAGCACCAACGCTGTCGAGGTCTTAAAGTTGGCTGAGGATTGCGGCGTGGACGCTCTGACCATCCACGGACGCGCCCGGTGCGACATGTTCTCCGGCAAGGCAGACTGGTCCGTGATTGCCCGCGTCAAGGCGGCCGCTCACATACCCATCATGGGAAACGGGGACGTGCTCCTGCCGGCCGATGCCGAGAGAATGTTCCGGGAGACCGGAGTTGATGGCGTGATGATGGGGCGTGGCGTGCTCAGCAATCCGTGGCTCATCCGTCAATGCTACGATCACATGAATGGGATATCGGTGGTCCCGGCCACATTGCAGGAAAAAGCGGACTTCATGATGGCCTTCCTGCGGCGTGTTTCGGTCGAAACACCGGCACCCATTGCCCTCGGCAAGATGAAAAAGATGGGTGGTTACCTCTCCAAGGGTATTCCCGGCGGGGCGCACCTGCGGGATCGCCTCCACACCTCCCGCTCGTGCAGTGAATTCTTGGATATTCTGCAGAAATTCACCACAGAGACACTGAGACCTCTGTGACCTCTGTGCCTCCGTGGTGGGGATTTAAACTAATCCCTTCGCTTTGCGGCGCCAGCCGAAGAGGGCAGCGACTCCAATACTGACGAAGTAGAGAAAGATCATCGGCGCAGACCAGATCATGAGGTTGAAGGCATCCCCCGTAGGAGAGATGATGGCGGCAAGTGCGACGATGATGATGATCGAGTACTTGAACTTGCTCCAGAGGAAGTGAGCGGAAACCAGGCCGAACATCGATAGGAATGCCACGATTACGGGCATCTCGAAAATCAGGCCAAAGCCGAGAAGCATCATGTTCGTGAAATCCAGGTACTCATCGATCTTGATCACCGGCATGAAGCTGCCGCCGAGACCTATCAGGAATGCAAAAGCCTGGGGAAGAACAATGTAGTAGCAGAAGGCCCCACCAAGAACGAAAAGAATGACGGACGACGTCAAAAACGGAACGACGTACTTTTTTTCTTTCCTGTAGAGGCCAGGAGCGATGAACTTCCAAACCTCGTAAAGTGTGAGAGGTATGGTCAGGAAGATCGCGGCAATGAAGGCGACCTTCATATAAACCGTGAACGGATCGGTTACATTGGTGTAGGCAAGCTTGGCGCCAGCCGGAAGAGACTTGATGATGGGAATGGAGATGAAATCATAGATGCGCCGGGCGAAAGCCCAGCAGACAAGAAAGCCGACGCCTATAAAGGTAACGATGTGGAGGAGTCGCCTGCGCAGTTCATCCAGATGCTCCAGGAAGGACATCTTCCCGGATTCTTCTTGAGGTTCTTGCTTGTCGGTATCAGGTTCGAGCTCCGTTGGGACATCCTTCATTGAATCTCTTTTGACCCTGGGGAGCTATCTTTGAGGATATCGTTCACACCGGCGGAGGTATCCTTGAGGATATTCGACATGACTTCCTTTTCCTGCTCGAGCCGGACCTCCTCCTCCCATGTTTGCTTCAATTCGTTGGAAGCTTTCTTGAACTCCGCGAGTCCCTTTCCCAGCGTCTTGCCCAGCTCCGGCAGTTTTCGAGGGCCGAAGACGATAAGCGCCAGAATGAAGATTACGATGATTTCCTGCATTCCTAGGGAGCCCATACTCTTACCTGCTTTCCTGGTCGACTACGCGAACCACTTGGGTTAGCTAAAGTCTAAATGAGGGTCCAGGGGAAGTCAAGCAACGCCGGAGAAGCCGAGAAGCCAGGGTCAGGCCTTCGGATTCAGTTTTTCAGATCAGCCTCCCGAGCAGCGACAGGGCCTGCCGGAGAAACCGAATCCGAAGATCTGATCCCAACTTGGTATTCGGTTAGTCTCCGGGGGAAACCAGGTCGTTCTTTTCCGGTTACGTGGAATGTGTCAGATATTGGAAAAAACAGGCCACGAATCTCACGATTGAACGAAAGAAGCGGGCCACTAATTTCCGAATTTCACCAACCGCTTGGGTGAGGCCCGGCCCGGCAGGATGAGCGGGAGCGTATCCTGCCGAGCCTTCGTGTGATTCGTGCAATTCGTGGCGGTCTTTTTTGTGCGATTCGTCGAAAAGGCATATCCACTTCGCTCTCCTATGTGCTATATGTAGTGGGTGAACGAGCAAAGCGCGCACCCGGTCGGTGGGGTGGACTACCCGCGAACGCTCCAGGAGTTCGACACCTGGTTCGC
>Ga0315277_10010169_pt1 | contig 11949 bp, 11 predicted proteins | sample YL17G05_15_MG_FD_203695 | JGI IMG/M metagenome (GOLD analysis project Ga0315277, IMG submission 203695) | Sediment microbial communities from Yellowstone Lake, YNP, Wyoming, USA - YL17G05_15 | ecosystem: Environmental > Aquatic > Freshwater > Lake > Sediment | place: USA: Wyoming | collected...
ATACCCCAAAGAAGCAAGAGGTGGCGTAAGAGTGACGGCCACCTCTTTGTGTTTTAGGGTCCCTTCGGCAATCAAAGAATCTACCACGACCTTGCGCTTGCTGTTTTTAGGTGGATGTCTGAAAAGCGGCGATCTCATCCTCCACCACCAGGCGCTCCTGGACTTGGCCCTTATGATCGGAGAGCCCGTGGCGGGATATGCTGCGTGAGCTCCAGGAAACGTTCATCCCTTCGAAGCAGAAGCAGCCTACTCTGTTTCTGACCAGGAAAGCCGTTCGACCTGGGCGAGGCGGAGCGCCCAGGTATACGCAGTCGATCCGCTGGTCTGTCCTCGGTGTTCCGCTCCGATGCGGCTTCTTGCCGTAATCACCGAGCTGCAGGAGGTGCGTAAGATCCTTCGGCACCTGGTGAAGATCGGCCGTTCACCGCCAGGACTGGAGCCACCTTCGTTGAACTAGCAATCTGTCTTCCTGCCTGCTCCGGGGAGTCACTCTGCCCGCCGCCGCGTTCCCAAGCCCTCCAAACGGACGTGATCCTTGTCTTATTCTTTGTCTTGAAGCTATCGGTCCAATTGCCGGGAGGTGCTGCTGTTACGGGATTTGCCCTACGCGGCCGTGGATGAGCGGAAGAGTTGCCTCGATCGTCCCTTACCGACAGATTTCAGCGACTTACCTGCCCAGCTCGGATTATGAAAAATCCTATCAGTTTTCCACCTCGCTGGCCGTGAGATTGCCCACCTTGGGATGCACCTGGCAGCAAAGGGTGTGGCAAGCCTGCACGAAGCGCATGCACTTCTCAATTGAGTGGACCTCGGGGCATTCTACGATCTCCAGGGCGAGCATGACGATGGACTCGCGCTTACTGGGCGGACCGCAGGATCACTTCGAGATACAGCCGACGCGTATCCTCGGTGGACGGCTCGTAGTGCACGTCGAAGCCGGCAACTTGCACGAAGCGGAGGTTGAACTCCGCGGCAAAGGCGATAGCATGCCGCATGTTCGTGAGGGCCTTCTCCCGCCAGTCCTTCGAGACGCTTCTCAGCGCTAAGCGCCGGTGGTCGCACAGGCACATGGTGTCGATCTTCACAGGGTTCGCAGCGAGGGCCTCGTGCGGCTCGTGGCAGCGGGCCGAGGGCCACTGGAAGCGCGCGAGCCTCTCGTCGCTCTCGTCGATGGAAATCTCCAGGAACTGGTAGTCCGCCGCATGCACCCCGGCCAGGAGCGCCGGCCACTCCGCCCCCTGTGGTAGCACCTTTGCGTTGATCCCCCACCTGTAGGAACTTTCCGGCAGGGCAGTGCTCGTCCTATGTCAGACTCCGCGGCTACTTCTTCCCCTGGCCGTAATGACGAAAAGCTTCTACTGCCTCCTCCACCTGCGCAGGGGTGAGCGACCTTGGCGTTCCCAGCCCCATCGAGTGAGCCGCGCAGTAGGAGCGGCAGGCATCCTCGAGGTACACGGCAGCGTACAAGGCGTCCTTCAGCGTGGGACCGAGGGCGACGACACCATGGTTTCGAAGGATGACCGCCCGCTTGTCGCCGATGTTCTCGACAGTCTTCACGCCCATATCGAGGCTGGCGGCGGAGCTGTATGGGGCAACGGTCACGGCACCGAGGGTCGCATTCACCAGCGTGGTGCAGAAGGCGGGAAGCTCGTCCATCACTAACCCCACGGCCGTGGCGTAGGGCTGGTGGGTGTGGATCACGGCGTTCACACCTGGCATGCTGTTGTAGATGTGCAGCAGCGCCACCGTGTCGACCGAGGGGCGGCGCTCCCCCTCGAGCACCTTCGCAAGGGGATCCATGACAACGATATCGGCTGGCCCAAGGCTGTCGTAGGACATGCCCGACGGTGTGACCAGGATGTGACCCCCGATGCGCATGCTCACGTTCCCGCCCGAAAGGCTGATCAGCCTGTAGCGGTCCAGGGCAATGCCCGTGTCGATGATATGCTGTCGTTCCTTTTCGTACATCATGAGCCGGCTCCTACCTAATATTCTACCAGGGATCAAGCCATACTATATAGCGAATGTCAACTCAACCCGCACTGATGACGTGGCTTACAGGCGCGAGCGCTGGGTACACGGTCTTGTCCGTCTGAAACCTTTCCGCGGACTGCGCCGTGCGCGCGATGCCGGGCTGGCTGACCTTCCGGGGCTTTCACACGTGCGCGAAGGCATTGCCGTCGTCACTGTAGAGGCCGACAGTTATTTCCGCCAACATCGCCACACCCAGAGGGCCCGCGTTTTCCACCTCCGAGGTTTCGATCGGTCGCCCGGCCGTGTATGCCTTTTTCTGCATCCCGTAGGGGCTCCGCACGTCTTCGCCCATTACGCTGAGCATGTCCATCTCAGAGCTGTCCTTGTCTCCTGTTTCCTGCACGATATACACCAGCTGGAAATCTTGCCCCTCAATCCAGGCGCGCAGGACGTTCCCGCGTGGCGGTACCGGAGAGCCCGTCGAAGGGGCCGCGGGAGCGCGGTCTATGATCGGGCAGCCCGAGCCGCCCATGTTCGGCAGGAAGATCACACCGTGGCTGCCCAAGGACGATGCGGTCGCCTATTCCATGCGGGTTTCCCAGTCCTCGCACCCGCACACGGCTGCTTTGGTACAGGCTTCGGCAGCATGGCCTGCCCTCTTCCTACTCCTCGCGGCCCGGCCCGCCCGCGGTGATAACACGGTCGAGTGGACGGACTGGAACTGGGGCGTTACCGTCGTTCAACAGAACTGATCTGCCGGCCGGTCGTGGAACAGCGCATCTTGACCTTCTGAACCGTATTTGGGACAATATTAATATGCCAGTGAAGAATAAGGATAGGGTCCGTGCTGCAGGAAGAAAGGCGGTGGCCTCCAAGCCAACGCCTCACAAGTATGGGTCTCCAGCAGTTGTCCGTGCCCTCGACATCATGATGTTCATGGCCAATCACCCTCGCTCCTACGGCGCAACTGAGTTGTCCCGCTGTTTGAAAATCCCTAAGAACACCGTATCCCGGATCCTCCTGAGCCTTGCCGAAAGGGAGTTCGCGGTGCAGGACATTGCGAGCGGGGAGTACCAGCTCGGCGCCCGAGTCTTCACGCTCGGGATGAGCTTGTACACTCGATTCGAGCTGCGCCGGAGGGCGCGCGTCCACCTTGAGTGGTTGTGCAAGGAGACACAGGAAACCTGCCAGATCCACGTGCCCCACGGTGACAAGGTTCTCGTGCTCGACACGGTCAGTCCGGACGTCCAGTTCTACTTTCGCGTCGTTCCAGGTGGTCTGCTGAACTACCACCCGAACGCGTTCGGCAAGTGCATCCTGGCCTTCAGGCCGGAAGAGGAAGTGCGCAAGATCCTGCCGCCGAGGATGGAGGCGCTCACCCCCAACACCATCGTCCTGCGGAGCCAGTTCCTGGCCCAACTGGAGGAGACCCGCAAGACTGGGCTGGCGTACGACAACGAAGAATACATTATGGGGGTCTTTTGCATCGGGGCTCCGGTCTTTGACGCGGAAGGCAATGTCGTCGCGGGCCTGGGGATCACCGGGCTCATGCGCACGCGAGCTTCATTCGAGCAGGAAGTTCTTACCTGCGCCTTCCGTCTGTCCAAAGACATCGGCTACACGGGAAGTTTTTTCACGGGCAAAATCAAGGGCCGTCCCTAGTCCATTCCCGCCGCCCCCGCTTCCGCATCATTTTCATTTTTCCCTTGACAACCCATATTTGGTCTGTTAGACTAAATATGTTGACATGGGTTCTTACTTGTAATTAGGGGACCGGGAAGATTCATGGAAAGGGAGCGCAGAACTCGGATCAATATCAGTGCAAAGAGGCAAGGAGTGATATGAGATGGAATATCGAACGTTAGGCAATTCTGACCTGAGAGTGTCCGTGATCTCCCAAGGCTCTTGGGCCATCGGCGGACCCTGGGCGCACGGCTGGGGTGAAGTTGATGATCAGGAATCGATACGTACGATCCGGAAATCGATCGATGCCGGGATCAATTTCATCGACTCAGCAAACGTTTACGGGCTTGGGCATGCCGAAGAGATCATCGGCGAAGCAATCCAGGGTAGGCGCGACAAAGTCTTTCTGGCGACAAAATTCGGCGCTATTCCTAATGCCAATGCACCCGGAGGATTCAACTGGGACGGCTCGCCTGCGCACATGGCCCAGGAGTGCGAGAAGAGCCTGATGAGGCTGAAAACTGATCACCTTGACCTGCTCCAGGTCCACTGGCCGATCGCCGAAACCCCGATCGCGGATACGATGGGAGGTTTCCAGCGGCTGATCCAGCAGGGTAAGCTGCGCTATGCAGGGGTTTGTAACTTCAGCAAAGCCCAGCTGGCAGAGGCAATGAAATACGGTAAACTGGTCTCACTGCAACTGCGTTACAACCTGCTTGAGCGGGACATGGAAGAGGAAGTGATCCCATTTTGCATCGCGAATGGGATGGGCGTCCAGGTCTACGGGCCGCTGGCGCATGGGCTGCTGGCAGGCGAGTTCAAACACGGCGACAAATTGAAGGCTGAGGACTGGCGTTCCCGATACACGCTCTATGAGTCTACCATGTTCGAAAAGATCATGTGTGTGCTCGACAAGCTGCTGCCCATCGCCAAGTCGCATAACCACACCCTGGCAGATCTGGCGATCAACTGGATACTCAACCGTGCGGGCGTGACCACGGCGCTTATCGGGATGATTCATCCCTGGCAGGTAGATGAAAATCTCAGGTCGATAGACTTTCAACTTAGCCAGAAGGATCTAGGCGAGATCGACCGGGCGATCAAGGAAGCGGACATCGAGCTGCGCATTCTCGCGCCGGAAGCGTATATGGAAAAGACCAAACAGAAGTAGAAGTCGGTACTGATGACTTCATTGCCAATGGGGAGGCCACTATTTTACAAAAACAGAGCCGATACATACTCACTATTGACGTGGGCACCGGAAGCGGGCGGAGCATACTGTTCGACCTGCAAGGGAACCAGGTAGCCGTATCCCAGCGCGAGTGGCTGCCAAAGGTTGACCCAGAATATCCGGGCGCTTTGGATTTTGATACTCAGGAAGCCTGGAAGCTCTTGACCGAAACCATCCAGGAAGTAATGAAGCGTGGGAGCGTTCCCGCCGCTTCCATTCTGGCTGTATCGGCCACATCCATGCGTGAAGGCATGGTCTTGTATAATAAAAAGAATGAGGTTATATGGGCCTGCCCGAACGTGGACGGTCGCGCGACGGCTGAGGTCGTTGCGATGGTGAGGCAGGGCCTGGGCAAACCGATCTACAAGATCGGCGGTGACTGGCTGAGCATCATCAGCCCACCGCGCTTCTGGTGGATCCGCAAACACAAGTCGGACATCTACAACCAGATCGCCCACATGCATATGCTCAGCGATTGGGTGCTGTTCGAGCTCTCCGGCAGGTACGTCACCGATCCCTCTATCGGTTCCAGCTCGGGTATCTTCGACCTTGCGAAACGGGTCTGGTCCGAGGAGATCTGTACCATCGCCGATCTGCCACGGGGTGTCTATGCGGAAGTGTGCGAGTCCGGAACTATCATCGGCGAGGTTACCAAAAGAGCGGCAGAAGCGACCGGCTTGCGGGAGGGGACGCCGGTGGTGACAAGCGGCGGGGACACCCAGCTGGCGCTTGTCGGCGTGGGAGCGGTCAAGCCCAATATGTACACCCTCTGCGGTGGAACTTTCTGGCAGGCCACACTGGTAGCCGAGAAGCCGTTGTACGACCCGCAGTTCCGGCTCCGGCTAGGCTGCCATGCAGTTCCTGGACAATGGATGACCGAAGGTATCGGCTTCTATCTCGGATTTACAATGCGCTGGTTCCGTGACGGATTCTGCCAAGAGGAAAAGCGCCTGGCCGAGCAGCAGGGCTTGGATGCCTATGCGTTTATGGAAAAGCTGGCATGCGAGATACCAGCCGGTTCCAACGGTGTACAGGCTATCTTCTCCTACGTGATGGACGTGAAAAGGTGGCGGCATGCCACACCCTCCTTTGTCGGTTTCGACATAGTCGCGCCGGAAAAGACAGGCAAGTCAGCTTGCATCCGGGCAATCGAAGAGAATGCGGCCTATGTCAGTCGGTCGCATTTCGAGACCCTGGCTGAGCTTTCTGGTGAACCGCCCAAGGTGATCACCTTTGCGGGCGGCTCCTCAAAGGGTTTTCTGTGGCCGCAGATCATCGCGGACGTGCTTGGCGTTCCGGTCAAGATCCCCAAAGTGAAAGAGGCGACATCGCTGGGTTCGGCGATCTGCGTCCTGACAGCACTGGGCGAAACAAAGGATTGGCCCGAAGCAGTTGAACGGGTTGTTCACTGGGACCGTGTGGTTGACCCGAACAGTACCGACCATGCCACCTACAATGACACCTACAAGCGCTGGTTCGAAGTTTACCAGCGCATGCTGCCCATAGCAGATGAAAGACTGCTTCCCTCGCTTTGGCGGGCCCCAGGTGTCTGAGAATGGCAAATGACCGGGAATGGTATGATGTGGGGATCTCTGCGGGCGAGAGGTTCATCGGGTTTCTGGACCGTTGCGAAGCGAATAGACGGTGATGACAGACGAATAACCAAACGTCAATCGATCGGCAGGTGGATGGAGGCTGTCAGTGAGCGGGTGGAGGCGTTTTAAAGAGCGCGGAGTCCTCATGGTGTTCCTTGGGTTGTGTGCAGTGTTCTCGATTTTGACACCAAACTTCCGCCAGATTCCCAACTTGATCAATATCATGCGTCAAATTTCCGAAATCAGCATAGCTGCTGTTGGAATGACATTTATCATCATCTGCGCAGAGATTGATCTCTCCGTTGGCTCGGTGTACGGGCTTTCTGCGATTATAGCCGCCATTATACTTCGCAGCGGCTTGGGTGGGATCTCCGTTCCTCTTGCTTTTCTTGGAGCTCTGGCGGTTGGAGCGTTAATTGGTCTTTTTAACGGCGTCATCACCACGAAGCTGAAAGTGCCCGCCTTTATCGTGACATTGAGCGTTCTTGCAATTGCCCGGGGCGCTGTCTACGGAGTGACCGGCGGATACTCTGTGAGCGTCTTTCCGAAGTCCGCTGACCCTTTTTTCCGGATCGGCGAGAGCATCGGCGGGGTGTTTCCCATACAGATCATCATCATGATCGTCTTCAGCGTGATCGCGGGCATCATTCTATCGAAGACGACATACGGATTCCAGATCTATGCGACGGGCGGGAACAAGAAGGCTGCAGATTTGACTGGCATCAATACGGATCGGATTAAGATCCTTTCATTTGTCTTCTGTGGCCTTTGTACGGCCATTTCAGGGCTGATCGCCCTGGCGTACCTCACATCGGTGCATCCTTCGGCGGGCGTTGGACGTGAGATGGATATCATCGCTGCAGTCGTTGTGGGGGGCACCTACCTGTACGGGGGACGGGGGACGATTCTCGGGACATTCATCGGTGCGGCGATTATTGGAGTGGTGAGAAATGGCATGGTCCTGTTGTCAGTGCCGGCCTATTCGCAGGAAGCCGCGATTGGTGTCGTGATCCTCCTTGCAGTGATTTCCGATACGCTGCTGAGGCGGGAGAAGGCATGAAAGCTGAATTAACGGGAAATCGGAGATGAACCAGAACCACATTGAGTTTCATGGGATTTCCAAGAGTTTCCCCGGCGTTCAGGCGCTTTCTGAGGTTTCATTTTCTATCCAAAGAGGAGAAATCCATGCCTTGGTTGGGGAGAACGGCGCCGGCAAATCGACCCTCATCAACATCTGCTTCGGGGTGTTGCGACCAGACAAAGGGCATATCTCAGTAAACGGCAGTCCGGTGCAATTTGAGACGACAAAGGATGCTGAAAGGCACAAGATCGCGACGGCATTTCAGGAAATACCAATCTGCAACAACATGACCGTGGCACAAAACATTTTTCTGGGACCCACCCCGAAGACCCGCCATGGATTCCTGGACAACCGTTTCATGAATTCAGAAACGAAGCAGCTGCTGCGCGTTTTCGATATCGACAGGCAGCCGACCGAAGCAATGGAGAGATTAAGTCTGGCCGAGCAATCGCTGGTGCAGATACTGAGAGCCGTCTACTCTGAACCCGACTTTCTCATACTCGATGAACCCACCTCTTCCCTTTCCGTCGAACAGAAAAGCCGCCTTTTTAAACTGCTGGAGAAGCTCCGCACCGAAAGAGCCCTGACAGTTCTCTACGTCTCTCACCGAATGGAGGAGATCTTCGAAATATCCAATCGTATTTCTGTACTGAAGGACGGTCGGTTCATGGGCACCGTCGATACGCCTGATGTCGATCATAACAGAATCATCAAGATGATGGTGGGGAGAAATGTCGAAAAGCATGCCTACGCAAGGAACAGTGCCCTCGGCGAGACAATCGTCGAAGTCAGCAATCTCAGTCGAGGCAAGATTCTCAAGGACATAAGCTTCTGCATCAAGAAGGGAGAGATTGTCGGTCTGGCGGGCCTGCAGGGAGCGGGCCGGACAGAAGTCGGGAGGGCGGTATTTGGTGTAGATAGGATTGATGTGGGTTCCGTCTCGATCGAGGGAAAGACAGTTCGTCCAATGACCGTCCGTCAGGCCATGAAGATGGGAATCGCCATGATTTCAGAGAACAGACGTGATGAAGGCATCGTTCCTGCAATGTCTGTGAGAGACAACCTGATCATGGTCTCTTTCAGAAAGGCGTCCCGGCTAGGCTTCCTGGCTGGCTCCTGGATACGGCAGATCGTCGAAACCTACATAGGCATGATGAACATCAAGGTGTCCAGCTCACAGCAGCGCATTGACAGCCTGAGCGGCGGGAACCAGCAGAAGGTCATCATTTCCCGATGGCTCGCAAACAATCCAAAGCTTCTGATTTGCGATGAACTGACTCGCGGCATCGACGTTGGAGCAAAGGCGGAGCTGCAAGCGAGGCTGCATGATCTGGCCAAGAAGGGATTGGCCGTGCTCCTGATCTCTTCCGAGATGCCGGAATTGTTGAGTATCTGCGATCGTATCCTGGTCATGCATAACGGCAGGATTACTGGCGAGCTTTCACACGAAGAGGCCACCGAAGAGAAAATCTTGTATCTTGCCACAGTATGACGGGGAAATGAACAACAGCCTGGGGTTTTTGCTTTCGGGCTACGTGCTTTGAAATAGGCTGAAGACTGCAGCATGAAGGGCGGATACCTGAAGACGGAGAGAAAGGAGGTGAGGAATAGAGTCCTTCGAATTGCTGAAATGGGCAACGGATTCTCTACAAACCAAGAGGAGGATTGAGAGCATGAAAGGTCTAACAAACTGGGCAATGGATTCTCTACAAACCAAGAGGAGGATTGAGAGCATGAAAGGTCTAATGAAGATCAAGCATCTGTCGCTCGCATCACTTATTGCGATCGTGCTGGCAGTCGTGACGCCTTCCTTTGTCATTGCGCAAGCGGCGGGGAAAGACGTCACTCAGGGGCTCGACAAGAAACTGAAGATGGTCATGATTGTTCATGATATCAGCAGTCCCTTCTCGGCGTTTTTCAAGTCGGGAGGCGAGGACGCCGCGAAGTCACACAATATCGATTTCACTTTCATGGGCACCTCGGGGATAGATATGCCCAAGCAAGTCTCCATGTTCGAGAACGCAATCCAGGGCGGCTACAATGCGATCACGCTTACCATGATGGACAATAAGGCATTTGGGAAGGGGATTGAGAGCGCAAAGGCGAAGGGGATTGCGGTGCTTTCCTTTAACATGGACGGGGATTGGGGGCAACGCGCCGCCATGGGCTATTCGGGTGCCGACGAGTTCACGCAAGGAGTGGCCATTGGCAAGTACTTCTTCAAGGAGGTCATGAAGGGAAATGGCAGCTATATCCTTCTACCAGCGATCGCTGACCTCGACGTCCTTATCCTTCGCATGAATGGCATCAAGAAGGCGGCCGAAGCATACCCGAATATCAAGTACATCACGACCGTAGAGATCGGAACTGATTTGACCAAGGCCTACAGCAACGTCGAAAATGCGTATTCGGCCCACCCCGAAGCCACGGCCCTGATCGGAACAGACCACTTCTCTGAGTCGGTAGGTCAGGTAATTTCGAAGAGGGGATTGAAAGGGAAGGTATTTGGCGCTGGCTTCGATATCACACCCGGCATGATGAAGTACATCAAGGACGGTTCGATCCAGGCGACCATGGGGCAGAACCCCTACTTGCAGGGGTACTATGCGGTGGAGCAGGCGTGGCTCTACTTGGCAAAGGGAATTCCGCCTTTGGAAATCAACACCGGAAGCGAATTGGTGACTCCAAAGAACATGAGCACCTATCTCAAGATGTTCAAAATGGAATAGGTCGAATCGATAGGGTCAAGATTTAGTGGAACGGCCTTGGGGCAGCGTTGCGACGCAGCCCCAGGTTGTTCCAAGAAGCATTTCGTCGGATAGACAAACGGTGGGCGAGAGAAAGGAGAAGCGAGGTGACGAAAAAGGAAAGGGTCTTTGCGACGATTCGACGTGAGCACATGGACTACCTTCCCAGCCAGATCACCATAGCCGACCGCACTCGTGACAAGGAGCTGCACGCGGCGCTGAAGCTGCCTGCCGCCCAGACGATGGACGAGTATCTTGAGAATCACATCATCATCTGTTTCGCAAAGCAGGACTACCCCCTGTTCTTCCGCAACGACACGAATGTGATGGGGGACCTGGAGAAGGAAGGCTACTGCAAGGTCGACAAGCATGGCAAAGTCGTCTACGACAGCTGGGGCATAGGCATCCGGGTGGGCGAGGACGGCTTCTTCTGCAGTTTCGCGCCGCTAGAGAAACAGCTCGACAGGAAATTCGCGGAAAAGTGGATGCCGCCACGCATCTGGGACGCGGTGACTGCGCCCACCCTTGCGGAACGGATCCACAAGTGGTCCCCTCCCGATCCCGACCAGCCGGGCAACTTCGAATGGACAGCGCGCGACATCGCGGCGTACGGCGGGGAGTACTTCCTGATGGCCTCGGGCTACTTCGGGCTCTACGAGCGCAGCTACGGGCTACTGAGCATCCCGACCCTGTTCGAAATGTTAGTGACGGAACCGAAGCTCGCAGAGGAGTTGCTGGAGAAGATCACCGACTACAAGATCGGCGTCGCGAAGAACTTCGTGAAGATGAAGCTGGACACCGGCCACGTGAGCGATGATCTCGGGACGCAGACCGGGCTGTTCGTTCCTCCCTGGATTTTCACCGAACTCCTACTTCCGCAATACAAGCGGCTGTTCAAGGTGTACAAGGACGCGGGGTGGGTGATGTCGATGCACTCCTGCGGGTGCATCACCAAGTTCCTGCCCGAGCTCATCGAGGCGGGCCTGGACGTGCTGGAACCGGTCCAGCCCTGCATGGACCTTCCCTTAATCAAGAAGGAGTACGGCAAGAACCTCACCTTCTGGGGCGGGATCGACACGCAGCGGCTTCTGCCCTTCGGCAGCCCCGACGACGTGCGCCGCGAGGTGGGGGAGACGATACGGCTCATGGGCAAGGGCGGGGGACATATAATCGCCCCATCGCAGGAAGTCATGAAAGACGTCCCACTCGCCAATATCGTGGCAATGCTGGAGACAATCCTTGCCGAGCGCGCGAGCGCCCACGGGCTCTGAATTGAATGGTAATAACAACTATAGCTCTCAACGGGGGATTGTCGGGAGTCCATACCGGAGCTCCTCCTGGAGGGCAGCGGGGGGACGTGTGACTGACGGCGGGGTAGGACCGGTGAGATGTGTCGGTGAACCGCCACCTGATCCTGGTCACGCCAATCTTCTTCCCCGCCTCTGTGCGGCCCTACTGTTCGCCTTCCCAAAGCTGGCCACCTGGCTGCCCCGGCTGCTGATGAAGTAGACCCGATCCGCACACGGCTTGCCCCATAACTGATAGGATTTTTCATAATCCGAGCTGGGCAGGTAAGTCGCTGAAATCTGTCGGTAAGGGACGATCGAGGCAACTCTTCCGCTCATCCACGGCCGCGTA
>Ga0315277_10010170_pt1 | contig 11949 bp, 12 predicted proteins | sample YL17G05_15_MG_FD_203695 | JGI IMG/M metagenome (GOLD analysis project Ga0315277, IMG submission 203695) | Sediment microbial communities from Yellowstone Lake, YNP, Wyoming, USA - YL17G05_15 | ecosystem: Environmental > Aquatic > Freshwater > Lake > Sediment | place: USA: Wyoming | collected...
ACAAAACTGACGTAGGCGGCGTTAAACTTGAAATTAAAAACATTGATGAACTTAAGAAGACGTTTAAAGAGTTCAAGAAAAAATTCCCAAAAGAGAGTTTCCTAGTTGATCAGATGGAAAAGCAGGGCGTCGAGGTCATTATCGGTCTTGCACAGGATCCGACGTTCGGCCTGTCGATAATGTTTGGCATAGGCGGAATTTTCACTGAGCTTTACAAAGACGTCACGTTCCGTATCGTTCCAATCGAAAGGTACGATGCAGAGCAGATGGTTGAAGAGATAAAAGGCAAAAAACTTCTGGAAGGATTCAGAAATTTTAAAGCGAATAAAAAGTTGGTAATCGATCTGATTATGAAGGTATCTAAAATCGGGGAAGAGATGATAAATCACATCGACCAGATGGATTTAAACCCGGTTTTTGTTTACGAGAATGACGTTTGCGTTGTTGATGCTAAATTGATATTGAAATGAAAAGGATGAGAGAATTATGGAAACAAAAGATTATAAGGTTAAGGACATCGGTCTTGCAGAGTGGGGACGAAAAGAACTAGATATCGCTGAAAAGGAAATGCCTGGTTTGATGGCTGTCCGTGAAAAGTACGGCCCGCTGAAACCTTTGAAGGGCGCACGAGTAACCGGTAGTTTGCATATGACGATTCAGACCGCGGCGCTCATAGAAACGCTCGTTCAACTTGGAGCTTCTGTGAGATGGGCCAGCTGCAACATTTTTTCTACACAAGACCATGCCGCTGCAGCTATAGCAAAGACAGGCGTTCCGGTTTTTGCATGGAAGGGCGAAAACCTAAAAGAGTACTGGTGGTGCACAAAGAAGGCTTTTGATTTTGGTAATGGCAAGGGGCCGCAGCTGATAGTTGATGACGGTGGTGATGCCACTCTTATGATTCACAAAGGAGTCGAAGTTGAAAACAATCCCAAACTTTTCGATAAGGACTACAGTAGAGAAAGCGAGGATTTCAGGGAGCTGATGGCATGTTTGAAGGAGACTTACAAAGAAGACCCAAAAAGATGGACCAAGATGGCAAAGGAGGTCCACGGTGTTTCCGAGGAAACGACTACTGGTGTGCATCGTTTGTACCAGATGCTTGAAAGCAAGACGTTGCTGTTTCCCGCCTTTAACGTGAACGATTCTGTTACAAAAAGTAAGTTTGACAACCTGTACGGATGCAGGGAGAGCCTTGCTGATGGGATTAAACGAGCTACTGACGTGATGGTAGCCGGTAAAACTGTTGTTATCTGTGGCTATGGTGACGTTGGCAAAGGATGCTGCCAGTCGATGCGTGGTTTTGGTGCAAGAGTTATTGTTACAGAAGTTGATCCTATCTGTGCGCTGCAGGCGGTTATGGAAGGCTACGAGGTCAAGACTATCGAGGATACGCTTGGTGAGGGCAATATCTATGTTACGGCGACAGGGAATCTTGAAGTGATTACGGTCGAACACATGAAGAAGATGAAGGACCAGGCGATAGTGTGTAACATAGGGCATTTTGATCATGAAATCCAGGTAAGCAAATTGAACGAAGTGAAGGGGATCAAAAAAATAAACATAAAACCGCAGGTCGACAAGTATGTTTTCCCTGATGGACACGAGATCTTTGTGCTTGCAGAGGGTCGTCTTGTGAACCTTGGCTGTGCACATGGTCATCCGAGCTTTGTGATGAGCAACTCGTTTACGAATCAGATGCTTGCTCAGTTGGAGTTGTGGAAGAAGAAGTACGATATCGGGGTTTATATGTTGCCTAAGATTCTTGATGAAGAGGTCGCGCGGTTGCATCTAGGTAAACTTGGTGTGAAGTTAACGAAACTCTCGCCGGAGCAGGCAAAGTACATAGGAGTAAAAGTAGAGGGACCTTACAAACCAGAGCATTACAGGTATTAAAAAAAAGAGTTGGAAAAAAGGATAAGTTAACAGGGACGTACCCTTTTTTCGATTTTTACCCAAGCTTCGGACAATTCGTCTTCTTGGTAATCATCTACCACATTACACATAATACATTATTTGTATTTCATGTTATTTAAAATTGTCTATAATTATCTCGGCTATTGCCGATTATCGTAAAAATGAATAATTTAATGAAATACATTTCATTACGAACTTCTGCTATGATAACGCTTATTGGAACCGGACACGTATTCAATCTATCCCAGGCTTTGATAAACATTTTTGATGAACGACAGCCTGAAATCTTATGCGTCGAACTTGACACGCAGAGATACAACGCGCTGATGCTCAAACAAACAGATCCGAAAGCTTACGAAGAGGCTGGAAAGAACCTCCCGGTCATCTATAGATTACTTGCAAAGTTTCAGGAGGACATGGCAAACCAGTACGGTGTGACCGCCGGGGAGGAGATGCTTACTACTATAAACTATGCTCAAACACATCAACTGCCACTGGCATTTATTGATATGAACGCACAGCATCTGTTCGCAAAAATGCTTAAATCTATGTCCTTTTCTGAAAAGGTCAAGCTGATGTTTTCTGGTGTGGGCGGTTTATTCATAAGTAAGAAACGTGTTGAAAAAGAGCTGAAAAAGATTGAAGGTAATTTTGATACTTACCTGGAAGAGATAAGTGAGAAGTTTCCAACTATAAAACGGGTTTTGATAGATGAAAGGAATCTCTACATGGTCCAGCAACTGGCGTCTGCCAGCCAAAAATACGGAAAGATCGTCGCAGTTGTTGGTGACGGGCACATACCTGGGTTGACTAAGTTGCTCACGAAAAAAGAGATAGACTTTGAGACGATAAGGTTGAGCGAGCTCAGAAAAGAGGAGCCAGGCAAAAAAGATCCGGCAACAGCGTCTTTTAGTTTGAATTACAAAGGATTGTAACTGCTAAGTTTTAAAAGACACTTTTCTATGTTGTATTTCGTTGGGCCTGTAGCCTAGCCCGGATAGGGCGACAGTTTCCTAAGCTGTAAACCGCGGGTTCGAATCCCGTCAGGCCCGCTTAACTTCTCATTTTAATAGAAAAAATAACTGATAATCAATTAGTTACAAGATGTGGACATTTGATTAAAGGTATTATTTGGCATAATTTAGAAGAAACAAGTCCCGGGGATGAGATTCTTTTCGATGTATACTTCGTTGATTTTGTATTTTTGACCTTCGTCTAAAACATCAGCAATTTTTTCACTTGCAAAAATGACCTTGCGATGTTTGTCAAGTAGCATCCATTTTCCGCTGTATTTTTCTGATGGTTTTTTCGGTTTCATTTTCGTTCTTCTCCCTTCTTTATCTATGGCATAGCATTTTATTTTTCTCATCCTTATTAAGTTGTTCATAAAATCTTCTTGCCGCTTTCTTATTGATCATCCTTCCAATTTTTATCGCATCTTCTTCAGTGAGCGTGCTTTTTTCAAGGAGTTTGTCCATTAAATCTAATACTTTTCTTCTATTTTTTATCCATGTTATTCCTTTTGAGATGACAGCGATCTTGTTTATTTCTTGGAGGTAATCAAGGACGATAAGCAAGACATTGTGATTTATTTTTCCATGAATTAGTTTTTCTAATTTTGTCATTGTAATGATACTTTCAGTAGTATTTTGTAGTATTTCTTCAACGAGTAAAACGTCGCTCAATGTAGGTAGTTTTTCAAGATCTAGATCTTTTTTTGAGATGGTCATATTAATACCCGAATTTTCTTTCATATTCTTTGTGAGAGAACCATTCTAAGATGACACTTAAAATCATGATTCTATCTTCTTGGATGGTATAGACTAATCGCCAAGCGTTCGGAATATCATATTTCCAAAGGTTTGTAATGCGATAATTTTTGATGTATTGTTTAGGCCACAAAGATCGAGGTATCTTTGCTCCGCACATAGGATTTTTCTTGAGATCGTCTATTGCACGTTGAATAAATCTGTAAAGTTGTTCATCTTCGTATTTGCCTTTATGTAATTTTTCGAAATCATTTTCAAGTTTTTTGGTTGCGAAGGCGACATAAGTCGGTTTTTTGTTCATCGTAATTTAACTCCGGAAGCGATTATCTTTTTCACCACCTCGGGATTCCAGGTCCAGACAATCCTTCCATCTTTATCAATCATGATTTTCCCTGATTGCTCGAGATAATCTATTATGAGGCAGAAGGTTTGGTACATCATTTTCTTTGGCAATGCCTTCCATAGTTCAGTCTTTTTTGGATAATCCATGTGTTGTATAGCTTCCTCCACCATAAGAATCGTATCGAGTTTTGGGTAGTGGATTATCTGCTTCATTTTGTTTTTTCTCATTATATAAGTTTATATAATTCATATATTTAAACATTCTGTTACACCTATTGTTTTTCCATCAAAACAAGTAGAATCATGCGTTTATATATATTGTAACAATCCCTAGCAAATTCTGTGTTATCTGTTATGAATTTATACAAAGAGTATTACTCTTGAGGATACTAAGTCATCTTAGATTTATAGATGGTGTATCCACCAAGGGTCATCAACGAACCAATAGTAAGAATCAGTAGAACTCCAAGTATGGTAGCATTGTTAGTAGGGAAACCAAGACCAAATAACATGTTTAATAGTAAATATATTCCAATAGTTAACAGTGGCATTCCAATTATAAAAGAGACCAATGATAGTTTTTCTGCTACTATCTTTCCGCCCTGCACACCTGATTCGCTTAGATATTTATCTGACAGTATGACCGTGTTATCTCCTGATGCCTTCTTTTTCATTTTATCTATCTCCCCAGAGCTACAATCTAAAAACTAAGCGGCTGCCAGTTGTCCCATTTTTTATAGCTTTGCTTTACGACATACAATGATGGGAACAGCAGGATGGGACTTGCTAGCAGAATGATCGGATTTATTATTGATACGATTGTAAAGATGAACAACACGGGTGCTATGGACAGTACGTATTGTGAAAAAGTTTTTGCGTTGTAAAGAAGGATTGTAGGGTGAAGCCCCGTGAAGTAAATGGTCATTGACAGGGCATATACTGATATCGTTACAAGAGAGCATAACGCGGGTATGAAATAGAATAATTGGTTGGTGCCCATTGCAACCAGTAACAGGATTATCAGTGAGATTATATTGATCAACATGTAGCTTGTGATCTTGCTTTTTATAACTGTAGAAACACTAACAGGGAGGAACATGTACGAGTTGAACGTGTCGAATTCCGTGAGCATGTTGTACATAGATGATGAGACTATGCCGAGGAATATTGCAAAGATCATGATGATGTTGATGGTCGGTATCTTTTCAAAGAAGATGTAGAGGAAGACCCAGGTGAACGCCACGGGAAGCAAAAATGAAAATATTATTTTGCCCAAGCCGCCTTCGCTTCGCTTCATGTCAAGAAAATCCTTTGCTACGTAGTACGAGTGGGCGCTGAACTTTAGTCTGTCTGAGAGAGAGCCGAGGTTGTTCTCGTATTGTCTTTTCTTTTCCGGATAGTCAACTTTTAGGAATATTAACGAGATGGCTGATGGAAACAATATCAGTGATATCAATAAGAGAATTTTCAGGAGGCTTGGCTGGTAGAACATCGAGTATGAAGGCAGTAGCATCGTTATGTCGACGGCGTAGTATCTTATCAGAACCAATACGGCAATAATGATTGATACGAGCAATGCTGCAAGTATTTTGCTGGAATGCGCATATAGCGTTGAAAGGAAAAACACGAGCGACAGACCAACGAGGAACGATATCACCAGCGTTCCACAGGCATAGATGGCAGATATCGTACTGATCGAAACGAACGGTGTGGCAAGTACGAATCCTACGATGATAGGAATGATCCATAGGAACAGGTAGTAGATCACGTCTTTTATGATAAAATTAAGGAAGATGGTTCGCTCTGAGACCGGGAGTGTTCTGGAAGAGTATGCTATGAGACTCGCCTGCCCGAATCTCCTGTTCATGACCTCCCTTCCAAAAAGACCGAAGGCCCCTATACCCACGCCGAGGAGTATGAAAAGGTAGTGTGCCAGCAGCAGCATCTGTCTGTCCGGGATTATCGTTCTCAGGTACGGTAAAAAAAGTGAGGCGGCAAAAGTGCCTATGCCTATCAATAGCGGGAAGAAAGCGAACATGGCGCCACCGAATAGGTTTGCGTGTACGCGCCATTCTTCCTTCATCATCGTTTTGAGAATTTTCATGATTTATCTTTCTTCTTTTACAAGTTTTATGAAAAAGTCTTCAAGGTGCTGTTTCTTGTCCTTCAGTTCCTGGATCGGACCTAGGTGAAGAAGTTTACCTTTGTCGATTATCCCGATTTGCGTGCATATTTCTTCGGCGATTTCAAGGATGTGCGTACAGAAGAAGATGGTGTTGCCTTTCTTTATGTAATCTTGTATGAAATCTTTGATGGTTCTCTGCACTATCGGATCTAGGTTTATTAGTGGCTCGTCTATGAATGCTAACTTTGGTTCGTGAAGGAACGCCTGCGCAACCATTAGTTTTTGTCTGGTTCCTCTCGACAGGTTTCTGCATAGTATATTTCTTTGGTCTTCAAAATCAAGGAGATGGAACCATCTATCGCATTTTTCTTTTATGTTTTCGATATTTCTTATTTTTCCAACGAATTCTAAATATTCTTCTGCGGTTAGGAAGCTGGGTGGTGACTCTTGTTCGGGGATTATACCGACGAGTTCTCTTACTTTTACGGGATTTTTTAAAACATCCAATCCGAGAACGTTGATGGTTCCTTCGGTTGGTTTGATCTGCCCTGTTAACATCTTGATCATCGTTGTTTTTCCGGAGCCGTTTGGTCCCAAAAGTCCGAATAGTTCACCTTCAGCAATTGAGATTGAAATGTTGTTGACTGCCACTAGATCACCAAATTTCTTCGTAAGATTATTTATCTCTAATACCATCCCTCACCACCTTCTAGGAAATATAAATGCACGTTATTAGTTTATTTGTCAAGAACCTATGGAAAGTTAAATCTGAATGATAAAGAAGTTGTTACAAGGCGTGGACGTTGGGATGTAGTTCATTTTACAATAAGACTTTAAATTAGCAACTTATTTCAATTATGGGAAAGGATTTTCGCATGGATGACAAAACGAGTGTTGAACAATTAAAAGAATTGGTGAAAACATTTTGCGAAGAACGTGATTGGGATCAATATCACAATGCAAAGGATCTCGCAATTGGAATCATTACAGAATCTTCTGAACTTCTGGAACATTTTCGATTTAAATCCGCAAAAGAAGTTGAGGAAGTAATCAGACAAAAGAAAGGAGAAATTTCTGAAGAACTCGCAGATGTATTATATTTTGTTTTAAGACTTGCTGAAAGGTACGAAATCGATTTGAGCGAGGGATTGCAAAAAAAGTTAGATAAAAATACAAAAAAATACCCTATAGAAAAATCAAAGGGATTAAACAAAAAATATAACGAGTTGTAGTTATGAAATTATATGCCGGTACATCTATTCAATTTATACAAGATACTGTTCAAAATCAGATTGCTGAAAAATTAAAACTGGCATTTTTTGATTACTATAGATATAATCCGTCACCAGCAGAAATTCAATCATGGCAAAATTCGCTACGGGCTATTTGTCAAGTTTTTCAATACGCTGGATTGTTAGATCATGGGGTTATTTTAGAGTATCAACTTCCATTAACTTCAAAGCGACTTGATTGCCTTATCTGCGGAAAAAATGATAACGATTCTGATAACGCAATTATAATAGAATTAAAACAATGGCAGAAATGCGAAAACGCCTCCGGTGAAAATGAGGTTCTCACATGGGTTGGTGGAGGCAAACGAGAAGTTCTCCATCCATCAGTACAGGTAGGTCAATATCAAACGTATCTCCAAGACACGCATACTGCGTTTAATACAGGCAATAATCCTATAGATCTCGACGCATGTACATATCTTCATAACTATAATTATTATAAAGACGACATCATTTTCTCTGAAAAATTCAGAAACATTCTTCAAAAGTATCCTTTGTTTACTGCCGATGATGTTAACAAACTAAAAGATTATTTAATTAACCGACTAAAACAGGGGCAAGGCATTGATGTTTTGAGACGTATTGAAGAGAGCAAGTATAGGCCAAGTAAGAAATTAATGGATCACGTTGGTAATATCATAAAAGGCAAACAAGAATATATTCTCTTAGACGAGCAGCTTATTGTTTACGACAGGGTTTTATCTTGTGCCCGAGAAGGATTCCATGACAAACAAAAAACTATCATTGTTATAAAAGGTGGTCCTGGAACCGGTAAATCAGTGATCGCAATAAATCTAATGGCAGATTTACTATTGAAAGGATATAATGCTCAATACGTAACGGGTTCGAGAGCATTCACAGAAACATTGCGGAAAATAATTGGATCAAGAGGGTCTGTTCAATTTAAGTATTTTAATAGTTACTCAGATGCTGAACGGGATGTAATCGATATTTTAATAGCGGATGAGGCTCATCGAATACGAGAAACGAGTAACAGCAGATACACACCATCTCATCAAAGAAGTTCGGTTTCCCAGATTGAAGAATTATTGAATGCGGCAAAAGTTGGGGTCTTTTTTATTGATGATAAACAAGTCGTAAGACCAAACGAAATAGGTTCGGCTGAATACATAAAAAAGAATGCAGAAAAACTTAATTGCAAATATTTCGAATATCAATTAGAGGCACAATTTAGGTGCAGTGGGTCAGATGCTTTTGTAAATTGGATAAATAATACGCTAGGTGTTACTAGAACTGCAAATGTTATTTGGGATCAATTTGAAACATTTGATTTTAAGATATTTAATAGCCCGCAAGAACTTGAAAATGCAATACGACAAAAAATATCTGAAGGAAATACCGGAAGGGTAACGGCCGGTTTTTGCTGGGATTGGTCCTTACCAAATAGCGATGGAACCTTAAAAGAAGATGTTGTTATTTATGATTACAAAAGACCATGGGATGCTAAACCGGAAGCAAAGAAATTGGCTCCAGGAATACCAAAAGCATCTCTTTGGGCATATGATTCAAACGGAATTAATCAAGTTGGTTGTATCTATACAGCTCAAGGATTTGAATTTGATTACGTTGGCGTAATATTTGGGAAAGATCTCACATATAATTTTGATAAACAAGAATGGGAAGGCCATCCGGAGAAATCTTCAGATAGTGTTGTGAAACGTTCGAAAGGACAGTTTGTTGATTTAGTGAAAAATACTTATCGAGTACTTTTGAGTAGAGGCATGAAAGGTTGCTATGTTTATTTTATGGATAAAGATACTGAGCGATTTTTTAAATCAAGGATGGAGAAAACACAACTGTAATACACAATGAAAATATATAAACAATTTGCAATCATTACAAACCATGCGAGGATTATCGATTTTGTTACATTACAGATTCTTATTTTTAATGTTTTAGCGTTTCTTAGCTTAACGCAGCAGTTAATTAAAAAAAAGTTACTATTCCAAATTTAAGCATTTCCTAATCCATCGCATACATAGAAAACTTTTGCGCTCTATTATTTCATCTGGAAAATCTCTTATATGATCTATACCATTGCGATAAGTTGCAAAACCTTCGAAATTATCTATAACTTCTTTTTTATCACCAAAAATCGATTCAAATAATCCCCAATTATCGGAATACGTAATAATCTCTTTATAATGTCCTATTGTAAGGAGTTCGATTCTCCTCTCAAGGTTAGTTTCAATTTTATCTTTCATCCAAGGTGCACTCTTGATTTCGTCATCTACATGATTTTTAGCATACTGTTTAGCTCCAGATGTTGCACCTTGCTTCCACCATTTATCCCCATATTTTTCTTTTAATTTTTGTTTTATTAAACTTCTTACAGCTAGTTCTGTTTCTTCTATTAGTTTCTTGCCCATTTCCTCTTCAGTAGGCGGAAGATGCGGTGCAAACTCATTATAGCATTTTTTTACTTTAGAGAGTAAATTGTCTGCGATCTGATTTCTGGAGTCTTCGGCACTTGCACTTCTCCGCAATACATCCCGCCCATCATCGGCTATTTCTTTCAAATAATCAACAAATGGTGAAATTAAATCTTCCATACATCTTTCAAAAACACCCAGATTTGCTCTGTCAATTGTACCAGGATGTTTATAATTGATATATCTAATGAACTCAGGTAACATTCGTATTAGGATTGCGATTCCGTTATTGCTACAGACAAACCCATTTTCATTTTTATCCCAATCTTCTTTTATTTTATCTTTAATAATATTGAAAAAAGATTCGATCCTATTTGTTGCAAAACTTTCTGTTGTTTTCCAATTTTCCCTGAATAACAATCCACTTTTTTTAATTAAATTAAGTCCGTGGTATGATTTTTTAAACGCATTAGCAATTGTAACAATTGTCAATCGATTTTCCCTATCATTAAAGCTGGGGATATACACTTTATTATAAAATGGTGATTTCGGTCCATTATTCAAATTTTTGATGATTTTTGAAATTGTGCACAAGTATTGTTCTTCGTCGTCTTCGGCCTCCTCATATATATCTCCATAGAGATCCCAAAGTAGATTTGCCTCAACGGATTTTTGCTCTTTATTTATAGTTACAAATAATTCTCCTTCATCTTCTATCGTCATGTTGCAGAAAGCCAAAACAGGCATCATCTCGGTTTTCCTTTTTGGATTATCTGCATACCCGTACAATCGGTGCTGTCCATCAATTATCCATGCACTAGCGGGTTTTCGAGGTAATTTTAAAAAACCCGTTTCAATACTTTCGACTTTATTACTCATTACGAAACTTGGCTCGTTAGTAAAATTAACAATAATATTATTAGCAAAAAAGCCCCCTTTAGAAATAAATTTATCAATATCTTGTCTTCTTGATTTGTCTATCATTCTTTGATAAGCATTTCCTTCCTCAATATTTTCTAGATATCCCAGATGTATTGGAGACCGATGATGCACATAAGAAATACTTAATAATTTTTCTGGCTGTATCATAAATAAATAGTATGTTTTTCCTCCCATTTCTCCTCTAATGGCCGGTACTGCAGGGAGTTCCTCAAGTTCTTTATCTCTCAATATAAAAGCAAATAGTTGATATTTTGCAGCAGAAGATATATGCTCACTTAATTTTTTAAAATAGGAGATTGTCGGCTCATTCCAAATAAGTATATCTGCACCTTTTGCATCAGCTACATCATTTTTATTCCATACTATATTTTTCGTACAAAATAAGTAAATAACTTTCTTTCTTTCACCATAATGTTGTTTAATAGCTCTTTCGATATGGATCTTATTATCCTTAACCTCTGCAATGTCTTTTCTTAAAGATCTAGGACCTTGGGACTCGTTAGCTTTACACTCTATATAAAAAACAATATCACAATCCTTTACAAATACATCTACTTGCTTTGTTTTTAATCTATTCTCATCTTGAGGCGTAACATTAATTTTAAAATCATACCCGACGTTAAGCTCTTCGAAACCCATTTTTTTAAATAAAAGCCATATTTTATCCTCAAATAATGTATCAAAATCTTTTTTTTTCTTAAGCCAACAAGAAGATTTGTACTCTTTATAAAGTTCGTAATTTTTATTTAAATATTCAGTTATCCGCTCCTTAGAAACGCATTTTTCAATGATAAAATCTTTGTTTCTTCGCAATTCTTCATTACGAAATTCTTTTTTATTATTGTTATTAACTAGCGAACCAAGTATACCATCTGATCCATTTTTTTGCATAATATATGAATATGAGATGAAGATCTAAATTTTTCGTATAAAAATCTTATTCGTAACATTTTTCACATATTTGATGAGATATCTCCATCACAGATCTCGCCGTGGTTATCTGTTTCTTCAGTACCACAGATTTTACAGAGCATAACTATCTTTTAATAATCACTCTGTTTTAATCCAATTTTTCAATGTAGATGTTCTTCAAGCTTTAACATCTAATAAAAAAGAGATATCCCGCCCATTATCGGAATTAATTCTTTATTACACATTATTTTTAAATT
>Ga0315277_10010175_pt1 | contig 11945 bp, 10 predicted proteins | sample YL17G05_15_MG_FD_203695 | JGI IMG/M metagenome (GOLD analysis project Ga0315277, IMG submission 203695) | Sediment microbial communities from Yellowstone Lake, YNP, Wyoming, USA - YL17G05_15 | ecosystem: Environmental > Aquatic > Freshwater > Lake > Sediment | place: USA: Wyoming | collected...
TGTAGAAACCTTCTCAAGGTTTTTTTCAACATCCATTGTATAAAATGCGGGTGCGCGCAATGCGCCTGAAGAATATTGTTGTGGAGATTTAACCCTGGCAACCATTCCAACATAATTTTCCGGATGGGCCAACATGTCTTTTCGTTTTTCCTGAGTGAAACCTGTACCGACATTGCCAACAATTTTACCTTTTGGCGTCAAACTATACTGAAAACCACCGGCTTCATTCTTTTTTACTTGTGGATAAATATTCCGTATATAAACGTCATGGGTATCCCGGAATTTTTGCTTTCTTGGCGAACCGCCCGGTTTATTTAAATCCCACTCGACGACGCCTTCAACGGTATCCGGATGTTTTTGTTTTTGTATTTTATTAAGCAGATCCTGTTTGTCCTTTTGTGTTATGACAGTTTCAGCAACACGCATCGCAGGAATCTTTAATTCTACCTGTTTCATCATTTTCAACTTATCGGCATAAGGCGCGCTCGAAACATCCTTGCCTTTAAATTTTACTATATCGAAAATATATGGTTTGAGCGGAGCTGTTTGTTTTTGTTTTTTCAAACTCTTATCAACATTTGAATTTAATATTCCACTGATTTGTTCTGCAGGAAGAGGGCCTTTGGACGTTGTTCCATATAAATCACCCCTCAATACCGTTCCGCTCAATGATTCAGGAACTTTTAAATCGCGTAAATGTGGAACCTGATTAGTATGTTCAATGGGTTTGCCGGTTTTTTTACTGGTACGATATGAGTAAATATCATTTTCTTTATTAGCATTTAATTGAAATATTGAATGACTGCCATCGACCTTTGGTTGTAAAACTTTATTTTCATCGGAAAAATCCAATGATTTTTTAACGGTTTGATATTTTGGCTTTGAAGTAACGGGATTTTTAATTACTGACGTCTTAATCATCAGCCAATGTTTATCATCAGCGCCTTTTGGACGTATCATTGTAAAATAACCTTCAGGCAACTTCATTTTAATTTTATCATTCGTCGCTGAAATAACTTTTATTTTTTCATCATATACTTTTTTAACTGTCCCGGCGCCATATCCCTTTTTAATCTTTCCCTCAAAATCCATATAGCTTGATAAATGTGTAGGCTGTCGTATAGCAAGAGTTTTCTGTTTTTCACCAGGCAATGATCTGGTTACCCAACTATGTGCAATTCCTTTATCTTTTAAACGTATATCATAATGTTCGGTTTTTGCTTTGTGTTTTTGAACAACAAGACGCGTGGTACCTTTTTGATTTATAGGATCAAATCTGGTACGGGAGGGGAGGCCTGGGGCATCATGTTTATTTTCATCCATTATCTATAACTCGCAATTTTATTCGACATGGCGCGCTTTCGTCGCGTTATCCACATATCATTTACGTTCAATTTTTTAGCTATGTCCTTATTACTCAATATCGGTTTGCCGGCATATCCGAATGTATGCTCGAAAATAACCTTGTCCTTATCTTCCAACTCCTGATATAAATAATCGGCAAGCGCCTTGTCCTTACTTTCGGCCTGCACCGCGTTTCCGTAAAAATCAAACGACGCCTTGGATGCAGTCGTTTCTCCGCTCAACTCGTTAATCATCCTCGCCGATTCTTTACGGTTCCACCCAAGCTCGTCTGATATCTGATCGATATTAGGTTCATACCCTAAACGATCGGTGAGATTTATCACTGCCGTGCGAAATGTAGCGCGTTTTAAATTACGCGCTTCTGGTATATGGCCGGAAATCAAACTCTCGGAAGCAACGCGCTGCACTTTTTTCAAATTATTATATATATGCGTTATTGGTTGGGTACCCAGAGTCGGATCATAAGAATTAAACGCTTTAATCATCTGGGATTGAGCATTAGCCCTTAATGTAGAAGGGGAAACGCCGACCGTGCGATAATGGCCGACAACACTTTCAATGACTGGTTTATATCGCATTGATAATTCAGAAAACAGTACGGGATCTTTAGTTTTCTGCCATTGCATAATCATGTCTACTTCATTCATTTTTTGGTATCTACGCAAGGATACCCCGCCCCTCATGGGCAGGAATGAATTGCGCCCTTATGTTAAATAAATTGAACTTGTATTAAAAATTTTTTCTATCCTCTTAATTCCAAAATCAAACTTGTTTAATCCATCTGTACAAATAACACTTTTTCCATACGAATGACACCCATTTACTGTATACTTTTTTCTTTTAACAAACACAAAATCACCGGGTTGTATTGAATATCTTTGTCTACGAATTGAAAGCTTAAAACCTCACGATTCAAGCCCCGACCCTCGTGGTCGGAGTAGTTGACTAGGCATTTCGTGTAAATCTCCTTGAATCAATAACCTTGTCTCTATATCTTTCTACGGCCTCACGTCGCTCTTTAATAAAATACGTTACCGGCATATTTTCATTAATAGTGCTGAAATCTCCAGGGCCTTTCATTAAGCCGCCATTCTCTTCTTTCAATTCACAAGAATCATCGCTATTCCAAAAATCATTTGTAATCCCATAATAACGATCATAAATGACGGTATCATCAAAATCTTTAACTCTGGAAATATATTTACCGCCAACAAGCGACGATACCCCAAGAATGCCATGATAAAAAGCATCGGCCGAACAAACGTCCCTATAAATATAATCCAAACACCAGTCATAATCAGCCTTCATATTTTTTCTAAGATTAACGACAGCCTCATGAATACTGTCAAACATAAAATATTTTATTTTATTGTCTTCGGTATATTCCCCTACCATAAGACTGTTTCTTCTATGACGAAGAACAAGTTTATAAAACCGCGCAATCCTGTTGACTTCATAAACCCGATCAAGAAACATGGACGTTCTTTTGTTGTTAGAAAAATCATCCTCACTTATAGAAAGTAAATCTTTAGCATAAATATATTCAGGATTTCCAGTTACCGACAAAACATCATACGCCGAATTTTTAGCTTTAGGATTTTTTATAACCATCTGTTTTGGATTTTGAACATAATACGGTTCTTTTTTATACCACATATTATTAATATCAATCTCGGCCGCCTTTTTGTCGGTCTCTTTCATAAATAGAGGATTGCCATTGCCATCCATATCGGTCGGGTCATCGACAAAACGCGGATTAGACAACACTATACTTGTCGCAGCCTCCCCGCCGGCAGTAGTCATAATAATAGAATGACGCGCCTGCTGAACCATACCGATAATATCTTTAATCGGTTTTCCGCTATCCGGTTGAGAACCGGCTATTATAAGAGAGGGGAATCCGCAAATTATAAAAGGATTGAACATCATATCAACCGACGCGACCCTGCCAAGATATTTTGAGTTTAAAAATTTAATTATAGCATGCCTTTTAATAGCACACTCTTCAAGATTTACCTTTTCACCTGTTCCAAATTTTAATCGCTGTTTTTCCTCATTCTTATTCACAATGTCTTCTTCAAGTTTTTTCTTATCGGCTTCAGACATGCCTTTTAAATTTTTTTTAGATTTAAGTCTTTCGTTTAATTTATTAATTTCACTTTGTAATTTGTCCCGTGTTTTTTTTATCAACATTTTTTCTTCAAGAGTTTTTTCGGCATCGGAACAAGCGAGGGCGTGTTCGATATTATCAAATAAAATATTAACACCCTTATATTTTTCTTCCTCAGTAATTGGAGGCTTAGAACGATTCAGTTTATCCTGATTGGCAAATTTCGATTTAAATAATTCATTAGGGACCTGATAACTAATAGTAAACGGATCACCTTCGGATCCTTCTGAAGACAATAAATCAGTTAATTTAAAATATCCACGAGTATAATCGATATCATAATCCTGCCTCCATTCCAACCTATCATACATCGATGGAAACACGATATTGCAATTCGGAGGAGCGGTAAATTCGAGAGGCGGTAAAAGCATCGATTCGTTTATTATATATTTAGCGCCAAATTCCTTTGGATGTTTATCAACGATAAAACTTCTGACTGATCCTGACATTACAAAATCATTCGATTGTTCCCCCGATTCAACCGGTATTAACGAAGGCGTATTACATGAATAAACCCTGGTATTGAATAAGGCGCCAAGACGCATAATAGCAGCCTCTACACTAGTGAATACCGCGTTGCCTAATAAATAAGATCCAAGCGTTGCGTTTGAGTGATTACGATTCCAGAATCTTGTACCCGCCTGATTAACCGGTATTAAAAATTTCTTTTCTACCCGAAGGCGTTTATTTAAAAATGTACAAATCGATGTTCCGCCAACCGCTTCAAGCCACAATCCACGAACGACCGCATCAAGAAAATAACCAATATCAGCGCCCTGAAATGCCTGATACGAATACTCGCCTTGTTTTTGCGGACTGACTTTATAATTTGCCGTTCCCGCAAGAAGATGCACCATATAAGAAATGGTAAACAATTTACTATCGACTTCTTTTATATCCCCCTTTACCTTACCATCAATTGCATAATTTTGGAAAAGACCCATTTTATAATATACGGTTGAATTACCAAGAGTATCTTCCCCGGTAAACGATAACGCTGCCGGAGTTTTCCGAATATCCATTCTAAAATCCCGGCATATCATTGTTAATGCCCGGGCTTCGGATGCTTCATCGATTTCATAAAAACTGGAAAACGAACCGTCAAAAAATAGTTTCCACTCAGGCCTACTGCCGAACCATTCACGATAAAAAATCTGTATCGCAGTTTTAGGTTTTATATCATAAATATTTTCGCTCGAATAAACATTAATACTTGCCTCGTTACCATTTGGCGTGCAGGTAACGGTAGCGCTTTTGAAAGGAATCTCAATACCCTCCATTAATAATTTAAAATCTAATTTATAACCCTTGCGCAAGATTAAGTCCTATTTCGTTAAGGTTTAATCTTCCAAAATTTGACATGCCGTTAAATCGTTGTTCGTATTTTATTTTACCATTACCATCGGAAATAATAATTAAATTATTTCTTACCCAATAAACATTTCTTACAAGAAGAGAGAATGAGAAATCTTTTTTCAAACTTGTTTCTGCGGTTTTAGTGGCGGAAATATTAATCATATATCCTTCAATAACTTTATTATCGCAGGAAAGATACATACGGGTTTTATTTTCAATACACTTCCTGCCGGCAAGTAATTTTTCATAAGCTACCATGAATTCCTGATAATACGGATATTCAATACTGTCGATAAATACTCCGTTAAAATTATAGACAGCCGGCCGCTCGCCAAAAAAGAAAACATTCCAGCTATTATCAAAGTTCTGATGTATCTTAATAATTTCATCATGGGCTTCACGAACGGCCAAAAGGGAAAAATTATTAAAAACGCCATAATAATTATTTACTCCATCAAGAGACGTACCATCTTCCGGAGTCGCAACATAAATATTACCTCCGGGCATATCGTCTTCTTTAATCATAGCGCTTTCGGTAGATTGGGCCAGCAACTCATTGATTGGAGAAGAAAAATCAGATAGAAAATCTCTTTCATTAATTTTCTCGTCTATTACATTATCAAAATTATCCGTAAATAATATAATAGACGATAAATTTTGCGGTTGCTCCGTCATCCCGACTGAATATGGTCTTATTTTAAAATCATCCATTATAATACCCACCTATTATTCCAATAATTAGTAATTGGAGGATTGACATTTACATATCGACCCTTGCCAGCGTCTCCTGTAACCGATGAAGCCGTTTGATCCATACGTTGTAATGCCTGCGCAGCTACATTAATATCTTTAACTTTATCTAAATCAATAATTGATTTACCCAATGCATCTGTAAATATAGATTGGCTTCTTATATCTCCAGCACCCTTTCCCTGTAATATTGCAATATTTAAAGCCTGCGCCATTTGACCCCTACGCTCTTTTTCGATACTCTCTGTTCCGGCAGCAAATCCCGGATCACGAACAATGTTACTAACTAAACCTTCCCATGTTTTGGCTTGTGTAAAATATCCTTTGGTTGCACCACTTAATTGGGAAAGCATCCAGGCATTTTCTTTTGCCCATTGCGGGCCGACAATATCTCTGTTTTGTGAAAATGCACCTCTACCGGTTAAAAGATCAACATAATCACGCCTGAAAGCATCAGTCATTTTGATACCACGACGATCGCCAGCAGCAATAAAAGCTTGTCCTCTGGCCTCAAGCGCTACAGTAGTGTCTTTCGCAGCTATTTGGTTTCTGGCAGATTCAATGCCGGTAAAAATACTCTCTTTACCTTTAAATAATTGCATAAATCGTAATTCATCAGATTTTAATACGCCCGTTTTTCCCGATATTGCCAATAATTCAGCATAACGATTTGCGAGGACGTCCATTCCTACGCCGGTTTCAGGATTAACGGAAATACCAAAACTTCTTATTTTTTGAACCAACTCATCGTTCCACCCAACATTGGCACCGGCATGACTATAGGGTAAATGCTCTCTCCATCCTGCAGTTGCCCTGGTCGGTAATTTTCCATAAAACATATTACGCGCGGACGCCTTTAAAACTTCTTTTTCCGTCAATCCAGCCTGCATAGCATTTACTAAATAATTAGGCATATCATCGTATTTTTTAAATGCCTTTTCAGCTTCCAAAACTCTTCTTTGTAATTGTGTAATACTATCAGAGTACTTACCGGACAAGAGACCATCCCGGCGGGCGTTCTCCATTATTCTTTGTTCTTTTTTAAGATTACCAGGAGAAAAATCGAGTTGAACATTATACTCTTTCATCGTATTATCTAATTCAAGCTTAGCCTTTTGTCTTTCAGCGCCGGTTTGATTAAAAATCGATATTGAAAATTCAGAAGGGTTTCCTTTCAACGCAGCATAAGCCGTAGATTTTTCTCCGCCTAACGCGCGAATAACATCCTTGTTAAATGGTAATTCTCCAAGAGTTTGATTAAATGAAGCTGCGCTGGTTGCTTGTAATACGGTTTCAAGATCTTCGCGTGACATTTTACTTGTATTAAGATATTTTATTCTCGAACCAGTACGCCGAGCGGAAGGAGCTACATTACCCTCAGCAATAACCTTTATACCTCTAGCCAAATCTCCATACGTCTCAGCGCCCCAGGCTCTTGCCAATCCAGTTTTTATATCGCCAATGTCTCCACGGCCAAATACAGATGCGCTATATGGATCGACAATACCAAGAACCTTACCTCCCCATAACAAACTCTTATCAATAAAGGTACCGGCGCCATAAGATTCAGCGGTCCATTGGGCAAGTTTATTTGCATTACTCATCATTTTAACGCCCATGTCTTCTCCGGCATCAACAAAACCCTGATAAGTTTTTTGTATCATCCCGGCCAAACCATATGGTTGTATCGGACGCCGTTTTAAACCAATCATAGCGTCTTCAACATTAGCGGTAGCGTTCATTATCTCATATCCCTTCGGACCAATTAAATAATCGGATACTAATCGACGCTCCCGCTGATCATTCGTGCCTAGGCCGGCAAATACCCATGCTTTAGCCTCTTCGGTTCCCGGTTTATGTGAACCCCATGCCTTAAATAAATCCATCATTGCCGCATCACGTTGCCATCCTTTAATTCTTGGATCATTCCAGAAGTCTTCTTTGCGTTTTTCAAATAAAACACGATTCGGACCCATGGCATAACCAAGACGACCGGCGCCGCTAACCATTTCATAAGCACCAACCCCGCCGGCAGTTAATTTATTTAATTTATCAAAATTAATCGTTCCATCCGGATTCATCGCGTATGCAGTCATTTTCGTTCCCATTCCTGACGACATCATATTCATCTGGAACCGAGCTATCGCGCCGCCGGCGGCAGCTACACCACCCGCACGATCAACAACATATTGCCCTCCCATGCTCGCCTTTGCCATAAGCGCCGCCTGCGCAGCACCCTGTTGATACATATTAGCGCCAACAGCAGCCGAATACGGAGTTCCCTGAACAGCCTGGGCCCCCGCCGCGCCTATCATCATCATATTTTCGGCGCCCATGCCGGTAATTCCGCCAAACGCCTTTACCTGAAGAACTTGATTACGCACATCCTTTAACGATCTGAATCCGGTATTCTGCAGATTTTTAATAACCGACATACCACCTTCGATCGTAGTCTGCAAAAGCTTAACAACGTCTTCGGTCGTTTTTTTAAGATCTTCGAAGTTTTGTTGATATTGTTTCATCGTACCAGCGTCGGCGCCCCAACCGCGCGCGTTAAGCATATTGTTCGATATCGCTATTTTATGAATACGCATTTGCTGTTCGCGGTTAAAAAATTGACCGGTTCCATTAAGCGGCCCTTCACCTGTGCCGGGATCCATCCCTGTCACCAATCTTCCGGCAAGCATTGAAGATTCATTGTATGATAATGGTGAATTAAACCCAAGACGTGAACGATACTGATCAAGATCAAGCGACATACTTTGCATTAATTTCTGACGTTCTATAGTTCTTTCAATACCCTTTTCAATAAAATGAGCAGGAATGGCGCCAATAGCTAATGATGCCGCCATGGCAGGAACAAAGGGCACTTTTAATGCTAGTAACATTAAATCTATTGCCGTGGAAGGCGCAAAATTAGCAAAACCTGTTGCTATTCCGGCAGAGCGTCCTATCCTTGCCATTTCAGCCTGCCGTTGATAATATCTGGTAGATTGATCGTTATAAACACCATATTGATATTCGCCATGCGCCATTGACCGTTGCTGTATTGGGGTTAAATCTTGCGGAGTAATGGTATTTTGGGCATATTGAGATATCATCTGATAACGCAGCATATCCTGGTATCTGATGCGATTGTCAAAACTGGCAAAAGGATCTATATTCCCAGGACGCCCACTGTTTATTGGACCATAAGCATTGGGTGGAAGTTGTTCATCGGCCATTTTCTTTACGCCCTTCGTCTTTCATAACATTGAGAAATTTATCAAGCAACTCTTGTTTTTGATTACTTAAATTTTCCAAAACCTGATCAGCGGACGTATAAGCCGGTTTACCAAATAATTTCTGTAAAAAGGTTTGTGGCATAACCGTTTGATATTTATAAACATCAACGACTCTTTTTTCTCTAGGTAAAGATTGATGTGATTTATATCTAATACCCCTACCAATAACTTGTTCAATTTTATTTTTATTCCAATGCGGTTCAAGAATGTGTATTGAACTGGTATTTTTTAAATCAAGCCCCTCGGAGCCTGATCCACTAATAAGAAGAGCATTTATTTTTCCTTTATTATAAAGATCAACAGCTTCTTGCTTATTTTTATCAGACATACCACCAATAAATTTTTTATATTTAATTCCCTCTTTATCAAGTTGATCCGCGATAGGATTAATTCCGGCGTCCAAATAATTTGAATAAATAATAGCCTTATGTTTAGAATTATTATCAATACCGGATTTTACATTATCAACCAATACCTTCATTTTATTGGATAAAACCTCTTTTCCACCATAAGGCGCCGTAGTATTCGATACTTGTCGCGCAGCAGTCATGAAAGCGTTAAGATTACTTAATTCCGCCTTTGAAAATGGAAGATTATTTCTTACCTTCATTGCAATTATCGGATCATAATTCCCAGTAACATATTGATAATAATGTTTTTGATCATCGCTTGCAATCGCTTCAACAATATGATCTTTTCTATCAGGAAAATTTTCCAGCGAAGGTTCATAATAATGCACACGGCCTTTCAATGCATCTAAAAACATATCTTTATTTTTTATATCATAATCAACACCAGCCCTCGCACCGGAGATCCAATTAAAAAATCCTACAGGTATTTTTTTCTCATCAATAAATCTCTTATTAAATTCTGCTGGATTTATTGGAATTGTTTTTATTCCAGGATTTAAAAAATGTATAATTGGAGCAAGTTCAGCAGGATTATTGGAAGCTGGGGTCCCGGTGAGTAATATTCTTTTTTGATATTCCGGCGCCGCATTAACTATTTCTTGAGATATTAAAGACGATGTACGACCAATTTTTTGCGGCTCATCTAATATAATAGTTTTATATTTATCAATAGGGCCATGTTTTGTAAAATGATGATATGATCTAATATTATAATTTTTTCTACCAGGAAATTTATTAAGTTCTTTTTTAAAATTTTCCCTAAGAGAAGCGGGAACTATAACATCTACCTCATCCCCAAGGGTCGCAGCAATCGATGTAATGGTTTTTCCAGATCCAAGTCCATGATAAAGTAATAAGGCATCAGTATCATTTAATTTATCAATAGCTTCTTGCTGATGCGACAAAAGACTCATGGCAATTTTTTTCATAGCAATATTAAATATTTGATTATTAATCATACTACCCATAAATATAGTTATTTTATGAAAAAATCGGGTATAATTATTATAAGAAAGGAGTTTCTTATGTTAGAAACAAAATTATTAAATGAAGTTTATTCGGAGTTGTTAAATTACAAACGGCATGATTTAATAGCAATTCTTAATGCCGCGGAATCCGGTAAGTTGGTCGGAAAAAAGGTTATTGTTCATATGAACAATACCCCTCCACAAATACTCGTCGTGTTAATTACATTTTTAAAAGAACACGAAGTTAAGGTTGAGATATGCCAAGAATGAAATGCCTTGACAGTACCTGGAAATTTGTCAATGGAAAAAGCATAAAAGACCCTGAACTGACAAAAAATAAGTTCTACAGGCTTACCGAAAGAAACGTTCAGGTAATGACAAAAGAATCCATGGTAAGCCTCGTCGGTGATTCAGGCGAGGAAATTACAAGACCAAAACATTTATTTAAAATCTTTAAATGAGGAGAATGGTTATGAAAACCATAATTATAATACTTATTACCATAATAATCACACTTGGCAATAAGTTAACAAAACAAGAAGACGAGTATTTAAAAGATTGGGAAAATAAAAAAAATACTCCGTCTATAATAATCGATTCTATTATTCCCGATACAACGACTTATGGATGGGATAAGGTTTATAATTATGTCCTAATAAGCGACAGTATCCAGAGGATCATAGATTCCCTTGATAAAAAAACCATTATATTATATGAGTTAATGTACAAAAGTTCCAAATACTTTCGTACACTTAACGATCTTAGTTTATCGGATCAGAAAAGATATTTCGACTATTTATTAAAATATAAAAAAATAGATACGTTAAGGATATATATCGCTCTTGATATACTCATACGAATTTTAGAATATGAATATAATATCTCTATCATTATCATGGAAAATCAAACCGGAAATGCAAAGGCCCGGTCGTTTCTCCATGTTAAAGCAAGGGAAAATGATTTAATTATAATGAAAAAATATAAAAACTACCTAAGGAGGGAAAAGTGAAAATATTAATAATTATATTAATCCTTCTATTTGGATGCCAGCCGGTTCTCTACCAAAGAGAACCGATCGAGATAATCGATTGCGCGTTCAAATACAATCAAAGAGTAGCGAAACTCCCGGTAGTTGTCGGAAAGTTTTATGTGACAAGGACCGAATATTATATTACTTTGGTTGACTCTACCTCATACACAATCATGGTGGATGAGGAAGAATTTAATAAAATAAAAAAGGGAGAATGGTATGTTAAAGGAAAGTATACAACGAAAGATTTGGAGCAGAGTAGAAAATAAAATCCTTACCCGGTGTTATCGGAAAGGAGTTAATGGATTCATATTCGTTGATAAACTAATGTTGAATGTAGACGGAATTGGATATCTCTCTGGACACAAACCATTACTGGTTTATATTCCAAAACATATCGTAAAATTAATTTCTGCGTCTTAAAGGATGCCGGTAAGGGAAAGAAAGGCAAAGACACCTTACCGGCTCCGCAGAAAACACCGTAGTTGACATCCTCTGCCGGGGATTTATCCCCGCAGATTCCTGGGACTAATTATGCAAAGCACAAGTAGCACCAAGTTGGTTCACGCTTCGACAGAGTGTGCGTCTGGGAGCCGAAGCCCTCAGACGTCT
>Ga0315277_10010176_pt1 | contig 11944 bp, 8 predicted proteins | sample YL17G05_15_MG_FD_203695 | JGI IMG/M metagenome (GOLD analysis project Ga0315277, IMG submission 203695) | Sediment microbial communities from Yellowstone Lake, YNP, Wyoming, USA - YL17G05_15 | ecosystem: Environmental > Aquatic > Freshwater > Lake > Sediment | place: USA: Wyoming | collected...
CACGCGCACGATCCGGCTCCGCGCCGGCGGCCGACTCGCTCGCTGGCACAGACGGCGGCGTCCTATGCCCGGCTCGCCCGTCGGCCGTTTTCCCATGCACGCTCGGCGCCATCACACACCGCGCGTTCGCCCTCGCGCGGACGCGCTACGCGGCCAGATACCGTGTATTGCGCGTGATCCCCTTCGTCTTGATTCTCTTCGCCTCGATAAGCTTCTTGAGCGCCGTGTTCAGCGTCTGCGGGCGCCCGCGAACGGCCTGCGAGAGATCGATCTTCAGCAGGCCGTCCGACTTGCTCTTGAGCAAGCCGAGAATCGTGTTCTGCGCGCGCTGGATCTGCGCCGCCGAGCTGCGCATGCGCTTTCCCGCCTTGGCGACGGCGCGCTTCTTCGCCGCCTTCTTCCGGCCGCGCTTGCGGCGCACGATGCGGGCCGCCGCTTTCCTCGGGCGACCCCGACGACGCCTCGGCGCAACGCCCAGCCCGCCAATCTGCTCGTCGAGCTCGGCGAGCTGCGCCGCGAGCGCGTCGCGCTTCGCCTGCAAGCCCTTCGCCTCGACCGCCCGGCGCCGCGCGATTGCCGCCTCGAGCTGGGCGATGCTCATGCCTGCGACGCCCGGCGGGCGTCCGGGCCGTCGCCCCGCTTTCTTCCTGCGCACGACTCTCTTCCTTCTAGCCATCTGCCTTCTCCGCATTCGGGTTGGTGGAACTCCAGCGTTACCCGTTACACACGACACTTGTTTTCGAATACAGATTCGATCCTTTCCACCCCGTTTTGCAAGAGAAAAATGCAGCAATTTCCACCTTTCGCCATGTGCGATCTTCCGCCCGGGCCGCCCAACGCACCCGCCCGCGACGCTCGCCCGCGCCCTCCACGGCACTCGCGCTCCCCCACGACCCCGACGAGCACCGCCGCCCTCCGCGGCGCCGCCTCTCCGCGGGTCCGCTCGCCCAGCCACTTTGCTCGGCCCAAAGCCTTTGACAGCCCGACGCGGCGGCCCGTATTATCGCCCCGCAACTCAGGATGCATTGCGAACACGCGTGACACGCACCGCCGCCTCAATAGATAAGGACAGACTCGCCGGCCCGTTCCTCGCCTTCGGCCGGTTCTGCCTCCGATACCGCGCCGTCGTCCTGATCGTGACGGCGCTCGCCACCGCCTACTGCGCCCTCGTCGTGGCGGCCGGCTCTCTCCCCAAGCCGCTCGTCACACTGCTCCATCTGCCGCCCAAAGGCATCCAGATCGACGCCTCGACGCGCGCCTTCGTGCTCAAGAACGATCCTGACCAGCAATACTACCGCCAGTTCCTCGACCGCTTCGGCAGCGATACGAAGCTCGCCATCGGCGTCGAATGCCCCAACACCATCTTCCGCGAGGACGTGCTCCGCCGACTCCTCGCTGCGACCGAGCGCCTCACCGCGCACCCCGACGTCAAGAGCGTCCTCGGCATCGCGACGCTCGTCTATCCCACCGCCGAGGGCCGGCTGAGCAGCCTCGACGAGCTCCTCAAAGCGAAACCCGTCGCCCCCGCCGCACTCGCCGACTACGAACGCGAAATGCGCGCCAACCGCATCGTGAGCGAAAACCTCCTCACCGCCGACGGCCGCACCACCGTCATCTTCCTCCACTTCGCCGACGGGCTCGACGACGAGGCGATCGTCGATCGCGGCGCGCTCGACGACGTCCGCGCCATCCTCGACAAGGAGATCGGCGACGCGGCCCGCGTCATGCTCGTCGGCAATCCCGTGCTGCGCGAATCGCTCGCGCGCATCATCCGCTCCGACCTGTTCATCTTCCTCGGCGCGACGCAGATTCTCGCCGCGTGCGCCGTCTTCGTCATCTTCCGCAGCCTGCGCACCGTTGCCGTCATCATGGCCTTTGTCTGGATCATATTCGCCTACACGTACGGCACGTTCGTCCTCGCCGGCCAGATGATCAACCTCGTCTCGGCGATCCTCAGCCCTCTGCTCGTCACCGTCTGCGTGAGCATCGCCGTCCACATCTTCGTCTACTTCCACGAAGAGGCCGGACGAGGCTCGAGCAAGCGCGACGCCGTGCTCACGACCTGCGCCCGCATGGCCCGCCCGTGTTTCCTCACCTCGATCACCACGGCCATCGGCCTCGGCTCGCTCGCCGTCAACCGCCTCGGCCCCGTGCAATCGTTCGGCATCTTCGGCGCCTTCGGCACCATGCTCGCATTCGTGCTCGCGTTTGCGCTCTTGCCGATCGCGCTCATGATGTTCCGTGCCCCCGTCGGCGCGCAGCGCGGCAACCGCGAACGCCACCCCGTCCTCCACGTCCTCGGCCGATTCAGCCGCGTCTGCGTCACCCATCCGTGGACGACGCTCATCGTCGCCGCCGTGCTTGCCGGCGGCGCCGTCTGGGGCATGACGAAACTCGAAGTCGAAACGCGCATCGTGAGCTACTTCAAATCGCGCGAGCCGATCGTCAAGGCCTACCGCAGCTTCGACGCCCGCCACCTCGGCATCACGAGCCTCGAAGTCATGGTCACAAGCCCTAAACCTGATATCCGCTCCGACGCCGTGCGCAAGGAGATCGAAGCATTTGCCGATCACCTCCGCACCCCGAACGACGATCCCACCTCGCGCCACGTCGCCTCCGTCATCAGCTACACCGACTACGAACGCGAAGGCGACCGGATCCAAAAGAAACTCAACCCCGGCGCCATGACGCTCTCCGAAATGTGGCGCGCCGCGCGCGAGGCCGCGCAGGCGACCCAGGACTTCGTGAGCAAGGACAACACCTCGACCCGCATCAGCGTGCGGCTCACCAACGTCACCTCGAGCGTCCTCGTCGCCGCCTGCCGCATGATCGACCGCGTCAAGGGCGACTTCTTCCCCAAGGACCTCGACGTGCGCATCACGGGCAGCACCAAGCTGTACGCCAACGTCGTCGACTCGCTCGTCATCGGCCAGGTGCAGAGCATCGTGCTCGCCTTCATCGCCATCACCATCGTCATGGCCGTCGTCTTCCGTTCGCTCAAGATCGGCCTCATCAGCATGGTGCCCACCATGCTCCCCGTGCTCATCACGCTCGGCATGATGGGCTGGCTCAACATCGCGCTCAACGGCGCCACCGTCATGATCGCCAGCGTCGCCATCGGCACCGTCGTCGATTCCGCCATCCATTTCCTCCACCGCTACCGGCGCGAATACACCGCCGCACACAACTTCGAGACCGCGATCAGCCGCACGCTCCTCACCGTCGGCGAGCCGATCTCGTACGCCGTCCTCATCCTCTCGTGCGCGTTCATCGTCCTCGCCTTCGGCAACTTCATCCCGACAAACTACTTCGGAATCCTCACCGCGTTTACCCTCTTCATCTCGCTGTTCATCACCCTCCTTCTCCTCCCCGTCTGCCTCAACCTCTTCCACTTCCGCTACGAAAAGAACAACCGCGCACAAGCCGACACCGAGTAGGCGAGGGGGCACAAAGCCACACGGACGGCAAGGAGAAGTCCTGAGCCCCGTCAGGGGCAGCCGTCAGGAACACGTGGCCGCACAAACACAACACAGCCCCGGAGGGGCGACCGAACCGCCGCGCCGCCTCCGGGGCTGTGTGGACCCTCGCCTTTCAGGCCAATCTGGCCTATCCGTCCTATGCCTCATGGAGAACGGCGCGCCGAAAGGAGCCTCGGGCCTCCCGGCCCCGCCGCATACAACCTATCTCCTGCACGTCGCCAACCACGCCTCACGCGATCCGTTCTGCTTCCGGCGGCTCGCCGTCGATCTCGCGCGTGATCCTGTCGAGGTCCGCGTCGCCGAGCTTGAGATACCGCGACGCGATCCGCTTCTTCACCGCCCGGTTGAACGTTTCGCTGATATCCATCTTGAGCAGGTTGAAGTCGGTCCGCAGGTCCTCGCTCAGCTCCTGGAGACTGAAATCGCTCGGATACTCGACGCGCGGCGCGAACTCCGCCATTCCCTGCCACGATCCCCACAGCCGCGCCAGCTCCTCCTCGGCCGCCTCGAGGTTGCGCGCCTTCTTCGCCAGGTTCTGGTTCGTCATGTGGAAATCGTACGCCTTCGCCACGCCCGACTGCGCTCGCTTCGTCTCGCGCGGCCCCACGGCCTGGAGCACGGCGAGCCGGTAGATCTGCTCGATCGCGCTTTCCACATTCCGCAAGAGATACTCGCCGGGCTCGACGGGCGGATAGATGTAATACGGCGTCTTCGCCGCGTCCGGCGGAAACGTGAGCGCGTTCCCCGTACCGAGCCGCCGCCGCTTGCCCGCCGCCGGATACTCCGGAATCGCGAGAATGTTGAAACACTGGCGATAGAGGAACTCGTCGTTGAGCGAGCACCAGTTGAACACCGACCGATTGATCGGCGCGATGTCGGCGAGCGCGCTCACGCCGCACCGCGCGTACTTGCGGCTCGCCACATTGTAGACCGTCACGAGCGGCACCCGCCCGAGTTTGTGCTCGCCCGACGCGATGAGCCGCTCCTGCTCGTCGTGGAGCGTCCAGCCCGCGCGCGTCCACGTCCGGTAGACGTAGTGCGGCTCGTCCGTCGTCTGCTCGCCGAACGGGTCGCCCACCACCGGCGCCGGCTCGCGCACCCGCGCCCAGAGCAGCGCGCCCGACGTATCCTCCTGGAGATTGACGAGGTTCTCCGGGTGGACGACGACGAGATACGGTCGAATCCCCTTCGCCTCCTCGTCGGCGCGCGACGCCACCGCGACGTCCGCCGGCGGCTTGTCCATGATCACGTGCACATGGCCGAAGATCTGCGCCGCCGGCGCCACCTGCTCCTGCATGAACGTCGACATGTCGCTCCCCTTGCGGTCGACGTCCGCCAGGAACCGCGCCCACGCCGCGCTCTGCTCCGTCTCGCGGAAAATGCCCGCGCCCTTGCGGAACAGGTGCGCAATGTACGTATCGACCACCGTCCGGCAGAAATTGTAGTAGTACGCTCGCGCGCGCCGGTCCTCGAACGACTCCTCGTCCTCCTTGAGGTGCCGAAACAGGTAATCGCCGCGCAGGTAATCGTCCCCGCCCTCGTAACTATCGAGGAAGAACCGCCACTGCGCGCAAAACGTCTCGTACCCCTCGTACCGCGAATCCACAACTGCACCCATCACAGCCTCCACAAATGAAGCGAGCTGTCCCGATGCCCGAAACAGCCCCAAACCAGAACGCGCCGCCCCGATCGGGCCGCGCGTTCGTTCAAAGGATTCCACTGTCAGTTATTAGTATACCACAGATCGTCGCCGATTTCAACGACAATCCGAAAGCATTCCTCTCAAGAGACCCGACTCGCTACCGCCTGCGCCGCAGGAACAACGCCGGCGCTCCGAGCAGCAGCAGCGCCAGCGTCCCCGGCTCCGGGATCTGCGCCGTCGCGAGCTTCAGATCCTCGTTCGCTAGCAGATTGTAGGCGACGTAGACGTTCCCGTACGGATCGATCTTCATCCTGATATGCCAGTCGACGTCGCCCGAGTTATCCACGACCTCGGTCTGCCATGCTGAGCCGTCCCACCTCGCGAACTTGAGTTGGAGGTTTGTGCGGTCGCGGTAGGCAACGCAAGGGTTCCCCCAGGGATCGAGAGCGAGCGAGGTCTCCCCTGTGAGATCATTGAGAGCGTCCACGGTCTGAATCTGCCAGGACGCGCCGTCCCAGGCGGCGAACTTGATGTCATTGTTTGTGGTGTCGCGATAGCTGATCAGCGGATTTCCGCCCGCGTCCAGAATAAGCGAGACGCCGCCTCCAGTATCCCCAGCGCTGTCCACGGTTTCGATCTGCCAGGCCGAGCCGTCCCACGCAGCATACTTGAGGTCAGCGGCGCTCGTGTCGTAGTAGCTGATCAGCGGGTTGCCGCTGCTGTCCAGGTCCAACGCGAGCGAGCTCCATGCTCCCACGTCCCCGAGGCTGTCCACGGTCTCGGTCTGCCACGCCGACCCGTCCCACGCGGCATACCTCAGATCCCCGTTCGTCGCGTCGCGATACGCGATTCGCGGATTGCCGCTCGCGTCAAGGGCCAGCGACGCGTACTGACCCGTGTCGCCCACGCTGTCGACCGTTCCGATCTGCCAGGCCGATCCGTCCCAGCTCGCGTACTTCAGGTCTCCGACTGTCACGTTGCGGTACGCGATGCAGGGGTTGCCGCCGTTGAACATGAGCGACGTCCAGAACCCTGTGTTCCCTTCGGAGTCGACAATCTCAGAATGCCAGGCCGACCCATCGAAAGACGCGTAGTGCAGGCCCGCGTTGGTTCGGTAGGTGAGGTGGGGGCTGTAGGCCGGATCGAGCGCGAGCGACAAGTACACCTCGCTGCCAACATCGGGGTCCACGGTCTGCATCGTCCAGTCGAGCGCGAACGCCGGCAGCGCAAGACAGACCAATACGACGATCGGAAGCAAGCACACACAAACACGGTACATGGCGAGTCCCTCCCAAGCAGAAGGTGTGGTTGACAGTCCCCCTTATCCCGCAAGGCGGGGTAAGACAGTGGAATACTAGACGCTCCCGGACTCGGCGTCAAGGATTATTTGCATGTATCTCGCCTCAGTCCCCATCCAGTGCGACGTGAGTGGCACTCAACACGACAAGACGTGTCCCTGCTTGGCCGATGACAGAGACCCCAGGCCGGATACGACATCCCCACGCCGTGCGTCGTGCCGATGCCTCCGAGGACCCGGACCGTCGGTCCTGGCGGATCTCCACTACAACCTGCAACAGCGCCAGTTACGATGCCTGCCGAACGCTTTGTCTGACGCGTCGAGCGCTGCTTGTGCTATGGTCACGCGGGGCAGGGGAGTGAGGAATCGCGGACAGGACTTCGTGCGGGAAGGCGACGAGGGCGTGATCACACTCGATATCGAAGCACTATCCAGCAACGGCGAGGGCATCGCGCGCCACGAGGGCCTGGTCCATTTCGTCCCGCGCACGCCGCATGCTTTGCGTGCCTACAGTTTGGTAGCAGAATGACAAGACAGACACAGAATGGCAGACACTGCGAGCCTTACGGCCGACCCCGCGGCCAACTCACCCGGAACACCCTTGCCCGGTGCGGCGTCATAAGTGCACAAGAACGACGAAAGCGGAGACCGCTTCCGGACTGCTCTTGCATCGTACATATCCCCGTGGTATTGGGAGTTGAGGTCGCGCACCAGCGCTGGGAATGAGGTTAGACCGTGACCATGTCAACCCTGGATCCCGGTGAGATTCGCAGGGAGTTGCGGGACGTTGAGCGCCGATTCCGCCTTCTGGTGCTCATCTCGGTCGTTGTCCTCGTCGTGATCGGCCTCGGATTCGCGCGCATGTTCGCCGGCCCATTTCGAGCGTCAAAGCAGCTGCCGCCCGCAGAGAGCGGGAACGTCGTCCCGGAGCCCGAGCCGACCATGACGCCTCACCCCGAGCTCAACGCGGCGCTGCTTGCTGCCGCCAGGGAAGGCAACTACAACGGCGTGCAGGGGCTTCTGGCCCAGGGCGCATACATCGACACCGTTGACGACCACAACCGAACGCCGCTCGCCTGGGCGGTTTCCGAAGGCCACGCGCCGATAGTCAAGCTGCTCCTCGACCGCGGTGCCTCGATGACGATCCTGCCGTCGGACAGCCGAACCATGATGCTCCTGCACATCGCCGCGGCCTGGGGCCATGCCGACGTCGCCGAGGCCCTGCTCGATGCCGGCGCCGAGGTGGACGCCAAGACGGATGTCCTGTTCACCCCGCTGCGCTTCGCCGCACAGTCCGGCCATGACGACGTCGTCGAGCTTCTGCTGCAGCGCGGGGCCGACCCCAACGCGCGCGATACCTGGGGGTGGGCTCCGCTCCATCTCGCTGCAGGGAACGGCCACGTGCGCACTGTCGAGCTCCTCGTCGAGAACGGCGCGGACGTTCGGCTCCCCGGCATGCAGAAGTCGACGCCGCTGCACAATGCCGCGGCCGGCTCTCAGTCCAGTGGCGGCCGCACCTTCGTGAAAGACGGCAAGCGTGTCGCGGCCGGCGACGAGCACGTGGCGATCGCCCGGTTCCTTCTCGACAAGGGCGCCGAGGTGGACGCGGTGAGCGAACACGGCGCGACGCCGCTGATCGGAGCGGCGGTCTCGGGCAACGTAGATATGGTGAGCCTCCTTCTCGACCGCGGCGCCAACGTCAACGCGAATGGCGGTTACGACGGGACCACGGCCCTGCATCAAGCGGCCGCGCGCGACGACCTTGCCGTCGCCGAGCTCCTCATCGAGCGCGGAGCCGACGTCAACGCGCCCAACGCCCGTGGCGAGACGCCGCTTCGCTACGCTCACTCCGGCGATCACGGCGACTCGAGCGTTGCTCAGCTCCTGAAGAAGCACGGCGCAGTTGAGAAGCTTGAGGGTGGCTGGCACTGAGCGGCGACGAGGGATGAGGACACGACTATGGACCCCGCACGCGCCGACTCCGATCTGAACGAGCTCGAGGCGCGCCTGGCGACGCTCGAGGCGCGCAGCAAGCGTCTCGGCTTGATCGGCATCATCGCGCTCCTCCTCATCGCCTGCGGCTTCGCTGCGCGACTGACGATCCTCCGGCATGGCTTCGGCCGCATCCCGGCGGAGAACCCGCAAACACCGGAGACGAGCAGCACGGCGAGCACCCTTCCCGACGCCGCCGCCGACGCGGCGGGATCGCATCCGGAACTCAACGACCTGCTTCTCCACGCTGCGCGCGACGGCAATCTCGCCGGCGTCAAGGCGCTCCTCGCCCGCGGCGCTTTCATCAATGCCAGAGACGATAAGGAGTACACGCCCCTGTACTGGGCCGTCAACGGGCAGTACACCGATCTGGCCCTGTACCTGCTCGACAAGGGCGCCACGATCAAAGGCAGCGTCGTCGGCATGCGTGAGCTCCTCTTCAGCGCGGCCGCGGCAGGGATGACCGAGGCCGTCGGCGCGCTGCTCGACAAGGGCGCCGACGTCAACATGATGAATTTCGAAGACAGCCGGCCGCTGCACAAGGCGGCCGCCAACGGCCACCTCGACGTCGTCGCCCTCCTCGTTGCCCGCGGTGCCGAGGTCAACCCGCAGGACCGCGCCGAGGCCTCGGCGCTCGCGTCGGCCGCCGCCAAGGGCCACGCCGATGTCGTCGCCTTTCTGCTCAAAGCCGGCGCCGATATCGAATCGCGCGACCGCATGGAGCGCACGCCCTTGATGGTCGCCGCCTCCTCGGGACACACCGACGCCGCCCGAGTGCTTATCGCCGCCGGGGCCGACGTGAACGCCCGCGACATGATAAGCTACACGCCGCTGCACATGGCTTCCGCTGCAGGCGACCTCACCGCGGTCCGCTTCATTCTCGAGCGAGGAGCCGACGTCAACAGCCGGGGCCTCAACCGCATCACGCCCCTGCTTTGCGCCCTCCACTCCGATCAGGCAGCCGTCGCCGCACTTCTCATTGACGCCGGCGCCAACGTGAGCATGTTTGGCGACATCAGCGGCGATGGCGACATGGCGCCGCTGCACTGGGCGGTTAGGAATGGAAACACGGCCCTCGTCGAGCTGCTCATCGCCAAGGGCGCCAGCGCCAACGCCAAAGGCTCCACGGACAAAGACGGCAATCGGCAGACGCCGTTGTTTCTCGCGTGTCGCTGCGGCCAATACGCGATCGCCTACCGCCTCATCCAGGCTGGCGCCGACGTCAACCAGGATCTAAGCAACGGCAACACGCTCCTGCACTGGGCGGCGGCCAAGAACCGCACCGACGTCGCCCGGCTGCTGGTCAAACTGGGCGCCGCCGTCAACGCGAAGAACGACCGCGGCTCCACGCCGCTTTCCGAAGCTCGCAGGAGGAACAGCGCCGATATGGTCAACCTCCTCCTCCAATGCGGGGCGACCGAATGAACTCATTGCTTCCGAAAACGCATCGATGCGGAGCGTGCAGATGAGCGCCGACCTCCAGGCAATCGCCGAACGCATCAAGAAGCTGCGGACGCGCAACCGGGTCCTCACCTGCTGCCTTCTCGTCGCCGTTGTCGTCATCGGCGCCGTCTTCTGGTTCCTCCTTGCCCACACGAGCGCCGATGCCGGTTCAACCACAACCGCAGACGCCGGGTCAGGCGTTGCGGCAGATGCCGGGTCAGCCGCCGCGCCGCCGCCCCGCATCGAGCCCGGCACGCACCCCGAGCTCGACCAAGCCCTTCTCGACGCCACCGGCGAAGGACACCTCGAAGGCGTTCGCTCCCTGCTGGAACGCGGCGCCTACGTGGACACGCGCGATGACCAGTTGCGCACGCCCCTCTATCTGGCGGCCGTCAAGGGGAACATTGAGATCTGCAGACTGCTCGTCGCGTGCGGCGCCGAGGTCAGCATGAGGACGAAAGAGGGGGAGACGCTGCTTGGTAGTGCCGCCTGCTGTCCGAGCATCGACGTCCCCATCCTGCTCCTGGACCACGGTGCCGACCCGAATGCGCGAAACACCTACCTGCAGACCCCGCTGCTCTTCGCCGCATCCGCCGGCCGCGTCGACGTGGCCAGGCTTCTGCTCACACACGGCGGCGACATCTGGGCCCGCGACTACATGGGCAGGACGGTCCTTCACTATGCGGCGGCTCGGGGCAAGGACGAGTTCGTCAAGTTCCTCCTCGACGGCGGCTGCGGTCCTAACCCGAAATGGGCCAAGAACTCCCCGCTGCGCGAGGCCGCCGAAGAAGGGTATGCCGAGACCGCCCGCCTTCTCATCGCTGCGGGCGCCGACATCAACGCGCGCGGCGCCGACGGCGAGACGGCGCTCCTCAGGGCGGCCTTTCGGGATCGCGTCGAGGTCGTCGCCGTTCTCCTCGAGCACGGCGCCGATCCCAACATCAGAGATGACAACGGGCAGACGCCCCTTGGTCGCATCTGGTCAGACAAGCAGCCCGAGGTCGCCCAGATCCTCCGCGCCCACGGCGCGACGCAATGACCCGTCACGACGCCCGCCCGTTCCACGACGAAAACGCGAGGCCCCTCGCCGTCCCGGCGCAGCTCACGTCCGTCTCGTCACCAAGCAAGGCGAAACGTGATCGCGCGAACACCCCTTTCCGAATCCGCACAGCGCCTGTCGGTGTGCTACTGTTGGCAAGACGCCGGATGTGTCATCGGCGACCACTGCCAACGACTTCCGGGACCCTAGCGTGATCACACTCGACATCGAAGCGTTATCCAGCAGCGGCGAGGGCATCGCGCGCCACGAGGGCCTCGTCCACTTCGTCCCGCGCACGTTGCCCGGCGAGCGCTGCGAGGTCGAAGTGGTGCGCGCGTCCAAGCACTGGCGGCGCGCCCATGTGCGCCGGCTCGTCACCGCCTCGCCCGACCGCGTCGAGCCGCCGTGCCCCATCTACCACGCCTGCGGCGGCTGTCAGCTCCAGCACCTCGCCTACGCCAAGCAGCTCGAGTTCAGGCGCGACGCCGTGCGCGAGACGCTGCGCCGCGTCGGCCACATCGAGATCGAGCCCGAGCCCACTGTCTCATCCCAGCCGTTCGGCTATCGCCGGAAGATCAGCTTCACGCTGGGTGAGCACGACCACGCGCTCGCGCTATGTCTGCATCGCTGGGACGACGCGCGCGCCCTCGTTCACGTCGAGCATTGCCCGCTGCTCGTCGACGAGCTCAACGCCGCGCTTCCCGTCGTCGAGGCATGGCTCAACTCCGCCGACATGACGTGGTGCCGGCCCGAACTGAGCCGCGTGGTACTCCGCATGATCGAGGAGCAGCCCGTCGTCGTCCTCGCCTGCGATCCACTCCCGCCGCGGCCGCGCTATCCCGAGCGCGTGCAGCTCCCGCCCGGCATCGCCGCCGCATTCTGCACTCAGTGGCTGCCGAAAAGTGATCCCAGGTCGAGCCACTCCATGACGATGGCCGAAGGCGACGATCCCGAATCGGACCGCTCCATGACGAGGGCCGAAGGCGACGATCCCGAATCGGACCGCTCCATGACGAGGGCCGAAGGCGACGATCCCGAATCGGACCGCTCCA
>Ga0315277_10010177_pt1 | contig 11943 bp, 14 predicted proteins | sample YL17G05_15_MG_FD_203695 | JGI IMG/M metagenome (GOLD analysis project Ga0315277, IMG submission 203695) | Sediment microbial communities from Yellowstone Lake, YNP, Wyoming, USA - YL17G05_15 | ecosystem: Environmental > Aquatic > Freshwater > Lake > Sediment | place: USA: Wyoming | collected...
TTCGTTATATAAAGGAGGATTTCCCAAAGTGATGAGAGTTTAGATCGAAAATATTAACGTAGTTCCTTCTAGAGATTGCTAATGCAGCGATATTCGAAATCCTCTTTAGTGTCTTGCTTCCTCCCCTCCCCGAGCAGCGCGCCATCGCCCATGTGCTGCGGGCGGTGCAACAGGCGCGAGAGGCCCGGCAGCGGGAGCTTGCGCTGGAGCGGGAGCGCAAGGCGGCGCTGATGGAGCACCTCTTCCGGCACGGCACCAGGGGCGAGCCGACGAAGCAGACGGAGATCGGGGAGATGCCTGAGAGCTGGAAAGTCGTGAAGTTTGAAAAGATAATCACATCTAGTGCATATGGTCCGCGTTTCAGTTCAGATTACTACGATCCGGATGGAAACGTAGCAACTCTAAGAACAACCGATTTGGACAATGAAGGAAATATCAATTATTCAACAATGCCTCTTGCAAAGCTCGAAATTGAGGATTTCGAGCGGCATTTACTTAGGACAAATGACTTCCTAATCACTCGCAGCGGAACCTGCGGAATTGCAGCTATATTTGAATCATTCGGAAAACCAGTACTTCCTGGCGCATTTCTAATCAGATTTAGATTATCTGATGAAATTGATCAGCATTTTCTCAAATATTATATTAACTCTGATTTGGGTCGAGTTCATATCCTGCAATTAGCAGGTGGTGCTGTACAAAAGAACCTTTCAGGGACGTCCCTACGTAGTTTTAAATTGCCACTACCACTATTACCTGAGCAAGAAGCAATTGCTAGATCATTCAGTGCCTTCGACTCCAGGATCGCTGCCCTGGAGCACGAGGCCCGCCTGTACGATGAGCTATTCCGGGCCATGCTGGAGGAGCTGATGACAGGCAGGCTCCGGGCGGGGGCGCTGGTGGAAGAAAACTGAAACGCATCATTCCTTAAAAGGATATCGTGGAGCAAATATAAAAATGATCAATCGAGCGGGCCCTCAAGCTCTTGGTCCTGAAATAAGTTAAAAAAAGAGCGCATCTTCATTATCCAGGTCAAAGATAGAGGCTGATGAAATCCAGAAAGCTCTATAAGCATTAGGGGTAATACTTTGATGGATGCCCCCCTCATATGAGGTATTTCTGCTTCCTATCACCGTCGTTATCCTTTTACTTATCCTAGCCATCCCATTGATCTTCATCTACCTTTTTCTCCGTCTATCGGAGACAGCCTTGGAAGTTGTGGGCTTAGACCATTGGCAGTCCTCAATTGCCATCCTTGGATCTGTACTCTTTGGTTTTATCGATATTCCACTAAATGCTACTCCTCTCTACATTTATCCTGACTGGTTTGCATCATTGTCCATCCTATTTCTTAAGGAGGTCCCTGCAGGTTTTTTCCCTGTATATCTCGCCGTTAACTTGGGTGGATGCATAATCCCTCTAATAATTTCGGCCCACATTGCGTTAAAAGGCCGCGTATCTATCTCCAAGGCTCTGATTGGCGTGTTGCTTGTGGCAGTAATTACCTATAACATGGCAAAAGCCATACCTGGCGAAGGGATAACCGTTCCATTTTGGCTGCCGCCCACTTTGGCGGCCATCTGCGGACTACTTCTGGCAAGGGGCTTCCGGAAGGCTGCACCGCTAGCATATATCAGCGGCACTTTGGGAACTCTCATCGGTGCTGATATAATGATGATACTAACACCAGGAGTCCTGGCAATGCTTTCTCCTTTGCGAATACAAATCAAGCCAATTGTTATCTCTATTGGAGGAGCGGGTGTCTTCGATGGAATTTTTCTGACTAGCATAGTATCTGTGTTCCTGGCCGTAGGGATAGCAGCACTGATTTCCCCACCCCAAATCAAGACCGCCGAAAAATGAGTTTACTTTTCCTCGGATTTCCTTTTGAACCGAGAAGGAACAAGCGCTATTATCACTCCCGCAATGAAGGCACCTATTCCTGATAAAAAATATTTCCAATTATCTGATAGGAAAGTCCATGCCGAGTAGGCAGCGCTGGATTCTACAAGAATTTGCTCTTTGTAAACCGGCAAGTCTAAGATTTCCCAATTGTTCTCACCGATCTGCGTTCGAATAGAAACAACGAGTTCTAACACCTTAATGCCAGATTCCAGTGGGGTAACGCGCCATGTCCAGGATGTGTTTCCATCTTCCAGAATTAATTGTTGCTCATGCGACAGAGGTTCAATATGAAACGCCTCGCCACTTAGCGTTGCTGCCATAAAGTGGTTTGTTAAAATTTTTCTTCCACTGCTGAGGTTCTCTCTTGTGATATTCAGAGTAGCATATTCTGTTTCGCCTAATTTCATTTTCTTATTTACTTCGAAAAATAGACTGCCTATTTTCAAACCCTCAAACTCTTTACTTAGAGAATATGAGATGTTACCTATCAAGACATTTTGAGGAATATCTAAAATAATATGATCAATTGCTAACAAACTTTGATTGAATCTAGAATCCACAGAGATATTCTCAGGATCATTTAAAATAATATGATAGGATATATTTGTGATCTGGGTGGAATTGTCAGAAATTCCATCCAGCGAGAGGAAGAATATAACAATTGCAATAAGATAAATGCATCTAGTAAGGTGCATATCATGCCTCATAGATATCATTCGATCCAAACTATTAGAAACTATCCTCTGATGGTTAATAAACTCGTTCTTCTAGCACTCCCAGGACATGATCATAGCATAAGCGATCCTCCCATAAGACAAGATTTACTGAGGCAATAGCTTAATTATTATCATATTCAAGCTGATTCAAAGATAAGGATGGGATAACCATTGACCGAACGCTCTTCAGTCCAGAACCCTATGCTGCGCTATAGTAAGCAGATCGGCTGGAAATATGTCCCCCCATCTGAAGCCATGCGGCTCCGAGGCGGAGACACTGGCCTTTACTTCTCGGATGTCCTCGAATCTCAGCTACAGCGTCTTAATCCTGGCGTAGTGGATGCCGCCCGCGCCTCCGAGATCCTGCGAAAGCTGAATCTCCTGCGGCCAAGCATCGAGGGCAACCGGGATGCTCTTTCATGGCTGAGGGGCGAGCAGTCCATCTTCGTTCCCGAAGAAAACCGGGAGCTTAACGTCCGCCTGATCGACTTTGATAATCCGGAGAACAACATTTTCCAGGTCACCGATGAATGGAAACACAGAGGTATTGCCTTCTCTAACCGAGCTGATGTGGTCTTCCTGATTAATGGATTCCCAATAGCATTGGCAGAGACGAAGGCTGCCGAGAAGAGGGACGGGCTGGCCGATGGAATGACCCAGATTCGGAGATACCACCAGGAAACCCCGGAGATGCTCATCGCACCTCAGGTCTTCGAGGTAACAGAGTTGATAAAGTTCTTCTACGGCGTCACCTGGTCCACCGCCAGAAAGAATGTCTTCAACTGGAAAGACGTATTCCGCGGCGACTACGAGAATACTATCAAGACTTTTTTCGATAGGCAAAGATTCCTCAAGCTCCTGCGCGATTACATAATCTTCCTAACCAGAGATGACGACTTGATCAAGATCATCCTCCGCCAGCACCAAACTCGTGCCGTAGAGAAGGTGATCAATAGGGTCTACGATCCAGATAAGCGACGCGGCTTGATCTGGCACACCCAGGGAAGCGGCAAGACCCTCACTATGATCACCATTGCATCGAAGCTGCTGCGAGAGGTGCGTGGCGCAGAAGAAGCCCACGGTGCTGATGATCGTGGACCGGACTGAACTTGAGAGCCAGCTATTCAAGAACATCACAGGATACGGAATTGCCAACGTCCAAGTAGCCAACTCCAAGCGCGAGCTTAAAAGAATCTTGGGATCAGACTATCGCGGTCTGGTCGTCACCATGATCCACAAGTTTGACGACATTCCTGCTGACATCAATACTCGAAAGGATGTCGTGGTGCTGGTGGATGAGGCTCATAGGACCACAGGCGGAGACCTGGGCAACTACCTCATGGCCGCTCTGCCCAATGCCACTTACATCGGCTTCACAGGAACCCCCATCGATAACATCTCGCGAGGAAAAGGCACCTTCAAAGTCTTCGGCACAGACGACGAGAAGGGCTACCTCGACAAATACTCCATCGCCGAGTCTATCGACGATGGGACCACAGTCCAGTTGAACTATGCTCTTGCTCCTTCCGATCTTCTGGTAGATAGCGAGATCCTGGAAAAAGAATTCCTGAACCTAGCCGATGCCCAAGGAGTAAGCGATATCGAAGAGCTGAATGCCATCCTGGACAGAGCTGTGGAACTCAAGGAGATGCTAAAGGCCCCATCAAGAGTGGAGAAGGTAGCCAAGTACGTTGCCAAGCATTTCCGGGAGAACGTGGAACCCATGGGATTCAAGGCATTCCTGGTGGCTGTAGACCGCCCAGCCTGCGCCGCCTACAAGAAGGAGCTGGACAAATACCTGCCTCCAGAGTATTCCAAGGTCGTCTACTCACCATATCACAACGATGATCTCGACATGAAGGAGTACTACCTCAGCGAAGACGAGGAGAAGCAAATCCGCAAGGACTTCCTCAAGAAAGGATCTCTCCCCAAGATTCTCATCGTAACCCAGAAGCTCCTAACCGGTTTCGATGCTCCGATCCTGTATTGCATGTACCTGGACAAGCCCATGCGTGACCATGTCCTGCTCCAGGCCATTGCCAGGGTGAACAGGCCCTACGAGGACGATGACGGGCTCCTCAAGCCCTGCGGTTTCGTCCTGGATTTCGTGGGCATCTTTGAAAAGCTGGAGAAGGCGCTTGCTTTCGACTCGGATGTTGTAGCCTCCATCATAAAGAATATTGATACATTGAAGGTTCTCTTTACAACCTATATCCAGGACGTTGCCAAGCCGTATCTATCTTTGGCAGAAGGTTGGGACGATAAATCGAAGGAGAAAGCTATTGGATACTTCGCTGACAAAGAGAAACGTGAGGCTTTCTTCCGGTTCTTCAAGCAAGTCCAGAACATCTACGATATATTATCTCCAGATGCTTTCCTGCGGCCTTTCATCGACGACTATCAGAACCTAGCCAGCCTCTATGGGCTTGTCCGTAATGCGTATTACGACGTTTACGTGGACAAAGAGCTTACAGCCAAGACCAGGGACCTGTTGCAGCAGAAGACCACAGGAGGCGACATAGAGCCGCCTGGTGCGATTCACAGCCTTGGACCTAATGAGCTGGCCGCAATCAAGCGCAGTGGCACATCAGATAGGACCAAGATCCTGAATCTACGCAAGATAATAGCGATTATTGCCCGCAAAGATGGACCAACAAATCCGATCCTGCGGTTAATCGGAGAAAGGGCAGAAGCACTTGCCCAGGCTTACGAAGACAGGCAGATCGAGACCCAGGAAACTTTGGCGCGCTTCGAGGAGCTAGCCCAGCAATACATCAACTCTGACGAGGAACGCAAGAAGCTGGGGCTGGATGAGAATAGCTTCGCCATCTATTCGGTACTTAAACCATATGTCAATAAATTCAGTCCTATGCAAGCAGAAGAGCTGGACGCCATCTTCAAGGACTTTCCCGACTATGATTGGGATGAGACCCAAGAACGCAAGCTTCGGGCCAAACTATACAAGCCAATTCGATCTCTTGTAGGCTCCTCGAAGATGATAGAGGTAACAGATTCTCTATTGAGGTTGCGACGGGCATGAAGGATAATGCCAATGATAAGTCAGGGATTGATGCCTGGCAAGACGCTGATGAGCTGAAGTGGGCTGTGCGTAGTTGGGCGGCAAGAGTGGGGGTGAAGGTTCCTCAAATTCATCTTCGCCAAATGTCTCGCAAATGGGCATCTGTCTCTACCTCAGGGCGGCTTACTCTGAATATTGAGCTGCTCGAATTGCCTAAAGAGCTGGGCGAGTTTGTTATCGTTCACGAGATTCTGCACATTATTGCGCCAAATCACGGAAAAGTCTTCAAGAGCTTTATGTTTGCCTATCTGCCGGATTGGCAGGAGAGAGAACGACGGTTGCGTAGTCGCGAAAACTAAGAGATGAAATCTAATCCAAGCCGATAACGGAAAACCAATTGTGATTCAAAAGTGAGCGACTGGGACGTGCCAGATAACATAAGAAGGATGGCGCTATAATCCTGCTCAAACCACCTCCACCTCCCCCTTCAGCCTCCCCGCCATCTCGTTACTCCTGCGCCAGATCCACCCTGATGTCCATCCCGGCTCGATCCTCTTGAATCCGGCATGCATGATGCAGACGAGCTGCAGCGCGGAGAAAGCCCTCCCCGGAAGCGACTGCAGGGACTTGCCTTTGAAGACCACCGTCCAGCTGACGTTAAATAATTTATCTTCCTTCGTCATGAGGCTGATCTGCAGGCCAATCCCATCACCTTCGCCCCGCGCATTCCTCAGACTTATCTCTTCCAAAGATGGATAGTGCAGCATGGACTTCGAACTGCATCCCGCTATCACCCTTGGCTTCAGAGCCTTCCATGTCCTTGTGGCCCCCGTGCAGATGCTGGTCGAGGCCCTGAACAGCCACCTCAACTTGCAGAGGTTCGAGGTTCTCTACGTCTGCGGGAACTATTCCCGCATCCTGAGCGGCCTGGACCGCAGGTTCACAGCCCTGGAGGTGAGAAGGGCCTTCACTGCCTTCCAGCTCATGACCATTCTGGAGGAGAACCGCCACACACTGCTGATCTTAGAGCACGATCCCCTGGAGGCGGCGATCTTCTCCGTGCTCATTGAGCTCTTGAGGGAGAGGGAAGATTCTAGCACTTCAGTAAACAGTACGATCGACAAGAAATAACCAGGAGAAAGAGTCTATTTCCAGCTACCTGATTCTATCTGGTTTAAGTTCTCGATGAGATCTGCAGCGGCCTGAGGGGACAGCTTATACCGCCTGCAGATGGCCAGAACACGGTGAAGCTCGTCCCTCTCCATGGATGCGGTATGCTGAGCAACATGCAGCATTGCTCCTTGGTACCCCTCCGCCAGAATGACCTTTTTTACGGTCTGTAAGGTTTGGTCGCTGACACGTATGCCTGTGGCTCCAATCTTCTTGACCACTTTGGCCGTCTCTTCGTCAAACACGATGCTGGGGGCGGCAGGCTCAGCAGGCTCTTGCACAAAATCCAGGGCTTTCTTGGAGACCCCTCTCAGTATCAGCTCCGAAGCTAGTCTCTTCAGGGTCTTCCCCTGGAGGATGGCCTCAGCCTCTAAAGATCTGTAGGCATCTGGCGTTATCTCAATTCTGGTATATCTGGTGCTGGGCATTGTTTCGGCGCGCCTCTTTGCTATTACTTGAAGCTCTTTTATGCTCGGGATGAATCTATGCGTATCTTACATATTAAAAGACTACGATTTGGTGGAGATGGATTCCCAGATTAAAGGAATCCTACATCGAAAAATATTTATTAATTTACGATGAAATTCCCCTATGCACACCCCCAGGGAGAAAACGCCATGCGCAGTGTGACGCCTTTAAACGATAGGGAATATGCGGAGTGCTTCAACGCCTTTAAGAAGGTCTCCACGGAATGGACGGCCATAAACGACTGGTTATCGAAGGAATTTATGCCATTGATGGCAGGCGCGCCATCGGCCCATGTCCTCAGCGTCGGCAGCGGAACAGGAGATTTTGACCTTACTCTGATTCGCATACTCCTCGAAAAGATCCATCATATATCCTATGTTGCCCTTGACCCCAATGAAGAACACAACCGCATCTTCCTTGACCGGTACAGGAAGAGCGAATTACAGCTAACTTCTCTTCAGATCATTCCGGAGACCTTTGAAGATGACCATCTCGAAGAGGGTTTTGATCTGATCCACTTGACCCACTGCCTGTACTACATACCTGACCAAAAAAAGGCTATCCAGAAGGCTTATGATCTTCTGAATCCCGGTGGCTTCCTACTCATCTTTCACCAGACACCTCTGGGCATTAACGAGATACAGCGAGCCTATATGCGACGAATTAAAGGCGATGAAAAGGAGATGTTTTCCACCCACGATATTCTTCTCATCTTCGAAGAACTCGGGTTAAAGTTCAATTTCGACGTTCTCATCTCCGATATCGATGTAACAGATTGCATCGAAGATGATGAAATCGGCCAAAGACTACTGAATTTTTTCCTGGAATCCAATCTGGAAGGGCTCGATCCATCTGTCCGAAAAGAGATCATTCATACATTGAAGGAGACCTGTCAGTTCAGGGAGGGACGGTACTATCTCTTTCATCCCAGTGGAATCTTCTGGATACGAAAGGATGATCATTAAATTGCAGCATTCGTGGCGCTGCATTTCATCCGCAAATGAGCTGACGTTCCCATCACCTTCGCTCCGCGCTCGCCTCGCGCCTCTCCGGCCTGTCTCCCAACCTGGCGGCGCGGTTCACGCCCGGCACCCTTATCTCCGCTTTCGAGGTCTACGAGGCCCTGCGCCGGGGAGTGGCCGTCCCCTTCCGGAAGAGGGATGTGGAAGGCATAAGGAACTTTCGCGAGCTGAAGGGTTCTGACAAGGGAGGCATTTGGTTATGCCGCAGAAAAAATCGCTGGCAGTCTGAAAAGAAATGGATGGACTATCGTAGTTTCACCGAAAGGCTTCTTCGTCAAAGGCAAAAAAGGGCCGCTGGAAAAGAGAGAACTGGAGCGTGCCGCCGCTTGGGCGAAAGATATACTCACAGATCGTGGATTACCTTCACCCTCAGCTTGGAGATGTCCTCATTGATCTCCACCAGGAAGCCCATGCCTGTGAAGATCTCCTCCAGCTCTGTCCGAACGAACTTTTTCGGCGCATCCGATCCGAAGATGAGGGTGAACTCGTTCTTGCCGGTCTTGCTCATCTTGAAGAGGTTGCAGATCTCCAGGCGCCTGAGGATGCTCTCCGCATTGAAGAGCTTGTGCTTGAACTGCTCGGCGTGGGCCCGGCAGACCTCCTTGTGAAAATTCCAGAACTTCTCTTTCTCGGGATGAGTCTCAATGAAGCTCAGGAAGAGGACCCAGTGGTCGATATCCAGGATCACATGCTCGCCTGCAGAGAGCATCTCCGCATGGGTATAGACCTTCTTGTCCTCGGCGAACTCGAACAGAGACTTGTGCTTGCCGTAAAACTTCAGCGACTCTCGCATCATCTCGCTCTGGGACATGCCCAGGTCTTCTTTCATCTTCTTGAAAAGGCCTGCTGTCTCCTCATCGAGGGCGATGGTAATCCTTTCCGGTGACTTCATCTCATCCCCAGCATTAATTGTCCTTAAGATATATTACCTTTTTCTGCCATCATCTTTTTAAACTGATGCCGGAAGGCTTGTTCCGCTAGGCCCGGGGCAAGAAGGAGCGATATGGTTATATTCCGAAGAGAGAGACCATTGAAACATGGACTCGTGGATGAAGGACAAAGAAAAGTACAGCGATAAGGATAGGAAGAAGCTGGAAAAAGGGTCGGGTTTTGTCAAGGCCTGGACCCTGGTCTGCAACTGGGTTTACAGAGTCGTTTCCTGGTGATTTACTATTGCTATTTTTCTTCCCATCTCCCGCGTAGCTCTGCGGCTCTCTCTCTGAGCTGAGCAAGGACCCCATCCCGGTCCGATCCTTTTGCGAGGATGGAGAGGACCGGATCATCTCTATTTATCCGCGATCCGGGGCAGGGCACGTCCGCGGTCCAATCTCTGCGCAGATCCTCCTCGATCTTCAGATTTCGGGGGGCGAAGATTATGGCCCTCCCCGCGGTGAGACGGGGATCGGGTCGATCCGGCAACCACCCTGCAAAGGCCTCCAGATGAGCCGCAAAGAGGTTGAGGCCCGTGGCCATCTCCACGGTGTCCAGGCTGCCCTGAAAGCGCGAATTGACCTCCACCACCACGGGTCCGCGTTCCGTGAGCAGGAAATCCACGCCGTTGCTGCCCAAAAGCCCCAGCTCGGTGATGATATCTTCGGCCAGCTCGGCGATGCCCAAGTCCGGGGGCATCAGGGGCGTGATGTTTCCGGTGTACCTGAAGCCCTTCGCCCCCGCCCAGGGAGCGCCTATGAGCTGCTCGTTGACCGCTATGGCCTGCGCCCCGCGGCCGTTGCCGATGACCGAAACGCTTGCTGGCCTGCCCAAAACCAGATCCTGAGCAATCAGGCCCTCCTCCCAGTCCAGCTCCATTGCGCTCTTCACGAGCCGACAGCCCACGCCGCCAGCGCCCTTGCGGGGCTTGACCAGGATGGGGTATTGCAGGTCGTCCGGCGTTGACTTGGTTCTGATGAAGGGAAATCCCTTCTTCTCCAGCCAGCGGGCCAGCCAGAGCTTGTCCGAGACAAAGGCGGTCTTTTGGGGAGGGTTGTTCAGGACTCGAACTCCTTTCGCTCGGGCCTCCTCCAGCCCTGGCCCGAGGACGACCGCTTCGGGATGGAACCTTTGGATGTAGGCAGGAAGGAGATCTTCCGCCCCTTCGCGCGGGAGCAACGCGATCTTTTGGGCGAAATCCTGCAGGTCCAGGTCACAAAAGCCATCGACGGCCACGACCTCGTGCCCGGCCCTGGCTGCGGAAGAGGCGATGTGCCTGATATTGATGCCTATTACCAATATTCTCATGAATTCTCATGATGATTGGCGGGGTATGGGGGATAGAGCACCTGCTTTCCGCAAGGAGAGGGCACGATCTTGAGGCCGCCCTCGAACTCCCCGCCAAGCTCCCGGCCTTGAAAGAGCCTGTCCAGGAAGACGGCGAGCGCGGCCACCTCGGAGTGGGGCTGGTTTCCCACGGCCACATTCCAGTCCGCCAGTTCGTACATCTCCGCCGGAACCTTCTCCGCGCCCACGGCCACCAGGATCTTCTCGCAGCTTCGGATCTCGTCGATCACATCCGGCAGGCTCGAGCCGTACATGGTGAGGTGAACCACCTTTCCGCCCGCCTCTTTCCAACGCAAAGCTTCGCCCTTCCAACTCACATCAGATTTGAGGCGAAAGTCTCCGCCCCATCGCTTCGCCACATCGGCCAGGCTCTCCTCCACGCTGCTATCGCGGCCGGAAAGAAGCATCTCCTCGGCTCCGAAGGCGCGAGCAACAAGGCCCACATGGGTGGTGATCCTCTTGTCCCGCTCGGGCCGATGGCCGAGGCGCAAAACCACGACTCGCATGCTTGTCGGAGGTTTTGCATCTTATTTAGCTCCTTTCCAATCCCTCTTGCAAAATAGCTAAATTCCTGGGCTGCGTCTCCTCAGAGATGAACCTGTGCGAGAGATGCCGGGGCAAGGGTTACCTTGTGGTAGGAGAGAAGCCCTGTCCCAACTGCAATGGCAGCGGAAAGACCGAGTCCATATCCCTGGGCGCGGCCTCTGATAAGGATATGAAGGAGCTGATTGAGCAGGGCTCGACCAAGTGCAGCGTATGCCACGGATCCGGCCAGATTCCGGTCACTGAGCCGTGCCAGGACTGCGAGGGCCTGGGGCGCGAGTACCTCTGCGTCGTGTGTGGTGCCCGGCTGAGCAGCAAAAAGGAGCTATGTGAGCGCTGCTCCAAGAAGCCGCTGGTCCACGTGCTGGATCAGGCCTGCGATTCCCGCGACATCGTTGTCGGCGAGACTTACCAGGGAAAGGTCTCCGGGCTCGCCAACTTCGGGGCCTTCGTGGATCTCTGCGAGAGCGTAAGAGGTCTGGCCCACAATAAATACCTGAAGACAAGACCCGAAGTAGGCGATACGGTCTTCGTTGCCGTCCGAAACATTCTTCCCAACGGCAACATCGAGCTGGAGCCCGTGGAGCCGAAAGAATACAACACCGTCGAGGTGGAGAAGGAACTGCCCCTCTCCAAGGCGGCGGATCTGCACAAGCAAGTGGGCAAGCAGATCCTGATCAAGGGAGAGGTCATCCAAGTCAAGCAGACCGGAGGGCCGACCATCTTCACCGTCGCCGACGACAGCAGCCTCGTGTTCTGCGCTGCCTTCGAGCGCGCCGGCGTGCGCGCGTACGCGGACATCGACAGTGAGATGATAGTGCGC
>Ga0315277_10010178_pt1 | contig 11943 bp, 11 predicted proteins | sample YL17G05_15_MG_FD_203695 | JGI IMG/M metagenome (GOLD analysis project Ga0315277, IMG submission 203695) | Sediment microbial communities from Yellowstone Lake, YNP, Wyoming, USA - YL17G05_15 | ecosystem: Environmental > Aquatic > Freshwater > Lake > Sediment | place: USA: Wyoming | collected...
CGCGTCAAAAGCAGCTGCTTTACTGGCTCCTATAGCATGCTGAACATATGCTGCTGATGCTGGTACTATTCTATCAGGGCTGCATGTGGCCAGAATGATCAGATCTAGGTCCTGTGGTCGAAGCCCGGCTACTTCCAGGGCTTTCTTCCCTGCTGCCACAGCCATGGTCGACGTGGCTTCATCATCGCCTACAATATGTCGCTCTCTGATGCCGGTGCGGGTCACAATCCAATCGTCCGAAGTATCTACCATCTTTTCCAGTTCGCTGTTCTTCATCACGCGTTCCGGCAAATACTTCCCCCACCCTGTGATACTTGCGTACGCCATTTAAATTCTATCCTTTTTCAAGCTGCCTGAAGTATATCAAAGCGCTACTATGCAGTCAATACGAACGAACTTCAGCACAATCGCCTGTCCAAAATAGCGAAAAGCGGAGCATATGTGCCCCGCTCTTCATTAGTATCCATATATCGATTAAACCTCGCGGAACTCGCCCTCGACGGTCCCATCGTCCGATGGCTTATCACCTCCAGGAGGTGGCGGCGCCCCCGCCCCTGGCTCCTGCTGCTGTCCCGCCCCCTGTTGATACAGCGAGGCTCCGATCTGCTGCAGTATATCCGAGAGCTCCTGCATGGTTCTCTTTATATCATTTAAATTGTTTGCGTTTATCGCATCACGAACACCCTTGATCTTCTCTTCAGCCTTTTGCTTAAGCTCTGCTGATATCTTACCCCCCTGCTCTTTCAGGGTCTTCTCGGCAGTGTAGGCCATGGTATCAGCAGTATTCTTAGTCTCCACCTCTTCGCGCCGTTTAGCATCCTCAGAAGCGTGCATATCAGCCTGACGCTTCATCTTCTCTACTTCATCCTTGGATAGCCCGCTCGAGGCAGTTATCACAATTTTCTGCTCTTTCCCGGTCCCTTTATCATGAGCCTTCACGCTTACAATACCATTTGCATCAATGTCGAATGAAACCTCAATCTGAGGCATGCCGCGCGGAGCAGGCACTATTCCATCAAGCATAAATCGGCCTAGTGTCTTATTATCGCTTGCCATGGCGCGTTCACCCTGTAAAACGTGTATCTCCACGCCCGTCTGTCCATCGGATGCGGTCGAAAATATCTGGCTCTTGGCCGTTGGAATGGTGGTATTCCGTGGTATAAGCGGTGTCATTACTCCACCAAGTGTCTCAATACCCAGCGTCAGCGGTGTAACATCAAGGAGAAGAACATCGCTGACCTCTCCCTTCAGCACACCTCCCTGTATAGCCGCGCCCATAGCTACAACTTCATCGGGATTTACGCTCTTATTGGGCTCCTTGTCGAATATCTCCTTAACCTTCTGCTGCACTAGAGGCATCCTGGTCTGACCGCCAACCAGTATCACCTCTTGTATTTGTTTTGCAGTAAGCCCCGCATCGGAAAGCGCCTGCTTACATGGTCCGGCAGTCTTTTCCACCAGTTCCATAACTAATTGCTCAAGTTTAGCTCTGGTCAGCGTCATATTTAAATGCCTGGGCCCAGTTGCATCAGCTGTGATGAATGGCAGACTGATCTCAGTCTGCATTACAGTGGAAAGTTCACACTTAGCCTTTTCAGCAGCCTCCTTCAATCGCTGCAGCGCCATCTTATCCTGCCTTAAATCTATCCCCTGATCCTTTTTAAATTCATTGCATAGCCAATCCATGATGCACTGATCGAAGTCATCTCCACCAAGATGAGTATCACCACTGGTAGATTTAACCTGGAATGTGCCCTCACCCAGCTCTAATATAGAAATATCAAATGTGCCGCCACCAAGGTCGTATACAGCTATAACTTCATCTTTCTTTTTATCTAAACCATATGCCAACGCCGCAGCCGTGGGCTCGTTTATTATCCTGAGCACTTTTAGCCCGGCAATCTCACCGGAATCCTTGGTTGCCTGCCTCTGGCTATCATTGAAGTAAGCAGGAACAGTGATAACAGCTTCAGTTACCTTCTCACCAAGATAGGCCTCGGCATCCTGCTTCACCTTCTGCAGTATCATGGCGGAAATCTCTTGCGGGCTATGCTCCTTACCGCCCATCAATACCCGCACCTCATTATTCGGGCCTTTAGTTACCTTGTATGACTTACGGCGGGCATCCTCCTCCACCGGCAATTCCCGTCCCGCTGGCTCACCCCATTTCCGCCCCATGAATCGTTTAATACTATATATGGTATTTTCAGGATTTGTTATAGACTGCCGCTTTGCTATCTGGCCTACGAGCCTCTCCCCTGACTTACTCACAGCCACAATAGATGGCGTAAGCCGCGATCCTTCAGCATTGGTTATTATAGTTGGCTCCCCACCCTCCATCACCGCAACTTCACTAAGCGTCGTTCCCAAATCTATCCCTATAACCTTTCCCATTTCTACACCTCCATAATATAGAATAATTACATTTTTCTATCTGAACGATTGCTTCATTCGGCTTCAACGAGTTCATCGCTTGAAGCAGCACCATGACCGCTGCCCACCTTCACCATCGCGGGGCGAAGAACCCGATTGTTCATCATATAGCCTTTCTGTACTACTGCCATTATCTTCCCGCTCTCTCCTTCGACATGGATTACAGCCTCATGAAGAGAGGGATCAAACCGCTCACCAAGTGCCTTCATCTCACTGACACCGTTTGCTTCAAGTATTGCCATAAACTTACGATATATAAGAACTATCCCATCCACCCATTTAAACTCGGCGAGCTCGTCCGAAATATTATCCAGAGCCCGTTCCATATCATCGACCACCGACAGCAGGTTAAATATCAGGCCGGCATTGGCCAGTTTAATAATGTCACCTTTCTCCTGCTCTGTGCGCCTCTTAAAGTTTACAAAATCCGCCTGAGCCCTCTGCCAGTTCGACAGGTACTTTCCAGCCTTTGCTTCCTCTTCGGCAAGCGCTTTCTTCAGAGTTTCAACCTCCTCAACCTCTCCCAGTTCCACTGCTCCCTCTTGCCCATTTGCCATATCGGAAAATTCAACTCCATCATCCTCTTCCTCAGGCATAATTTGGTTGTCATCCATTATCGCCATAAATATATCTACTGCCTACCTTTATGCAAATCACCTACAAGGTTACTCATCACTGAACTCAAATATCGTACCGAAGATACCGCCCTGCTATATTGCATACGCGTTGGGCCTATGATGCCAAGCGCCCCCTTCACTTCACCCGGGATTCCATATAGCGTTAAAACCATACTGCATCCCCTCATGGCATCCTCTCTGTTCTCCCCACCTATCACTATATGCACTCCATCCCAATTGGGCACCTCTGGCAATAGAGCCTTCAGGGCATCTTTATTTTCCAGCACATCTACGATACCAATTATCTCCTTACTATCGGAAAACTCCGGTTGGGTCACTATATTCCTGAGCCCCTCGATATACGGCTCTTCGTAGCTTCTTTCATCCTCCTCTGATATTATCTCAACTATTGTCTTTTTCACTTCAGCCGCCAGCGGACTAAGGCTACCCTTATAAGCTAATATCTGAGACCAGGTCAAACCGTAAAGGAGATCATTCAACTCACGGGACACAGCGTTTAAGTCCTCCTGTGTAACCGCTTTATTAAACGCAACGATTTGATGTTTAAGCCTTGCTTCCTGGAGCAGCAGTATAAGCAGTGCCGTAGATTCCTGCAGTGACACAAGTTCCACACGGCCGAAACTGGAATACATCGCTTTAGGGAATGTCACCAGTGCCAAGTTGTTCACCATTCGAGCAAGCAAAGCTGCGGCCAGCCGAGTCCATTGTGACAGCTCACATTCAACCTGATGGAAGAGATGCGAGACCATCCGTTGTTCATCTAAGGATATATCAACCTTCTGCATCAAGTACTCAACATAGTACCGATATCCCTTGTCTGAAGGCACACTGCCGCCCGAAATATGTCGTCTGACAACATACCCTTCCCGCTCTAAACGTGATATTTCATTGCGAATTGTCGCAGGACTAACACCGAGGTTATATTTATTTGCAATCGTCTCGGATCCTATGGGCATGGCAGTCCAGACATATTCATCAATTATAATTTTTAGTATATTAGCGGATCGTCCTGATAACATCTTTATCACCAATTAGCACTCTCGACTGTCGAGTGCTAACCATATCTAATCTACTACCTTTTCTCCAAATTTGTCAAGAGGTAGCATAATTTAATCTATAGCTAACACTGTAATGACAAACTTGTAATGCAATACTATGTGACTTATAATGAAAAGTTGGATTGCAAATACAATGGCTACACAAAAGAGAGATTATTACGAAGTATTGGGCGTTCCTAGAACGTCATCGGCCGAGGATATTAAAAGGGCTTTTAGAAAGCTCGCACATCAATATCATCCTGATAAAAACAATGATAACGGTGCCGCAGAAAAGTTCAAGGAAATTAATGAAGCGTATGAGGTACTTTCAGACCCGGAGCGCCGAGAGGCATACGATCGTTTTGGGCATGCCGGTGAAACATTCGGGAAAGGTTTCGATAATGATATCTTCCGTGGCTTCGGTGATATATTTGAGACGTTCTTTGGCGGAACTGCCGGCAGAAAGACCAGGAGCGGCCCTCAGCGCGGTAATGACCTGCGACACCATCTAACCATAGAGTTTGAAGAAGCGGTCTTCGGTTGCGAGAAGGAAATCGAGATACATCGAACGGAATCCTGTTCGAAATGTCATGGTACTGGATGTAAACCAGGCAGCAATCCGATTAAATGCCCCGAATGTAATGGATCAGGTGAAGTACGCCAAGTACAGCGCAGTTTCTTTGGCCAATTTGTAAATGTCACTATATGTCTGCGCTGTAGCGGTACCGGGCAGATCACGTCTGACCCCTGCACTAATTGTAAAGGGTCAAAGTATGAAGAAAAAACGCGCCGAATCGCTGTGTCTGTCCCCGCCGGCGTGGATGAAGGCTCTCAAATCCGCATCAGCGGCGAGGGAAATGCAGGTAATAACGGCGGCAGTTCCGGCAATCTGTACATAACCATATCCGTTAAGGATCATAAGTTGTTCAAACGCCACGGCGACGATATTTTATATGACGTCCCTATCACTTTCCCTCAGGCAGCGCTGGGTGATGAAATCGAGATACCGACCGTAGACGGCACAGTACCACTGAAGATCCAACCTGGGACCCAGTCCGGCAGGGTCATGCGCCTCAAGGAAAAAGGTGTGCCACATCTCCATGGCGGAGGCCGCGGTGATCAACTGGTTGTAGTATATGTTGTTACACCTGAATCATTGACAAACGAACAAAAGAAATTACTGAACGAACTATCGAAGACACTAGGCCCGGCAACAATGCCAAAGAAGGGCAAGGGATTCTTCAACCGGATTAAAGACGCTTTGGAATCCTGATACTCGTTAAGAGACATTCCACATGCAGCGCTTCTTTGTAAACAGGCAATGTATTGATCATGAAAGTATCATCCTCGAAGGTGATATTGTTCATCAAATCAGAGATGTCCTGCGATTGCAGAGCGGCGAGCGGATTGTAGTATTCGATAATGACGGATTAGAATATACGGTTACTCTCGATACAGTGGACAAGAATCAGATTAAAGGTACTATCTGCAATACAAGAAAGTCTATTGTGCCAGACATTAAGATTACTCTATACCAAGCGCTATTGAAATCAGACCATTTCGAGTTCGTTCTCCAAAAATGCACTGAAATCGGAATATCCGTCTTTGTACCTGTGGTCTGCGAGCGATGTATCGCTAGAAAGCCAAGTTCCAACAAATTGGAACGTTGGGAGAAGATAATAAAAGAGGCAACCGAGCAATCTGGGAGAGGCGTATTACCTGCTTTAAAACCAGCCGCTCTTTTCGATGACGCATGCCATTCTGTGGAAGGTCTATCCCTCATTGCAGGTGTTGGATTAAATTCACTTCCATTAAGAGAAATACTTCGATCGAGTACCCATCAAGGCGACCCTGTAAAAATCAATATATTTATCGGCCCGGAAGGTGGCTTTACTGCCAACGAGTTGGAAATAGCACAGAGTTGCGGTGTACATAAGGTAACTCTCGGTCCGCGCATACTTAGAGCAGAGACAGCTGGGCTCGTAGCATCTACAGTTGTTCTCTATGAATACAGAGAGTTAGATAGACCCTAAACGGATATTAGTCTATAATACTCGGAACAACAAATACTAAATATGAATAGGGATATGACCAAAAGTCAAAAAATTAAAGCCTTTATAGTAATTGCACTCACTCTAAGTGCCGTTGTTATTATTTTCTTCCTAATACAGAAGACACCTATTACAGAACTAACTGGTAAGATAGTATTCGTATCCGATAGGGACGGTAATCTAGAAATTTATTCAATGAATGCCAAAGGTATAAACCAAACAAGGCTTACTAGCGGCTATAATATCAGCGACTGCTCAGCCTGTGCCCCCTCCGCAGAGGACTATCCTCGCTGGTCACCCGATGGTAACAGGGTAGCTTTTCAATCTGATCGTGATGGAAGTTATGAAATATATATAATGGACCCAGACGACTCAAGCCAAATTAGACTTACAAATAACTCAGCTATGGACTTATTTGCCTCATGGTCCCCCGATAGCGATAGATTAGCATTTACTTCCAATCGTGATGGTAATGAAGAAATCTATATAATGAACGCAGACGGCTCAGAGCAAACAAGGCTTACTAACACATCCGCATCCAACAGGGCTCCTTCATGCTCTCCTGACGGGAAACATATAGCGTTCCATTCCAACCGCGATGGCAACTATGAAATATATATTATGAACGCGGACGGCTCAGAGCAAACAAGGCTTACTAATAACTCTGTCGGGGATACATTCCCCAATTGGTCTCCAGACGGGAAACGAATCATATTCCAATCTAACAGGGATGAGAACTGGGAAGTATATGTGATGGACGCTGATGGTTCCAACCAAACAAGGCTTACAAATAATCCCGCAGACGATGCCCTTGCCTGCTGGTCTCCAGACGGAACTAAAATAGCATTCCACTCAAAACGCGATGGAAACTATGAAATATACATAATGGACACTGATGGATCAAACCAGATAAGAATAACGGACAATCCCGCTACCGATGCAATACCTTCTTGGGAAAAGGCGGATTAAGAACTTGTACGAACGCATTAAAACAACGAGCTCGGTCAGAAAATGGGAGATTGCGCTAACAGTACTGCTTATTGCCATTATTGCTGCTGTTATCGTTGTTGCGACTCACAAACAAAATACGTTCCACACTATTACTGGCAAGATAGCATTTAGCTCAAGCCCAATGATCGATCAAGAAATCTATCTTATGACAGCTAACAACTCGAACATTACTAATCTTACAAACACCTCAGGTAGTAATGCAGTACCTGCATGGTCATCTGATGGTACAAAAATTGCATTTTCTTCACATCGAGACGGCAATTGGGAAGTATATGTAATGAATGCCGATGGATCGAATCAAACTAATCTCACGAACAGCTCTGCTGATGATATAGATCCTTGGTGGTCGCCAGATGGAAGCAAAATTACATTCTGCTCAAATCGAGATGGTAATTCTGAAATTTATACGATGTATTCGAATGGCTCCGATGTAACACGCCTCACAAACAACTCTGCTAAAGATGCTTTCCCCTATTGGTCCCCAGCCGGTGACAAAATTACGTTTTCATCAAATCGCGATGGAGACTACGAAGTCTATATCATGGATATTGATGGTTCTAATCAAGTCAGATTAACAAACAGTTCTGGTGATGATGTTGATGCTAGTTTGTCACCGAATGGCATCAGAATAGTTTTTGTCTCCGATCGCACCGGCAACTCCGAAATATACACTATGAACGCCAATGGCACCGACGTCATAAAGCTTACCAATCATCCGAAGTGGGACGGCTGTCCCTCTTGGTCGCCAGATGGGAGCAAGATCATTTTCTCTTCAGATCGAAACGACAGCCCAGATATATACACGATGGATTCTGACGGAGAGAACTTGACCAGACTCACTTATGAAACATACATAGAACTTACACCGCGTTGGTCTCAATAGTTCTGCAACATCTGTCCAGTTATTCTATAAAGTTCTTAAATCCCCAATCAATTCAGCCATGGCCTTTGCGGGATTAAGGCCTTCATAGAGGACACGGTAAATACGCTCGGTAATAGGCATGTCAACCCCAAGCTTTCTGGATATCTTCAATGCAGCCGCAGTAGTAGGAACACCCTCAACCGTACTGCCAATAGTTTCAATCATCTCATTAAGCGAACGACCGCGAGCCATCCCCTCGCCAAGGGTGTGATTCCGGCTCAGGGAGCTGTCACACGTCGCCAGCAGATCACCCAGCCCAGACAGACCGAGAAACGTGAGAGGCTTGGCGCCCAGTGCCACTCCCAGGCTTGCTATCTCGCTTAGACCGTGTGCCATATAGGCGGCTTTTGCATTATTCCCGTAACCAAGGCCATCTACCATGCCGGCACCCAGGGCTACAATATTTTTCAAGGCGCCACCCAGCTCGACTCCGATAACATCATCGCTGGTATAAACCTGAAATGACTCCGAGTTTATTATATCTTTAGCCTTCTCCGCCACCTTGATATTGTAAGCAGCTACAACTGTAGCTGCCGGCAGTCCTATCGCAATCTCCCTGGAGAGGTTCGGGCCGGAGAGGGCGCACACGTACGGCTTGTACTTCGCGCCCAGCTCATCAATGATGACCTCAGTCATTCTTTTGCAGGTTTCCATCTCGAAGCCCTTGGAGCCGCTGACTATCGGGGTCTTTAGCGCGATGCGGCCCTTCACCTGCTTCACATTACTACGCATATCCTGCGAAGGAACCGCGATGATGACGAGCGACGCATCCCGCAACGCCTCATCGATGCCGCCGACCGGCACAAGCGATGGCGGGAACCGCACGCCGGGCAGCCTGTCCGCGTTCTCGCGCTCTGCCGACAGCTTCTTCGCCTCCTCCACCGTCATGCCCAACAGCGCCACATCGATGCCTTTCCTCGCCAGAATGACGGCAAGGGTTGTCCCCCAGCTTGTCGTACCGATAACAGCAACCTTCATTTCACTTTGACCCTCTGCCCGATCTTGGGCTCTGTTTTCGACAGCAGCCTTTTTATATTAGCCCGATGGCGGAATATGACTATAGGTGCAACAACAAAAGTGAATGCAAGGTAAGCAAAAGGCTCCAGATCATATACTACAAATATAGCCATTGCTATCACAAGCGCTATCGCAGCCAAGATAGAGCCTAAAGATATATACCGAAATATCGCAACCATTAACAGAAATGTAGCTAAACATATCAGCCCAATCGGCCAGGAAATAACCATAATAGCACCGAATGCCGTAGATATGCCGCGCCCGCCCCTGAACCCGATGTAAACCGGCCAGCTGTGGCCTATTACAGCAGCTGCGCCCCCCGCCATCTGGCCCCAATACACCGTGCTATCAGGAGCAGAATAGAAAATAAGCCAGGCCAGGGCTACAGCCCCAGACCCCTTTAAGAGATCGGCAAACAAAACAATCAGCCCCGCTTTAGCCCCTACGGTACGCATTACATTGGTCATGCCCATGCTTCCGCTGCCATATTCGCGTACATCTATCCCTCGCACCAGCTTCCCGATTATCACGCCGAACGGGATCGATCCTAAAAGATAACCTATTATTATTACGCCGAGGAACTGGACTGCGATCATTTCCCCACCTTCTGTCTAAATATAAGCCTTAACGGAGTCCCTCTAAAGCCAAAGTTCCGTCTCAGCTGATTCTCCAGATATCTCTCATACGAGAAATGCATCAGCGAATTATCGTTTATGGAAAATACAAACGTAGGCGGATTAATTTCCGCCTGAGTCGTGTAGGTAATATTGAGCTTCTTACCCCTGACCGATGGCGGAGAGTGTGCAGCAATCATGTCGCGAACGGCATTGTTCAAGTAAGCGGTAGGGATGCGCTTGCATCGCTCCTCGTAGACCTCCTTTGCCGCTTTAAGAACATTCTTGATCCCTGTGCCATGCAATGCAGAGATAAAAACGATGGGCACATTAGGCAGAAACTTGATTTTACTGCGGATATCTACAATATACTGCCGCCTATCGGCCGTATCTTCAACCAGATCCCACTTATTAACGACAATGACCAGCCCTTTATAAGCTTCACATACAAAACCAGCGATGTGCACATCCTGAGCCGCCAGCAGATCCGTGGCCTCGGTAACGAGGAGCGTAACATCGGATCGATCGATAGCATGCGACGCCCTGTCCACACTGTAGCGTTCGATACCTCTGTCTATCTGTCCGCGCCGCCGTATACCTGCCGTATCGATGATCAATATACGTTCGCCGTCTCGCTCAAATATTGTATCGATTGCATCCCTGGTCGTCCCCGGCTTATCCGATACGATGACGCGCTCTTTCCCGAGGATAGCGTTTAACAACATCGATTTCCCAACATTAGGCCGGCCTACGATGGCTATCTTCATGATATCCTGCTCTGCCTCTAAAGTGAATTGAGGCAATTGCTGAACAACTTTATCCAGCAGTTCGGAGACGCCTTTACCATGATATGCGCTGATTGGAATGGGGTCCCCCAGGGCAAGTTCATAAAATTGGGCTGAGCCATAGCCTCGTTGTTCGTTATCGGCTTTGTTTGCAACCAGAACCAGTGGCTTGCCGCTGCGCCGCAGCAGCTCGGCTACCTCTTTATCCAGCACTGTAATGCCGTCTAACACATCTAAAACAAAAACTATAACATCGGCCTCTTCGATCGCAGTTATAACTTGGCTTTTTATCAGATTCTCGATATCCGACGAAGGGTCTGGCAGCAGTCCGCCGGTGTCGACGATAGAAAATGTTTTCTCTTTCCAGGAAATATCGGCGTAGATTCGATCGCGGGTGGTGCCGGGCTCATCCTCAATAATGGCTACCCGCTTTCCTACTAAACGGTTGAACAGTGTGGACTTGCCTACGTTGGGCCGTCCTATAATGGCGACTATAGGCTTGGTCATCGCATCAGCTTTACTAGGATTGCCTTCTGCATGTGGAGGCGGTTCTCCGCCTGATCGAAGACCACCGACTGCGGCTTTCTCAGCATCCCCGCAGCGATCTCCTCGCCGTAGTGCGCCGGAAGCGGATGCATGAAGATGACGTCCTTCTTAGCCGCAGATATCAATTTGCTGTTCACCTGATAGCCGGCGAAGGCCTTGCGACGTTTCGCCGACTCATCCTCCTGCCCCATGCTGGTCCACACGTCCGTGTAAATCACATCGGCATCCTGAACCGCTATCTTCGGATCGTCGGTGATCATGACCTGTCCTTTATTCCCTCTGGCTTTAACTAAAATAGCGTCACTGGGGCTGTACCCCGCGGGACAGGCTATCCAGAACTCCATCCCCATGATGGCGCAGGCCAGGAGCAGGCTGTTGGCGCAGTTGTTGGCATCGCCGATGTAGGCGACGTTGATCCCTTTAAGCGTCCCCTTTTTCTCGTAAATCGTCTGCAGGTCGGCGAGTATCTGGCACGGGTGTTCCTCGTCCGACAGGCCGTTAATTACAGGCACGGTTGCATGTTTAGCAAGCTGAACGACGCTATCATGCGCGAAGGTGCGGGCCATGATGCCGTCCACGTAGCGCGATAATACCGCGGCCACGTCCTCAACCGACTCGCGCTTCCTCAGACCGATCTCAGCGGGAGAAAGGTATATGGAATGCCCGCCCAGCTCATACATGCCCACATCAAAGCTGACGCGGGTGCGCAGCGACGGCTTCTCAAAGATCATGGCCAGCGTCTTGCCCTTGAGCTGTGTCCCGATGCGCTTGCCTTTAAGCTCGACGGCGCTCTCTATAAGCCCCTGTATGTCTTTGGATGATAAATCAGCTATAGATATTAAATCTTTCATATTACGCTTCCTAGGATGGGACTAGTATATCATATTTG
>Ga0315277_10010180_pt1 | contig 11942 bp, 7 predicted proteins | sample YL17G05_15_MG_FD_203695 | JGI IMG/M metagenome (GOLD analysis project Ga0315277, IMG submission 203695) | Sediment microbial communities from Yellowstone Lake, YNP, Wyoming, USA - YL17G05_15 | ecosystem: Environmental > Aquatic > Freshwater > Lake > Sediment | place: USA: Wyoming | collected...
ACCTTCGCCTTGAACGACCCGTTGAATTTCCTACGCTTGTTCTCCATCATTCGTCTCCTGAATACTCTTGCCATTCAGGCAACGAATCCACCTTAACCCCTGGTCCAGATTTTCGGGAGTATTATAAGGCTCGCCCCACAGACGCCCAAACAACTCGTCGTCAGGAACTGCCGCCGTGAAAGATGTGACACCCCGCTATCAGTGATATGGTGTGTGCTCATATCCAGTCTCCCCTATACATGCGTCTCGAACGTCTGCTCCTGTGAGCCGATCCGGCGTACGGCTCGACCCAGCACGTCACCAGTATACCACCGGAGGCCCGTAGCAATATAGTCCTTATCACCTTTCCCGATTCGCGGTTCTCCTTGATAAGGATTGGATAGGTCAGCCGCATGGCGGTAGAATACGCGAGTTGCATTTGTCCTGGTGGATTGGCTCTGTCGAAAGGAATCTCGTCGGGGACGACTCATGTGGCTTGTGATTCTGCTTTTACTATCGATCGTCTTCATCATTCTGAGTACGACCCTCTTGAAACTGCACCCGTTTCTGGCCCTGCTGCTGGCGGCATTCGGGTATGGAATTCTCAGCAACAAGATGCCGTTGGGGGACGTGGTCACGGCCGTCAACCTCGGATTCGGTGACACGGTCGGCCGCATCGGCATCATCATCCTGGCAGGCTCGATCATCGGCACCTTTCTGGAGAAGTCCGGCGGCGCCCGCAAGCTGGCCGAGCAGGTCCTCGCCCTCGTCGGTTACAAAAATGTCCCGCTGGCCATGGGCATCATCGGCTACATCGTCAGCGTCCCGGTGTTCTGCGATTCAGGCTTCATCATCCTGTCCCCATTGGCCAGAGCCATGTCGCGCAAGGCCAAAATCTCTCTGGCCGCCAGCGCCATCGCGCTGAGCCTCGGCCTGTATGCGACCCATACGATGGTGCCGCCGACGCCCGGACCTATCGGGGCTGCGGGCATTCTCAAGGCGGACCTGGGGCTTGTGATCCTGTGGGGTCTTATCGTCGCTCTGGTGGCTCTCGGAGCCGGCTGGCTGTTCGCCGTGCTGTTTGCGGCCAGAACACCCATCGACCTGGGACCGGAACCCGTTACGCCGGAAGTTGCGACATCGGAGACTGAAGGCCCTTCCGCGCTCAAATCGCTCATTCCGATCCTGCTGCCGATCGCCCTGATCGTGCTCAAGTCGGTCACCGACCAACTGCCTCACCCGCTGGGCGGCGAAAGGGTCGCACTGGTCATCGGCTTCATCGGGCAGCCGGTAGTCGCGCTGCTCCTGGGCGTCTTTTTTGCTTTCCCGCTGCCGAAGAAGCTTACGCGTGAGATGCTCTCCACCACCGGGTGGGTGGGCGAGGGCATTGTCGCAGCCTCCATCATCATCGTGGTCACGGCGTGCGGCGGCTCGTTTGGAGAGGTGCTCAAAAAGTCCGGCATCGCCGATGTCGTTACCCGGTACCTTGGCACGAGTACGAGTCTCAGTATCTTTCTGCCGTTCATCATCGCCGCCGCACTCAAAACCGCTCAAGGCTCCTCCACGGTCGCCATGACCACGACGGCGAGCATCATGCTGTCGCTCATGGAGCCGCTCGGCCTCAGCGGCGCCACAGCCAAAGCCTTGACGGTCGTCGCCATCGGAGCTGGCTCCATGGTCGTCAGCCACGCCAACGACAGCTACTTCTGGGTCGTCACGGGCTTCTCGAAGATGACAGTCAAGCAGGGATATCAACTCCAGACCGTGGGCACACTCGTGCAAGGCTGCGTCTCCATCGTCGCCCTGTGGGGGATCAGCCGCATCATCCTATGACACGCTTCCCGATTTGAGCCATTGGCAAGCCTCACTTGGCATGTACGCATCCAGTGCCTCGCGCGCTCCGGGTGGCAGCGTCAAGCGAAGCTTGGCGATGGTCTTGTGGCTGCCCGGGGAAGGCATCGCCAAGGCCTTCGGCCTTGACGCTGCCACCCACCGTCTTGGGTGCCATGTCCACGTTTGCGTGGACATGCTACACCAGTCGTCGCGCATGCTTACGCGAGCGTAAGCATGGCACCCGGCGCGTTGTCGTCGGGGTTATGGAGACGCAAGATGCTGCGTCTCTACGACCTGCTCGCATTCGGCCGCAGCTCGGCATTCTGCGAGACGAGCAGCTTCTGCAAGGCGGCGACGTCGAGCTTGCGCGGCGGGACATTGCTTCTGGCTGCCAGCGCGGCGGCACAACCTGAGGCGTGTCCGACCGCCATCGCCGGCGCCATGGAGCGGGCGGACTGGAACGGACCCTGCTCACAGGAGATGCACCGGCCAGTCAGGACCAGGCCATCGACCTTCTGCGGGACCAGCGAGCGATACGGAATATCGAAGCCCTCGTGACTGAAGAAGTATCGCTGGCCGTGATAGCTCGGCATCGGATTCGAGCTGATCGCGATCACGTCGGAGAACCGCGTGCCCTTGATCGCGTCCTGCTCGGTGACAGTATATTCGCCCAGGATGCGCCGGGTCTCGCGAACGCCGATGCCGGTCGCCACCTGGAACAACTGTGCGAGCTCGTTGCCGGGCGACTTTCTCAACTGGCGAATCTGGTCCCACAGCTTCAACCGCGTTTCCACCTCGGCACGCGTGAGATTCTCCACGTCCAGTCCGTCGCCGCCGAAGCCGGGACCCCACTTGACTACGCGGTCTCCCAGCCGGATTCCGCCGGAAGATTCCTTGGCGTCCGAGGGCAGCCCGCCGAGGATGTACATCAGGCTCATATTCATCCGGTCGCCTTTGTCGGCGGGGCCCATGAACGGAGCACCCGCGCGGGCGGCGATGTCGCCGTCGCCCGTGGCGTCGATGACCACGTTGGCGGCGATGGCCTGCCGGCCCGATTTGGATTCCACGATGACGCCCGCGACGCGCGATCCGTCCAGCATCGGCGCGACGACCCAACTGTGCAGGCGCAGTGTCACGCCCTCCTTCCGGAGCAGGTTGAGCGAGGCGATCTTGGCGGCCTCCGGATCAAATCCGATGCAGTACGGCAGGTCGCCTGTCGTCACATCGTGCTTGCTCTTGGGATATGGATCGTCGTCCGCGATGCCGTCGAGCCGGACAAGCTCGGCGATGTACTCGGCCGGGATGCCCTTGACGGTTTGCAGTGCCTCCGGCGGCCGCTGGTTGCGAAAGCCGTTGTAGCACGTCATCAGCCCCGCCGTGCCGTTGCCACCGAGGAATGGATACCGCTCGATGAGCAACGTGCTCGCCCCGCTGCGTGCGGCGGCGGCCGCGGCAATCACTCCGCTGGGCCCACCCCCTGCGACAACCACCTGATACTTGCCCACGATCGGCGTTTCCAGTTGTTCGCGGTATGATTTCCCGCTCGCCTGAGCGCTCGCGGCAGAAGTGCCACCGATCAATGTTGCCCCGACCCCCAGCGCCGACCCCAGAAACTCGCGCCGGCCCAGACCCGAGTGGCTCACCATTTCGGACATGCTCTTTCTCCTGATGGAATTGAACCATGTACAGGACCGTATGCCCGCTCTCGTCGAGCGTCCGTCCACGGCAGATAGCATAACCTGACGCCAACTCCGGCAAAAGAGTAAAACCCGGGCACGACGTGACCCCGGGACGGGCGAAAGGCAAATGGTGCCACCCGACCTACAAGGGGGCAGGCCAAACACACACCTGCCAAGCGTAGACACGGCGCCCGGCTGCCGGCTCAGGAAATGTCGCCACATGCACTTGAACTGAAGGAGCGAAAGACATACAAGAATGAGAGGACTATCGGCAGATTGCGGTGCCGTGTCACACACTTGAGACGATTGGATCGAGGAGAGATCGAATGATGGGCAGGAAATGGCTGGCGGCCGTGTGGGTGGGCAGTCTCTTTTTGGCCGGCGCTCGTTGTGTCGCGGCAGACTCGCTGCCCACGGGCAATGCTCGACCGGCTATCGAATTCAAGCACTTCCCGGACCGGCTGCACACTTTCGTCTGGCGGAACTGGGAGATGGCATCTCTGGAGCGGATGGCCGACGTGCTCGGCACAACGCCCGAGAAGATTCGCGAGATGGGGCAGGCGATGGGCCTGCCGCCGCACGTGCAGCCCCCCGCCGAGTACCAGCAGCGCGGCTACATCTCGATCATCCGGCGCAATTGGCACCTGCTGCCCTATGAGCAACTGCTGCAATTGCTCGGCTGGGACGCCCAGACGCTCGCGTTCACGCTCAAGGAGGACGATTTTCTCTGGATCAAGCTCGGCTCGGTCAAGCCCTCATGCCCGGTCCTTCGCTATATCGAGCCCAACGAGGCCGTGGTGAAACGATGCGCGGAGATCAAGGCGACTGTCGCACCATATTTCGCCGACGAATTCACCAAACCTGCGAAACCGAGATTTGATTTCTTCCACGATGCGGCGGCCATCACCGCCTCGGGGGCACCGGCGGCGCAGGTTACCGGCTCGCAGAAGAAGATCAGATTCCTGTATTCGTATTGCGGCGTGTTCGGCGATCCGCTGCTGACGCCGGAACTCGATCCCTATCCCGACGACCTTCTCCGGCGGCTATCGGCGCTCGGCGTCAACGGGGTCTGGCTGCACGTGGTTCTGCACCAGTTGGCCCCGACCCCGATATTCCCGGAACTCGGCGCCGGTCACGAGCAGAGAATCGCGAATCTCCGCCGGCTGGTGGACCGGGCGGCGAAGTACGGAATCGACGTGTACCTCTACATGAACGAGCCCCGCGCCCAGCCGGCATCGTTTTTCAAAGACCGTGAGGACATGAAAGGCGTCGCAGAAGGCAACGCCTTCACCCTGTGCACCTCGGCGCCCCAAGTGCGACAGTGGCTCACGGAGTCCCTGACCTATGTGTTCAAGCAGGTGCCCGGCCTGGGCGGGGTCTTCACGATCACGGCCTCGGAGAACCTGACGAACTGCTTCAGCCACAGTCACACGGCGGCAGGCTGTCCCCGCTGCTCGAAGAGATCGGGCCCGGAGGTGATCGTCGAGGTGAACAAGGCGATCGCTGCCGGGGTCTGGGCGGGCAATCCGCAGGCGAAGGTGATCGTGTGGGACTGGGGCTGGCCGGACGGCACCGATGCGGGGTGGGGCAAGCCCGACTGGGCCGAGCCGATCATCAAGGCGTTGCCCGACAACGTGTATCTTATGTGCGTGAGCGAATGGAGCAAACCGATCAACCGCGGCGGCGTGGCCAGCACCGTCGGTGAGTATTCCCTCTCCGCCGTCGGGCCTGGGCCCCGCGCGACGCGGCACTGGGCACTGGCCAAGCAGCGGGGACTCGAAACGGTAGCGAAGGTGCAGGTCAACTGCTCGTGGGAGCTATCGGCCGTGCCGTATCTGCCTGTGATGAACCTGGTGGCGCAGCATTGCAGCAATCTGGCCCAGGCGGATATCGACGGCCTTATGCTGAGCTGGAGCGTCGGCGGATATCCATCGCCCAATCTGCAACTGGCGAGTGAGTTCCAAGCAGCTCCAATCCCCACCGTGGACCAGGCCCTGACAAAAGTCGCTCAGGCGCGGTACGGCTCGGACGCTGCCGCCGATGTCCTCGCGGCGTGGTCGAAATTCAGCACGGCATTCACGGAATACCCCTTCCACGGGGGCTTCGTCTACAATGGGCCCATCCAGTGCGGGCCGGCGAACCTGCTCTATCCCAAGCCGACGGGTTACAGTGCGACGATGGTGGGCTTCCCATACGACGATCTCAACGGCTGGCGAGCCATCTACCCAGCCGAGGTGCTCGCGGGACAATTCGAGAAGATCGCCGCCGGCTGGAGTGAAGGTCTCGCCGCCTTTCAACAGGCAGTCAGCAAGGCGAGCACACCTTCTCAGCAGGCAAATCTCCGCGATGATCTCGGAATCGCCGAGGCGGCGGGCCTCCATTTCCACAGTGTCGCCAACCAGATTCGATTCGTCATGGCGAGGAATGCCCTGCTTTCCGGCTCGTTGAAAGGCGCCGAGCGAGAGGCACAGGTCGGCGTCATCCGGAGAATTGCTGCTGATGAGATTCAGATCGCCCGGCGGCTGTTCACGCTGACCCTGCAGGACCCGCGCATCGGATACGAGGCCTCCAATCACTACTACTATCTGCCGCTGGACCTCGTCGAAAAAGTGGTCAACTGCGAATACGTGCGGAGCCTCACTTTTTGAACGCGGTCGTGGCGTAGACCAGCGGCTCGAAAGTCGGCAGCTCGTTCATTCGGACCGCTCCCCACGTCGTGTTCAGGTGCCCGAGCATCCGCGGATTGTTGAACGTCCTGGAATAATCGACGACGGCCTTGGCCGCATCGGGCTTTTTCCAGCTTGCCGGCCAGACGCGAAAGCCCTTCTCCAGGAACATGGGCACGGATTCGTAGGCAGGCCGAGGCTCGTAGTGCCAGTCGCAGATGATGATGTCCTTGGCGACACGGTCGATCGCCGGGGCGGTGCCGTTGGCGCTGGCCTCCCACTTGCCCATATTGATCTTATTTGTGTCGATCAGGCGGTCGCCCCACATGAGCATCTCGATCTTCTTCTCCTCGACCAGGTGCTTGTGGTAATCATTGACCGCCTTGGCGAACAGTTCCCCCTTGTCCTTGCCTTTGCAGCGGGAGCAGGCGTCCTCGCCGATGAGGAAGACTTCGTCCATGCCGACGTGCAGGGCGTCCGCCTCGAAGGCGTCGATCAGCTCGTCCATCAGGCTGAAGATGACGGGGTTGACCTCCGGGTGCAGGGGACACCAGCTCCGGCAGTAGATGTCTTTGTTGTCCGGGTACATCCCGGGCGTTTCGTCGAACTGCGGATACTTGACGAGCAGCGGAGCCGTGCGCTTGCTCCACGATTGGTGGCCCAGGCACTGGAACTGCGGGATGAGCCGGATGTGGTTCTTTTTGCACTCGGCCACAAGCTTTCGGATCTGCTCCTTGTTGCTGAAATTGTCGGACCGCAGCTCGGGATGCGACTGGTACTCGTAGCCATAGTTGATCTCGGTGACGATCGCATTGATGCCGAGCTGCGCCAGGCGCGGCACAACCTCGGTCAGTCCGGCGGTTGCGTTCTGACTGCCCATGCCAACGTGTACGCCCAGCCAGGGCTGGGTCTGTGCGGCTGCATGAACCGGTGACACCGATGCGATCAGAACGAGCACAGCCACGACCTGGCAAAACAGCAACTTCTTCATCGTGCAACCTCCCAAAGCACAGGATCGGCAGTATTCACGCGACAGCACCTACCAGCATACACAGCTTCCCGAGGTTCGCCACGTCAATTTCGTCGAACGCCTTGAGCCGGTCCGAATCGACATCGAGCACCGCGACAAGTGTCCCGTCGGGCGCGATCACGGGGACCACAATCTCCGAGCGAGTCGAGCCGGAGCAGGCGATGTAGCCGGGGAATTTCCGAACGTCGGGAATAAGCTGCGTCTTTCGCTCCCTGGCGGCGGCCCCGCAGACGCCCCGGTCGAACGAGATTTGCAGGCATCCGTGTATGCCCTGATAAGGCCCGATCTTGAGCAGCCGGGGCGCGACCACCCGGTAGAACCCTGTCCAATCGAAGTAGTCGAGACTGTGGTGCAATTCGCAGACGACCGTTGCCATGACCGCGATCAAGTCGTCCTCGCCCGCGATCAACTCCCCAATCCGTTTCAATGTGCGGTCGTACAGTTTTTGCTTATCCTGCACTTTCATTTCTCATCAGTGGTCGATTCAGAGTCCACTTAGTCACTGACGTTCGCGCCGATCTGGACGTTTCCCTTGGACTGGTTGTCGATTCGCTGCGAGCCGGTGAGTATGTTGTCGCTGATGATCGCCCGGCGGACGCTCTCGCCCAACTTGATTTGCGGCTTATCCTGCTGGAACTCGCAGCCGCGAACGAGCACGGTGCCGCTCTCGACCTGCAGAGCGTGACGGCCCTCCTTCTTGCTGTCCCACTGCATGAAGATGCAGTCGCTGAAACCCACGGTGCCGGCGCCGGCGATCCGCGCGATCTGATTGCACGGGCCCCAGTAGGCGCAGTTGACGAAGCGCACCGAGCCGCGATTCGCCGACGTCACCGCGATCATGGTCGGGTCCGGGCCATGGAAGGAGACGAACTCGCCGTTGGTGATGAGCAAACCCATCGGGGCGCAGGCGTCAACCACCAGGGCCGTGTAGCAATCGTCCGCGCCGATGCCGAGGAAGTTGCCGTTGCAGACGCCGGCCCTGGTCTGGATGAAGCGATAACCGATGTTATAGCCGAAGCAGAAAGTGTTGAAGACGTACTGCCAGTCGGTCCGGCCGAAAATGAAGGCCTCGCCGTTTTCCATCTGCCACTGAAACAGCTTGGGACGATTGCTCCACCACGGATTGAAATGAACGTTCTCGATCCGGCCAATGTCGTAGATGGAATCGACGAAGATGCCCCGCCGGAGCGGCTGGCCCTGCACGTCGCGGATCAGGTGCCGCTCGTTGCGAGTGACATCGATGCCGTTATACGGGTTGAGCATCTCCACGGCGAGGACAGCGGGGTTCTTCCCGCGCATGGCGATGGCCCAGGGGTACGGCTTGGGTACATCATTGGCATTCTGCTCAGGGTAATACAGGACGACGCCTTTGAGCGTGCTGTTCGTATTCAGGGTGATGAACGCAGGTCCATCTTCCTTGTCCGCCCCTTCCGTCACCAGGAACGTCGTGCCGTCGTCGGTCGGCTTGGGCATTCCCCGGTCGCGCAGGCCGTTGTGCGCCGGCACCGACTGCCAGATCCCGGCCAGCGTGACGGCGTTCGGCACATTGAGATGGCCTGTGAAGAGGTAGTTGCCGCGAGGGGCCAGAACCGTCCCGCCGCCGGCCTTGCCTGCCGCATCCAAGGCCTTTTGAAACGCCGCCGTATCGTCCGTCTTCCCGTCGCCGGCGGCGCCGAACTGATGCACGTCGAACGAATTCACAACTGGCGTTTGTACGGCGTCTGCCGCGCCAACTCGCGTCACCCATCCAAACGACAAACCCAAGAACACCGCAACCGACCCGACCAGCACTCGCACCCACGATGTGGTATTCATTCGCTCTACTCCTCGTCATTTTAACGTTCGGGTTTTCAGCAGCGGGACATCCTACCAGATCGCCGCCACATTTTCACCTATCTACTGCGTTTGCGAGCGGGTAAAATCTGCACATCAGTCGCTTTGTAGTTTGAACGTTCAGGGAGTGAAAAGAGCACCAGGTGTGTGAGGTCGGGACAATGACACGGCACTTCAAACCAGTTGGCAGTTATGCGATCCTGTGTGCGTTGAGCATCCTCTGTTTGGGTTCCCCCGCAGTCCTGGGGCAGAGGGGCGACTCGGAGGCATCGTTCGAGTCGGCCCGTCCGATCTGGCCGACGGGTCGGGAGACGGAGAAGAATCTGTTCGTGGGATTCCGAGTCGTGTTCGATAGCTCCCAGCAGAGCCCCGTGCTTCGAATTGCGGCTTCATCGCTCTATCGCGTCTATCTCAACGGGCACTTCGTCGGTCACGGCCCCGCGCGCGGGCCGCACGGCTACTACCGGGTCGACGAATGGCCTCTCAGGCCGTTCCTGGCTCAGAAGAATACGCTGGCGATCGAGGTCGCCGGATACAACGTCAATAGTTACTACCTGCTCGACCAGCCGGCGTTCCTGCAGGCGGAGGTGGTGGCCGGTGGGACGGTCCTCGCTTCCACGGCAGGCAAAGGAGCCAATTTCGAAGCGACCATCCTGAAGCATCGCGTGCAGAAGGTCCAGCGGTACAGCTTTCAGCGACCCTTTATCGAGTACTACCGCATGAAAACAGGTGACGACCGCTGGTGGGAAGGATCGCCTGCGGAGTCTGCTCGCACATCGTGCTCTATTCTGCCCGAGCGAAAGTTACTCATTCGGCGGGTAGCGTACCCACGCTTTGAGCAGCGCCAGCCCGTGCAGATCATCTCACAGGGCCAACTTCAGCGAGATGTCCCCGCCAGACAACTGTGGAAGGACCGCTCGCTGGTCAATATTGGGCCGCAGTTGAAGGGGTACCCCGAGAAGGAGCTTGAGGTCATCCCCTCGATCGAGCTGCAGAAGATTCAATCGACGTCGGCGACAAAGCTGAACGAGCCTTATCAGCCGGGCAAGGCCATCGAACTCGGCGAGAATGCATTTGCCATCCTCGATCTTGGCACGAATCTCACAGGTTTCGTCGGGGCGAGCGTGGAATGCTCCAAGCCAACGAAGCTCTATGTGACGTTCGATGAGATATTGATGAAGGACGACGTCGATTCCAAACGGCTCGGCTGCGTCAACGCGATCGGCTACGAGCTGCAAGCTGGCGTGTACCGCCTGGAATCCTTCGAGCCTTACACGCTGCGGTACTTCAAGCTCAACGTGCTCGACGGCGCCTGCCAGGTCAGAGGCGCATACCTGCGGGAGTATGCGAACTCGGAGACCGGCGAGGCGGCGTTCTCCTGCAGCGACCCGAGACTGAATCGTATCTTTCAGGCCGCCCGGCAGACGTTTCGGCAGAACGCGATCGATATCTTCATGGATTGCCCCTCGCGTGAGCGTGCCGGCTGGCTGTGCGACAGTTTCTTCACGTCGCGCGTCGCGTTCGACCTGTGCGGCAATACGACCATCGAGAAGAACTTCTTCGAGAACTACCTCCTACCGTCGAGCTTCGCGCATCTGCCTGACGGAATGCTGCCGATGTGCTACCCGGCCGACCATAACGACGGTGTCTACATCCCCAACTGGGCGCTGTGGTTCGTCATCGAGATGGAGGAGTACCAGGCGCGCAGCGGCGACCGCGAGCTGGTGGCAGCCCTGCGGCCCAGGCTCGAAGCGCTCTACGAGTACTTCCAGAAGTACCGCAACGACGACGGGCTTCTGGAGAAGCTCCATAGCTGGGTCTTCATCGAATGGTCGAGGGCCAATGACTTCGTGCGGGACGTCAGCTACGCGACGAATATGCTCTATGCCGCCGCACTGGCCGCCGGAGGCAGGATGTACAACGAGCCGGGCCTGATCGACGAGGCCGAGCGCCTGCGCGAAACGATCCGCCGGCAGTCCTTTGACGGCGAGTTCTTCGTGGACAACGCGGTCCGCAAGGACGGCAAGCTCCAAGTCACGCGTAACCGCACCGAGGTCTGCCAGTACTTCGCCTTTTTCTTCGATATCGCCACGCCGCAGACACACGGCGAGCTCTGGAACAAACTCGTTAACGATTTTGGCCCCAAGCGCAGCGAGACGAAGGCCTTTCCCGAGATCCATCCGGCCAACGCCTTCGTCGGCAACTACCTGCGGTCGGAACTCCTGAGCCGCTACGGCCGGCAGGCGCAGATTGAAAAGGAACTTGTCGATTACTTTCTCTATATGGCCGACCAGACAGGGACGCTGTGGGAAAACGTCGGGGCCTATGCCAGTTGCGACCACGGCTTTGCCTCGCACGTCGCCCACAGCCTGTACCGCGACGTGCTCGGCGTTCGCCAAGTCGACCCGCAGAAGAAGGTGGTCCGCCTGCGAATCGCCGACGTCGGCTTGGATTGGTGCGAGGGAACGCTGCCGACCCCCGACGGACCGGTCCTTGTCGAGTGGCGCAAAGAGAATGGAAAGATCATGCACCGCGTCAGCCTGCCCGCCGGATACCTGCTTCAAGATGAGAATCTTACGGAGTGACAGTTATGAAATGCAGTGGTTGCCTGCCCATCTTCCTGGTCGCGTGGCTCTGTTCGATTGCCCCGGTCGTAAATGCCGGCGATCAGGCGGCTCAAGACGATTGGGGGACGCCCTCCGTCCTGGTCGTGCAGGAGGAAGGCAAGTGGCTCATCAAAGGGCGGCAATATCGCGTGCAGCTCGATCCAACCACCCTGGAGACGGTCGTTCAGACTCAGAGCCGCAAATGGTCCCTGTCGCCCTCGTCTGCCAGCGACCTGGCCGTCGAGGCGGCGGGCAAGACGTACTCCTTGCGACTTGCCGATGCAGGAAAACGAGAGGTCTCACCATACCAGACGGG
>Ga0315277_10010182_pt1 | contig 11941 bp, 7 predicted proteins | sample YL17G05_15_MG_FD_203695 | JGI IMG/M metagenome (GOLD analysis project Ga0315277, IMG submission 203695) | Sediment microbial communities from Yellowstone Lake, YNP, Wyoming, USA - YL17G05_15 | ecosystem: Environmental > Aquatic > Freshwater > Lake > Sediment | place: USA: Wyoming | collected...
CTATTGGATTTGGGGATTGTGATGGACTCATCACGTATGACCTGCAATTACCTGGTCCGGAAATATTTCTTGGATAACCAATTTCTTCGTTTGAGTAATTACTAGGGGCTAAACTATCGTAGTAAGTTGAGACTACGTAATAATATGGTTGTCCGTTTGTTACCGATATGTCGTTAAAAAATGTATTCGTTATTCCCGTAGCTATCGGAGTATAGGAACCTCCCGATGTGGTTGAACGGAGAACTTTATATTTCAATTCAGAGTTTTGCGATATTGATCTATTGCTAATTTGCTCATCTTGCAAACCAATCTTTATGGCTTCTTCAAACTCATTACCCACAAATGATTTTTGCCCCATCGTCGTTGATAGTGTTGTGGCAGGTGCTTTCCAATATAAGGGCGCCATACCATCGAACGAGTCATATGCTTTTAAAGAAGTGGGCGGATCAGGCGGAGGACCTAGTTCAAAAAAATCTATTATTTTTGTTAACAATTCCCTTTTCGTCCCCGGTGAAGTGCTATCATTTAATTTCCCAAGTTCAAACGATAGCCCAACTGTTCTCCATGTGCCCTGATCATAAGCCACACCGACAGTATCGCCACTTCCCGGATTTATCAAAATTGGATATGAGTTTCCAATAATGTTAAGGTGATCAATACTGCTGTCTCTCTCAACATATCTGAAGTTCATACCCTGAGTGAACCTGTTCTGTACTCCTCCCACGAAAAATAGATCTCCACTTCCATGGATCGTAGACTTAATACCGAAGTAAGGAGACATTCTATTGCGTACAGTACTGGACCAAATATCTCCACCCTCCATATACATTTTTCCTCCATTGAGCAAGTAACCACTTAATTTTATGGAATCGCTCGTCAGGGGGAAATTTGGTCCAGTTGGCCAAGTTCCAAAGAATGCAAAAATCACTTTGTAACGTGACAAGTCCGGTATCACTGCAAGGTCGATAGCATAGTCGACCTTTTTGCCCATGCTATTAAGCATTGCTTTAACAAGTAATCCACTGATAGGATCACCATCCCGATTCCAGACAAGATAATCTCCTTCCCATGTAATGTTGGGGATTGTCACCGTGAAAGTTAATGAATCACCTCCCGGGACGCCTCCAACGATCTGAATATTAGAAATATTCAAGCCGCCATTTCCGCCGTTGCTAAGAAAACTCGAAGGATTCGTTGTGTCATTTATCATTGTCCTTCCATTCGTCCCGAATGTAGCACTGTCTATATCATTAGGATCAGAAGTAAATTGGGTGGCGGTCTCGTTTCTTCGATATATATAAACTTCGTATGGTCGGGAATTATCAAACCCTTCCGAATTGATACGATAGACTAGAAGACCTGAACTCGGAACAAACTGCTCAAAGGAGTAAGTCGTTTGATTTCGATATTCCAAAATGAAATACTCCTTTGTAGAATAAGGGGAAGCAATTTTGTAACAATTATTCGTTGATCTGAATAGAGATCTAATTCCATAAGTTCCGCTTGTTGTAATTTCAGGAATTGCTGATATCCACCCACCCCATTTCCACTTCGTGTATGCACTCATATGTGCGCCACCAGAAGCCATGAGGTCCCAATCCCAAACAGGCTCCCCCATACCAGGACGCGAATCGTATAAATCCCGCATCATCATCGCGTGACCGATCTCGTGATTGGTTATTGTCGCAGAAGCACCTCCTGGATAAAATATATGATCTGACATCACATAAGCGGCTGTACCAGCTCTCTTTCCTTGAATGTATGTAGGCAGACTAACCGACGTTTCATGCGACCACATAGGCCCCCCCGAGAATTGGTCATGTGGTCCCGTAACAATGAACGTAATAAGATCGATATAGCCATCATTATCAATATCAAGATTTAAGTTTGTCGGTACCTGAGAACTAATACCATTCACAGCATCGCTAAGTAATGTATCTTCACGAGCCGACCCTTCAGCAGTCGTTCTGTATCCGATAGTGTTATAACTCGCATATGGATTATAATATCCACGCGGATGGTGATCCTGCCATGAATGACCTTCGTATCCCGAGGGAGTGGGATAGAAAGATGAGTTAATAAGCAATGAACCATAAGACACTTCTTTATAATATAAATGCACAGATCTTTTCCCAGCGGTGAAGGGAGACGGATTCGGATAATTAAAAATATCATTCACCGTCGATAGCCAATACGGATAATCATTTTCATCACTAAATCGTATGAAAATCACGATGTTGTTGACATTACCAGTTGTTGGCATAAATCCCGCCCAATTTGATTCGGAGACTGATCGTCTTTGAGATTTAGCTTGCATCTTCAATATTTCTGTTTCGTTAATATTTACACCGGGTACCAGACCGAAACTGTTTGGATCACCCGTTCCTACGATCAGACTTGTTGGTAAAAGTTCTCCATTCTCAGATTTGGCATAGACATAATATCCGGTGATCGTATCTTGCACAATCGTATAATTGTTCCGATCATGCAACCAGGCATAATATTCATCTCCGGTAGCGAAACAATGAACAGTATCACCATTTGGCTGGATTAAGGTTTGAGGAACGTTTCTCACAAATGCAGCATCAGCATTATTCAATAGGAACAAATAAAAAATAAAAAGAATAACGATTGGTAATAATTTCATACAATTGATCCTGTAATTAAAATGAATGAAATGTAATTACTAAGTGATTTAAGTTTACTCATCATTCTGTGCCAAGATAGTGATGCCTTGCATGAAAGCAATAAAAAACATAATGCTCTTAATAATGAATTTCCAAAGGATACAATCATTATTTAAACTCTTCTGATCGAATAATTTTTCTTAACTCAGCCATATTTTCTTTTAACACATACCCTTTAATACCTAACTGTACCGCCTCTAAACGAAACTCCGGATCGTCATAATTAGTCACAATGATCACCCTCGCTCCCGGATCGAAGGTCTTGATGACCTCGGTTGCGTGCAGACCGTCAAGCTCCGGCATACGGATATCCATCAGTACCCAGTCGGGCTGAATACGGACGTACTCGCGGACCGCCTCCCGACCGTTACTGCACTGGTAAAAAGTGGCAGGTAAACCCGAGAGTACACTCTTGATAGTCTCTCGCATCTTGGCGTTATCTTCTGCAACAAGGATGTTCATATACGATGGGGCATAATTGGCTCATATTATACAGAATGAACAGAGGAAAGGGAATAGAGAGAGACACTCATCCCGTGCGGGGAGAGCAATCATTTTTCTGGGGGGAAGTACCTAAGCCCAAGGTCATTGCGAGCGACCGCAGGGAGCGAAACAATCCGACTAACTATGCAACCAATTGTGAAACCGACATGTTTCCAGAGTTATAGGCAACGTACGTCAGATTGCTTCATCCGCTAAAGCGGATTCGCAAAGACATGAGACGCGGTGCCAGCATTCGTCAGATTGCCCGCCTGCCGTGCGGGCAGGCTTCGGGGCCGACTAAAAAGTAATTATTACCGTCATTGCGAACGAAGTGAAGCAATCCGATAAATCGGGTCTCGCAAAGACATGAGGCGCGGTGCCAATGTTTGTCGGATTGCTTAGGCACTCCCGCCCGAAAGTGGCGGGTAAATCGTGCCTCGCAAGAACAGTATCCAGACAGTATAGCTGCACGTGACTACCTCGCAATGACGTTTATCTTTTCAGATGAACTACCCCGCTGCAAGCGGACGGGGTATCAAAGACCCAACCGCACTGGCTAAAAAAACGCCGCAAGCGGCGGGGAATTTGATCCTAAAGAGAATTAAACCTCCCGCGATGAACAACGTTTTTCACAGATAAGATTTATTCTCTAATGCAAATTTTAATAATTGGTGTGCACCATGGAGGTTTAGCTTGTTTGCGATATTATTCCGATGATTTTCAACCGTTTTATAGCTGATGAATAATCCCTCTGCAATCTCCTTACTCGTTTTATTCTCAGCGATGAGTTTAAGTATTTTTCGCTCTGTCGCCGTTAACAATGTAAGCGCCGCATGTTTATTCTGAAATTCTTTCTGACGATCGTTCCGGTGGATTAGATGAGTAGAGAGTAACGGACTTATATAATACTTACCTGACGTTACAACACGGATACACTCGAGAATGTCGTGCACGGCACACTCCTTCAGTACGTACCCCTTAATGCCTAAATCCATCGCCGCGTTAAAGATATCTTCCTCCTTGTACATCGTCAGGAAGACGATATCGACAGGAATCTGTCTAGCGTGGACCTCCTTTACAAGATCAAATCCGTTCCTCGTTGGCATTTCAATGTCAACGATTGCGATATCAGGGCGTAGCTCGTCGATCAGCCGTAGCGCTACTTCTCCGTTTTCCGCTTCACCGACGATCCGGAATTGCGGAACCGGTTCAATGATATCTTTCAGCCCCTTCCGGAACACCGGATGGTCATCCACAATAACAATAGTTGTCTGCTTACCCATGTTTTTCCCTCTTGTATGGTATGGAAATAGAAAGTACCGTTCCCCGTCCGGGATTTGACTGAATCGAAAATGTACCACCGAGGATTCTTACACGCTCCCCTATGCCACGCAATCCGAATCCTTCATGACCTGTTGACTGCGACGAAGTTTTTTTCGTATCGAATCCTTTACCGTCGTCTTCAATACGAATCGAGACCGAGGCATCATCCTTCTGGATGTTAAGCCGAACATGCGAAGCATCTGCGTGTTTCACAACATTGCTCAGTCCTTCCTGAACAATCCGGTATATGTTAATCTCCTGTTCCTTCGGAAGAAGGTTATCAATAACGGTTACATCCGCAGAAATCCTAATCTTGAATGATTGTTCAGTCCTGGTTACGAGCGAGGCAACTGCCTTGGTCAGGCCTAAACGGTCGAGCTGATAGGGACGGAGATTGTAGGATATTTCCCGGATCTCGCCGATCGTCTGGGATGATATATCCGATATCGTTTCCAGCTCCTTCTTCGCAGGGTGCTCTTCCGGACAGGTTTCAATGCCAAGCATTGCACGGTTCTTTATGATGAGAAGTTCCTGCCCTATGCTGTCGTGCAGTTCGGCCGCAATACGCTTGCGCTCCTGCTCCTGCGAGTCGATCAATTGCCTTGAAAACTCCTGCTGAGCTTGCCGCTCACGTCGCACTATCCAGATTCTGCGCCGCAATACGCCGTAAGTGGAAACAACGAGGAGTATGAATATCGATCCGACAAACCACCACTGCTGATAGAATGGAGGATGGATCGTGAAGCGCAGAATTGCAGGCATTGTGCTCGTGATACCATCGGGAGTGACAGCTCTGACCATGAATTTGTACTCGCCAGCTTTTGGAGCGGCAAGAATAATCCTCCGTTCAGCTGTCGGCTCACGCCAATCGGCATCGATATTCTCCAACTTGTATTGATACATCAATTGACTCTCGTGTCGCAGACTTATACCGAGGAATCCGATCATGAAATACTTACTTGTATGTGAAAACTCATGCGCATCGTCAATTTCGATGTGCTCCCCGTCGACGTCGAAATCAGTCAAATAGATCGGTGGCGGTGATGACGGGTGCCTCGGCACATTCATATCAAGTATACTAAACGAAAGGTCAGTCTGAATACCAATCAGATTATCCGGACCGATCGCTATGGATGGAATAATCTCTCCCAGCATTTCATGTATCACATGCACTTTCCAACCATCCTGAGGCGAAACATAAGCAGGTCCGCTCCTCGTCCCCAACCAGATATTTCCCACATCATCCTCCCTGATGGTGTAGACGGTGTTGCTTGGGAGACCATCTTTCCGCGAAAACTTCCTGAATGTTTGCTTATCAATCATGGTCGCACCATTCCCGTCAGAACCCGTCCAAATCCTACCCTTGCTATCCCTGAGAATGCATACCACCTGGTCAGACGCTAATCCATCCGCAGTAGTAATCGAGTGGTAGCGATATCCACTCTGAATATCTCCCTCAAGTTTTACAATACCGTAGAATGTCGTACCCAGCAATATATGTCCGCTGTCATCTTCACAGATAGAACCAACTGATCTGTATTGCTCTCCATTTTCCTTCGGTAAAAAAAACTTAACGACAGGATTCTCCTTCGATAAATCTAATACCGCAACACCCTCTCCGTTTGCAGCACACCACAAGTAGTTATGTTTATCAACAAACAATTCAACTGGCGGCCCTCCTCGACAAATTCCGTGTAAGTTTAATTTTCTTACAATAGAAAGCCGGGCAGCTCGGTTATTAGCTGACGAGACTCGATACCCCTCTAATATTTTATTGCGGTATAAGAGCCATAGTATGTTTGTTGAATCATATTGAATGGCAACGATGTCTTGTATTAATGGTATATGAGATACGCTATGAAGATAATTTTCCCAGATACCATCCGAATTTCTCCACACCTCTCGCAAACCATAAGATGTTGCAATCCAAAAATGTTTCGACGAGTCGACCGCGACACTTCGATCGTTTATCTTCATCGCCCACTTATCGAAAGGAAATCTGATAATATATTGTTGGCTCAACTTCACCAATCCATTGCTTCTGGTTCCAAACCAGAGATTGTTTTCTCGATCAACGGTCATCGCCCAAACACTATTTTCCGGCAAACCATTTTCGATTCCGAAGTTCATAAGCGTTGAATGCATATCATCAAGTCGGAATCGATTTAATCCTCCTGCATCCCACCCTGTCCAAATATTATTATTTGAATCAATTTGGATAAAAGTTGCAATATCATAGGGGAATGAATGAACAAGCCGTGCCAAACCGTTACAATAACGAACAACGATGCCTGAATTTGCTGTAACCCAGAACGTTGAGTCATTTTCTTTCGCCAGTAACAAGAGCCGATCAAGCTTAGGATCTGCTTCATATCCGATATCAAGTTCAGTTAACCGACCCGACCTTCGGATGTACCGTAAAAGTTTGTATTCTGTACCGACAATTATTGTTGAATCATTTAATTCAATAACACTAAATGGGACCCCGCTTCCATCTATGAGCTTGATTTCTGTAAGATGGTCATTTTGGATGACAAGCAATCCGGCACTTGTCGCGCACCAGAGAGCACCTTCATGGTCTTCGATCATTGAATATACAGCACCTGAATAATTCGAATCATTAGGTGCTTTCCTAAATGTTTTCCCGTCATAGTGATAAACGCCATCCCACGTCGTACCAATCCATAAAAACCCCGGTCGATCTCTGCTCTCGCAAAAACATCGCACCGATCCATCCGGCAGACCATCCAAGCTTGAATAGTTCTTAAACGAATAACCATCATAGACGCTAATCCCTGTAAACGTGCCGATCCATAAATATCCTCTGGAATCCTGAAAGATCGATTCAATATTATTTGAAATGAGTCCATCTTTCATTGTATAGTTTTTAAAAGGTAGAACCTGAGAATTGCATGCGCCTACGAACATGTAAGATAGACAAACAATCAGAAGCAAGACTCTCGTAATGGGGAGGATTCTCTTTTTAACTACAACAAATATATTTGCCCTTTGTAAATTACCACTTGTTGATAATAACACGGCGTCCTCATGCTGTGGAAAACCCCCCTAAAAATAAGGCTTAATATATACCGGATTACTTTCAAAATCAAGACGGACGGTGAAAATAAAATTCGGATAGTTTTCTCTTATTCTTCATAATTGTATTGGATCCAATTGCTTGCGAGGGTGGATAATTTAACTATCAGATATGAAGCCATTTTGCTTTTCGCTCAGGATATTCTTACTATGAACCGTTATTTAAGAATTTTATGCGTACACAACATTTACTTCTGATATTTCTAATAGGAATCGCGTTTAGCTGCACTAACAAAAAGCCGGATTCGGTCAGTACAATTGACACGCTCGTTGTGAATTTTTACGCCGATTCGCTCGTCTGGAGTGAGGAGGTGAAACTCGGGGGCAGCGACTCTACGGTATTCGCTCTCGGGATCGATTCGCTCTACCGCATACACGGCGTTTCGAGAGAGAACGTGCATACTTCCATCGGGAAGTATCAGAAAGATCTGTCCACCTGGAAAGAATTTTACGAAATGCTCGTCAAGCGGCTGGAATATCTCCGCACCCGGGAATAATGTTTAATAGGATGTGAACCTTGAAAACAATTCTTGTCGTTGATGACGAAAAAGACATTGTCGACCTCCTAAAATATAACCTCAAAAAGGAGGGATACAACGTCCTCACTGCAGGGAACGGGAAACTCGCTTTAGAACAATCAAGACATCAGCCGGACTTGATCATCCTTGACGTTATGATGCCGGAAGTAAACGGACTGGAAGTTCTTAAGAGACTTAAAGCTGATCAAAATACATCCTCCATACCGGTAATCTTTTTGACAGCAAAAGGAACGGAGCTTGACGAGGTGATCGGACTGGAGCTTGGCGCCGACGATTACATCGTTAAACCTATAAGCATCCCAAAACTGATCGCCCGGATCAAGAACGCGTTCCGTCGACATACGGCCGGTGAAGCCAAAACGGAAGTCCATAAACCGATCCGGATCGGTGTTATAGAAATCCATCCTGCTCAGCACATCGTCAGAATCTCCGGACGTGAAATATTTTTCCCGAAAAAAGAATTTGAAGTGCTCCTTTATCTGGCTGAGCATGCCGAGCAGGTAGTTACCCGTGAAATCCTGTTGAGCAATATCTGGGGAAGCGATGTATTGGTGGTAGACCGGACGATCGATGTTCACATCCGGAAAATAAGGGAGAAACTCGGTAAGTTCGATTCCTATATCGAGACACTAAAGGGAATCGGCTATCGAATGCGGGCGTTTGACTGATATCTACAGGAACAAAGCAATAATCCGATAGCTTACTGCTCCTACGAGCGCTGACGCCGGGATCGTAATGATCCATGCGAGTATGATGTTTCCCGCGACACCCCACCTGACGCCCGATAATCTTTTCGTTGCACCCACTCCCATGATTGCTCCGGTTATGGTGTGAGTAGTACTGACCGGAATTCCCCCCCATGCCGTAATAAGAAGCGTCAATCCCCCCGCAGTTTCAGCGCAGAATCCTCCGGAGGGTTTGAGCTTTGTAATCTTCTGACCCATCGTTTTTACAATACGCCAGCCCCCGAAAAGGGTACCCATAGCAATCGCAAAGTGAGAAAGGAGGATAACCCAATATGGGACATGGAATGTTTGAATATATCCCGATGTGAGGAGCAATCCTGTTATAATACCCATCGTCTTCTGTGCATCATTGGTACCGTGTCCAAGACTATAGAGAGCTGCTGAAACAAGTTGAAGCTTCCGGAATGTTCTATTGATTTTCGCCGATGGTTTATTGTGGAATATCCAGATCAACAGCAACATGAGTAAGAATCCCATAATCATACCTATCAGCGGAGCTAGAACAAGAAAGATCATTGTATTTGTCCAGCCGCTAAAAAGAATCGAATCGATACCTGATCTGGCGATTGCAGCGCCGGCATAACCACCCATCAGCGCGTGGGATGAACTTGTAGGCAATCCGAAGTACCACGTTATGATATTCCAGACGATGGCGCCGATGAGTCCGCACATGATCACATACTCCGTGACCGCGTTGAGATCTATGAGTCCTTTTCCCAGGGTTTTGGCAACGTGAACATCGAAAAAAAATGCGGCAACAAGGTTGAAAAATGCAGCCCACATAACTGCTTTTCTCGGAGTGAGCACGCGGGTTGAAACGATCGTTGCAATTGAATTTGCAGAATCGTGAAAGCCGTTTAAGAAATCAAAAATTAGTGCGATAAATATGATGATGACGACGAGAGTAAGCATAGAGAGAGAATTTACCCGTGTTTAATGAGGAGTGATTCCATGACGTTCGCAGCGTCTTCACATGCATCGGTGGCAGTCTCGAGTGAAACGTATATCTCTTTCATTTTTATGATTTGAATTGGATCCCTTTCATTTTCAAACAGATCTGCGACGGCATGCTCAAAAACCTCGTCGGCCTGATTTTCGTAATCATTAACCTTTTCGAGGATTTTATACAGCTCATCCGCTTTTCGGAAATCTCTCAGTAATGATATTCCCTTCCGGAGTTCGATAACAGATTTTTCAAGAATCTCCATGAGGGCAATCATGTCGGGCGGACACGATGATACCTTGTAAAGGACAAACCTTGAAGCCGTCCCATCAATGAAATCCATTACATCATCGAGTGCCGACGCAAGGGTGTGGATGTCTTCTCTGTCAAACGGTGTGACAAAAGTTGCGTTTAATTCAGCAAATATTTTGTGGGTGACTGAATCGCCGTTATGTTCATGATCATGAATTTTCCGTGCGATTTCCGTGTGATTGGATTTAGAACTACGGTGGAGATCCTGCAGTAGATTAGCGCTATCCACAAGATTTTGAGCAGATTCTTCGAAAAAAGAATAAAATTTTTCATCGTGGGGCAGAAGAACTTGTATTAATCGATCAAGTCTCATGGGATAACCTCTTGTGATGACTAGGAGTCAGGCGCCCAAATGTACTCATTCTCGGATTGAGATTCAACCACAATAAGAATTTCATTGCTTTTTGAACAAACTATTTGTAAAATTGCATCAGAACTCCAATACAGTGACGAATTGAAGTATTTACCGATGAAAATTCAGACAAAACTCGCCATCCTCTTAATTGCCTTTTCAATCTGCGTCATACTCGCAGCAGGAATTTTCTCAACAATATCAATCGATAATTATTTTCATACACGGCTTATCACTGAACTTCAAATACTCGCCGATCAGGTTGAGTATCTCCTGAGGACATCAGCACAGAACAAAATTGGATCCTACGATTACTTCCGGCAATTTGCCCACGCCGCAAAGGTCCGTCTCACATTTATCCGTGAGGATGGAACAGTCCTTTTTGAATCAGAGGTTCCGGAAGCCCGGCTGTCAACGATCGATAATCACCTGTATCGCCGGGAAATTCAGGATGCCCTGAACAAAGGATCAGGATCAACCACCCGAAAGAGCACGACACTTAACTTTGATATGCTCTACGTAGCAAAATCTTTAAGAGAATCTCTCCCAACCTCATGCACATTTGAAAAAGTGAAATTCATCAGGATAGGTGTCCCGCTTACACATGTCCAGGAAACAACGGCAGATATAAAAAAGAAGGTTATATACGCGAGTATTAGCGTGCTATTACTCATTACAATCCTCAGTCTGTACATATCACGCAAGGTATCACGGCCAATACAGGAAATGGATAAAATCGCTTCTGAAGTACGTTCAGGGAATATCGACAAGCGGATTCCCGTACGATCATCCGATGAGATCGGGAAATTGACTGAAACGCTAAATACAATGCTTGACAAGCTTCATGAAGATATAAAAAAATTAAAGAAGCTTGAAAAGATACGAAGTGAATTTCTGGGAAATGTTTCTCACGAACTCCGGACCCCGATCTTTGCGGTACAAGGAATGCTGGAAACTCTGCTGGGAGGTGCGCTCGACGATCCGGCAGCAAGGAAGGATTTCGTCCAGCGTGCTCTCTCCAATACACAGCGACTTAACACTCTCCTCAACGATCTCATAGAAATTTCCAGGATCGAAAGCGGCGATATGAAAATGAGCTTCAGGTTTTTCCCGTTACAGGAATTCCTGACACAGGTCGTTACGGAAATGAAACCTTCCGCACAGCAAAAAAACTGCTCGCTCGAAATAGTCTCAGCACACGACACGATCGACGTATACGGAGACCGGGAACGACTGAAACAGGCGCTTATCAACCTCATTGATAATGCCATTAAATACAATAAGCCCGAAGGAAAGGTGCGAGTCATATCGCAGATCGTCGGACAACAGGCGAAAATTTCAATCGAAGATTCAGGCATCGGTATCGAGCCTGATCATATATCCAGAATATTCGAACGCTTTTACCGCATCGACAAGGAACGCTCGCGCGAAGCCGGAGGCACAGGCCTCGGTCTTGCAAT
>Ga0315277_10010183_pt1 | contig 11941 bp, 5 predicted proteins | sample YL17G05_15_MG_FD_203695 | JGI IMG/M metagenome (GOLD analysis project Ga0315277, IMG submission 203695) | Sediment microbial communities from Yellowstone Lake, YNP, Wyoming, USA - YL17G05_15 | ecosystem: Environmental > Aquatic > Freshwater > Lake > Sediment | place: USA: Wyoming | collected...
CAGCCTCAATGCACATGTTCCTCTTGCCTACCATCGAATCACGGGTAATAAAGCTGGCGACATCATCTTAGCGCGGGATGCGGTTAACCGGAACGTGCGACTTCTCGCCGCGTCACGCGGAAGTGGTCTGTTTATCATCTCTGACGTGTATGCCGAGTCGGCTTATGTAAACGGATGGAATTTGCGTTTGTTGGAAAATATGGTAACGTACACTCGAAAGTATCCGCGGCTTCTCACGCCCGCCAACGACACGTATCTTTACAGCAGCGTCGTGAACTATACATGGACACCGATCAACCCGAGCTTCGGGCCCATCACGTATACTTGGCAGCTTTCAACATCACCAACATTCTCGACCTTGGTGGATCAACAAACGGGCTTGGTCGCAGGTTCGGGGAACCTTTCAGTCGTCTACACCATGAATTTCTCTTCGTCGTATTTCTACTGGCGGGTGCGGCCGGAATTTGGCAGTTACGCCGCTCCGTGGAAATTGGCGTTCCGTCTTTACGAGACATACAATAACTTCGCCCCATCCTTTTCCCAGGCGCAAGTATCCCCGACGGCAGGGCAACCATCAAGCACGGTGTTCAATTTCTCGGTGGTTTACACGGATAAAGACAACACCGCCCCGAATTACATGTGGCTGTACATCAACGGGTCATATTGGGGCACATTAACGAAACAGAACACTTCGGATAACAACTACGCAGATGGTTGCTTGTACCGGTACACAACAACCATTTCCGTGGCCGGTACTTACACGTTTTACGTCCAATCGTCCGATGGCCGGTACACGATCTATACAGCCACGTTAGGATTTATCGTGAAAACGAACACGGCGCCAACATTAACTTCAGGCCAGGTTTCACCGGCGAGCGGGCCTTCCACTAACAGCTTCACCTTCACGGTCACGTACACCGATGCCGATAACGACACGCCAAGCTATATACGTGTCGTTGTCGATGGTTCCCCGCACGCCATGGCGAAGCAAAATCCCGGCGACACAACATATACGGACGGTTGTGTCTACATATTTTCCGATCGATTCCCCGTGGGGACAAGATACTTCTATTTCACGTGCAGCGATGGAATAGTCACGGCAACGACAGCCACGGGCAATTTTACTGTTACGGCCGTCAACAACTTCGCCCCGATGCTGCTGAACCCCGCGGTGAGTCCGGAAACCGGGAACACGGCGACTAATTATAATTTCACCGTGGAATATCGCGATGCAGACAATAATTTTCCCACGATTATCACGATCTCGATCAACGGAACCGTGTACACCATGCAGGCTGCCAATCCGGCCGATTCCGACGCCACCGATGGAAAGGTGTATTATTACGCGACGACGCTGAGCGTGGTAGGCCAATACGTCTTCCAGGTCAATTGTTCAGACGGAACATATCTCGCGAACACGGGCATCATCAACAAACCTGAGGTAATCTTGTTGAACACGACTCCAACACTCAGCTCGGGGCAAGTCTTTCCACTGAGCGGAACCCCATCGCAAACATTCACCTTCTCCGTGGTGTACACGGATGCCGAGAACAACAATCCATTTTATGTCCGCGTCGTCGTGAACGGAACCCAATATGCTATGTTGAAGCAAACCCCTGGTGACAACACGTACACGGATGGATGCTTGTACATTTATTCGAGCACTTTTCCCATCGGTTTCTATGTTTTCTATTTTAATTGCAGCGACGGACTTGCGACAGGCACGACGGCCACGAGCAATTTTACAGTCTCGATTATCAACAACTATGCTCCGATGCTGTTGAACCCCACCGTATCACCGGAAATAGGGTATCAGACAACAAGCTTCAATTTTTCCGTCGTGTATCTCGATTCGGACAATAATCTTCCCGCGATCATCACGCTCACGATCAATGGGTCGTCATATATCATGCAACCCACTAGCCCCACCGATTCTGACGTGACCAACGGAAAGGGATATTTTTACATTACGACGCTCAGCGACCTCGGGCAGTATCAGTTCCAGGTTAACGTATCCGATGGATTTTATCTCGCGAACACGGCCCTCATCAACAAGCCCGAAGTGGTCTTGGTTAACACGCCTCCCACGCTTGGTTCAGGTCAAGTTACTCCATCGAGCGGCACCACGTCCCAAATCTTCAGTTTTTCGGTCGTGTACACTGATGCCGACAACAACAACCCGATTTATGTCCACGTCGTCGTGGACGGGGTTCAATATGCCATGTCGAAGCAAAATATTTCGGATAACACGTATACGGACGGTTGCTCGTACGGGTTTTCGATGAATTTCCTCGCGGGTACCAGGTTCTACTACTTCATATGCAGTGACAGCTTGGATGTTGCGACGACTGCCATCGCAAACTTTAACGTGACGGTCGTGAATAACAACGCGCCCATGCTCCTAAATCCTGCGGTGACTCCAGAAACCGGTACTCAATCGACAGTTTTTAATTTTACAATCCGGTATCTTGACTTGGACAATAATTTTCCCGCGATCATCACGATCACTATCAATGGAACCTTGTATATGATGCAAACCAGCAATGCAGCGGACACTGATGCAAGGGATGGAAAAGATTACTATTACGCTACCACGTTGACTTCCCTTGGATGGTACCAGTTCCGGGTTAATTGTTCTGACGGGATATACGCTGCAAACACGGGACTCATCAACAAGCCGCAAGTCGTTCAAGGAAACACGGCACCAGTACTTTCCTCCCATCAAGTCATTCCGGCAAGCGGAACTTCCACGACGAATTTCACGTTCTCTGTCATCTATACCGATGCAGAGAACGATGCACCGAGCTATGTTCGCGTGATTGTTGATGGAGATCAGCATGTGATGGTGAAGCAAAACACGGCAGATGTCACGTATTCCGATGGTTGCATCTACGTGGTATCGCTTGTCTTCACTCAGGGAAACCATTCATTTTATTTCACATGTAGCGATGGGTTGTTGACGCACACGACTAGTACAGGCCAGTTCGAAGTCACTGCTACCTTTATACCACCACCAACATTCATCGAGCAATATGGCTTGCTGATCGGCGTCTTGAGCGCCGCGGTCGTGGGAATAGCAATCGTGGCGTCGGTATCCAGCCGGAAAAAGAAAGCCAAGAAAACATTGGCAGGAAAGCAGCTCCCGAGAAAAACACTACCTGCAACGACGTTCCCCGAAAAGATTCCGGAAAAAGCTTTTGTAGGGAAAGCGAAGGGTACAACCGAGGTACAGCAACCGATGAGCGCGGAAGCCCTTGCGGAGTTGCAAAAGACCGAGAAGGAAGTAGTCGCGACTATGGACGTGAAAGCATGCATTGTGCATAAAGGGCCGATAAAAGGCGCCAATTATTCTTGCCCGCACTGTAACACGTTCTATTGCATCAATTGTGCGATTACCCTCGCGAATAACGGCGAGGGCTGCTGGAGCTGTGGAAACAAGATCGAACTCGATGACACGATCAAAATCGCTGGGGTCAAGCAACCAGTAATGGCTGAGAAAGCCAAGTTTTATTGTAGCAGTTGTGCACAGTACCATGAACCCGAAAAGCCAAACTTCGACGCGTGGGAAAGCTGTCCTGTTTGTAACAATCCGATGGTATATGTCAAGGCATGCCCATACTGCACCCAGCCTATCGCTTTGAGCAAGGAACATTACACGCTGTACAGGAATAAACTCATGCAATGTCCAAACCCGGATTGCCATAAAAATGTCATGATTTGATAGATCCTTTTTCTATCTTGTTTTTTTTTGAAATGGAACTTGATTTTTTAACGAGAATGTCGAACGTTAGTTAATTTAAAGCGGGATTCTAATTCAGTATTGGAGATTATCCAACGCGTTGTGGTGAATATGAAAGGTTCGATTGCTAGGGTCGCGGAAAAAACGCGAGCATCAAAAGAAACCACGATCAAGGTCAAGATCAACCTGGATGGAAAGGGAAACTTTAATATCACCACGAAAGTTCCCTTTTTCACGCACATGCTCCAGATGATCGCCAAGCACGGGCGGATCGATATGGATGTGGACGCGACCGGCGACCTGGATCACCACGTGATCGAGGACACGGCGATCTTGCTCGGGACAGCCATGCGGGAAGCCCTTGGCGAGATGAAAGGCATTTACCGGTTCGGCAACCATTACATGGCCATGGACGAGAGCCTTGCTCGCTGCGTGCTCGACATTTCGGGACGTTCCTACTTCGTGGGCAACCTGAAGCTCGAGGGCCTCGACATCGAGGGCATGAAAGTGGAAGATATCGAGCATTTCTTGCTCACGTTCACGCAGAATCTCAAGGCCAATGTCCACATCGAGGTGTTGTATGGCGAAAACGATCACCACAAGGTCGAAGCGGCCGTGAAAGCGCTGGCCTTGTCACTCCGCATGGCGATGAAGATCGACGAGCAAGCAAAAGATGACATTCCATCAACAAAGGGGATGCTTGACACCAAATGAAAAAAATATATGCAAGATTGGACAATCTATAAACGAGACACGAATTGACTTCAATTCAAGGTAAAAAAGTGATAACATGTCCCAATATTTTAGAAAATTCATGGCGAAATTCAAGGGTTACGTCCCGGGTGAGCAACCCGAGGCCGGGTGGATCAAGCTCAACACGAACGAAAACCCCTACGAGCCGCCAGCCTCGGTGATCAACGATCTCAAGAACGGGCTCAAGGATCTCAGGAAATATCCCGATATCGATGCCAACGAGGTCAAGAAGCAGCTCGCATTCAACGTGCGGGTAAATAAGGAATCCTCCCTCAAGATGGATAGCATCGTCGTTGGCGCGGGCGAGGACGAGTTACTCGACTTGATCTTCAAGACCTTCATCGACAAGAATGACCGGGTCGTGTTTTTCAGCCCGAGCTATGGCATGTACAAGGTCTTGTGCGATATCTACGACGCGGTGCCGGTCGAAATCCCGCTCAATCCCGATTTCACGATCCCAGAACAGAAGGCGATATCCACGCCTGGGAAGCTCATGATCTTCTGTAGCCCGAACAATCCCGATGGCTCTAGAGTGCCAAATGACCTCATCGCGAAGGTGTGCGAGACCTTCAAGGGCATCGTCGCGGTCGACGAGGCATATATCGATTTTGCCGAGGATTCCGCACTTGGGTTGACCACGAAATACAACAACCTTATCATCTTGCGCACGTTCTCGAAATCCTACAGCATGGCATCATTACGCATTGGTTATATCGTGTCATTAAACCGGGATATCATTCTTGGCATACGAAAGGTCAAGCAGCCATACAACGTGAACATGGCAGCGCAGGTGGCGGCCCTGGCCGCCCTCAAGCACCAGTCTGAAGTCGACGAGACTATCAAGAAGGTCAAGAACGAGAGAAATCGCCTCGTGGGCATGCTCAAGCAGATTCCCCAGATCCAGGTGTTCCCGACCGAGTCTAACTTCATCCTCATCAAGATCGCCGTGGGTAACGATGAGACCAACCAGAAGATCAACCAAAAAATCTTCTGGGAGCTGAAAAAGCGAAAGATCCTCGTCAGGACATACCCGGAAAGACCCTTGTATGAATTCCAGCGCATCACCGTCGGGAAACCCGAGGACGACGACAAGTTTGTCCAGGTTTTCAAGGAATGCCTGGAAATTGGACTCTCTGGTTAAGATTCCTTCGGTTCTATATAATTCTGCTTTATTTTTTTCTACGATTGGTAAAAGCAGATGAAAAATAGATGCAGCGGGCTCTCACGAGATCACGCGCATACGGATCGTGCCTGGGGCATTCCGCAATTTCTCCAGTGCACCTATGGAATAATCTTTTTCCACGTCGGTGACCACGTACCCGATGTCCGTGTTCGTTTGCAAGTATTGGCCCGCGATGTTCACGTGATTTTCGCTGAAAACGTTATTGATGGCAGAAAGTACTCCCGGAATGTTCTTGTGGATGTGCAGCACGCGGTGCAGGCCTGGTGGGGAAAAGAGGGATACTTGCGGGAAGTTCACGGCAAGCATGGTGGAGCCGTAACTGACGAAGTTGACGAGTTTTTCGCTTACTTCCTCGCCGATGTGTTCTTGTGCCTCCCGTGTGTTGCCACCGATGTGCGGCGTGAGGATGACGTTATCGAATTGCTGCAATGGCGAGGTGAATGCTTCGTTATCGCTCTTTGGTTCGTCAGGGAACACGTCAATGGCTGCACCCGCCAGATGACCACGTTTCAAGGCACTTGCGAGTGCATTTATATCGACGACGCTGCCGCGGGCAGCATTGATGAGGATGCTCCCGGGCTTCATGGCTGCGATTTGTTCTTCCCCGATCATGTTTCTCGTCTCCGGCGTCTCGGGAACGTGGAGCGTGATGACATCGCATTCGGCGAGCAGTTTCTTCAAGCTGGGGACCGACATTGCATTGCCGTGGGGAAGCTTTGGTAAAATATCATAAAAATACACGTGCATACCAACAGACTCTGCCATGTAACTGAGCTGGGTGCCGATGTTGCCGTAACCAACGATGCCGAGCTTTTTATGACGCACCTCGTAGGAATTGCTGGCGCCCTTGACCCAAACGCCCTGGTGCGCCTTTGCATTTTTCTCGGGAACACCCCGGAGGAGCATGATAATTTCCCCGAGCACCATTTCCGCGACACTGCGGGTGTTGCTATACGGGCCGTTGAAGACGGGGACACCACGATTCATCGCTGCGTTCAAGTCTACTTGATTCGTCCCGATGCAGAAACAACCAACAACGAGGAGGTTATTTGCAGAGTTCAGGACGCGTTCTGGTACCTGGGTGTGCGAGCGAATCCCGAGCACGTCCACCTCCTTTATTTTCTTGGCGAGTTCATCTTCGGGCATTGCGTTCTTGGAGATCTCGATGTTTTTAAAGCCTGCCACCTTGAAATTTTTCACGGCAGACTCGTGGATGCCTTCCAAGAGCAAAACATTCATCTGCTCCTTGCCACGTCGCGTGTCGAGCATGATGTCGTGTCACGGCCTCGCTATAGTGCTGAAATCTTGCAGCCTAATTGCGAGAAATCCAGTTACTTGCATTAAATAATGCGCGGATTAATAAAAGGCCGTTATCCAGTTCCTCCGCATTTTCTAGCGGAAGGTGCATCAAATTCAACTCGTCGAACCTTGTTACGATTATGGATCCCGCGTTTTCGGTCCCCGCGCATAAATAATAAAATTATATGCTAAAAAGTGTGATCAATTTCGGTTATCGGGCAAGAGGTTCAAGATCCTTGGCCATAAATTGAAAATAAAGGGATATATAATTTGTAGATCAATTTATCGTCGTGCTATTGCGATTATATAAAGAATTGATCAATTTCAAGGAGCATAACTTGTTTCCCTTTCACCTTGCTCCTCACGGTCATCATAATCTGTTTTAGGTAGACGATCGCGTTTTTTTCGGGCGGAATACCGGATAAGGTACACAATGGCAATGATGGTCGCCACGGTAACTATCCCAAGGATGATGTACGGCATGAACGGGTATAACGGCCACCAACCTGTCGTTGAACCGAATGATTCCACCGTTCCTATGACTTGAACGTCAAAATCGGTATCGACGGTCCATTCGCTCCCAGAAATCCTGCCTTTCAAGTCCAAATAAAAAATCTCGTGATTCGGTAAAGTGAAATTCAAGGATACTGCGGTTGAATAGGATGTATGATTGTACGTGAGCTGAACGTTGGCCGAAGTGTAAAGCTCTAGGCGAAGGTCATACATTTGAGCTGAAAAATTTGCCAATACCGTGATGTATTGTCCGGCGCTCATGAGTTGGAACCATGCCTCCTTGCGATCATTGCCATCATCGCACGTGCCGCAGAGTCGCCAGTTCCCGTGACACACGGGGTTGGTGACGATTGCTGCTCCCGGTGCGCAGCACCAGATAACGGAAACGGTTAGTAACGCCAAGAACGTGGTTTGCACAGTTGAACGCATTTTTCATCAATACCTCTTCGATCATAAATTCGTCTCTTTCAATATAAAATCCAATAAAATGATGTTCCTAGAAGGTTAAAAAGAAATCCGCTTGATATGGTGAAATATTTTGTAAATTCCACCGATTTTTCTCCTATACATTTTTTAGGGAAAATAAATCAATAGATAATATACGAGGACAACCTCTCCCTTGAAACACCGGGGAAAGCATGTTATCGGATCCAGCAAACGAAGATGAAAGGGCTGTCAAAATGGAGATATTTGTCAAGATTGAGTATGAATTATCAAGACAATTCAAAAAATCACCTAAATTCTCAAAATACTACCACTCAATCTATGGAATTCTTATTCTTATTTTAAAAGACCTCTGAAGATGCACATCGATCATGATAAAAAAGACCAAAACATCAATACGGGCTGATCTCGGCAGCACCATCGCGTGCAAGTCACGAACTTGGAAGAGAAAAGCTATTCCTGTTGTTCTTCTCGCCTGTTTCACGCTCCCAGTTTGTTTCGATTACATTACTTTTTTCAAGGATATCGCGGATAGCGCGATGGAACGAAATACAACGACGTTTGGCAACACCATTGCGCAATCGCCGATTTTGGACACGAATATTAATTACACCGGCCGCTGGTACGCCAGCGCGGAAGATGGGCTCACGACACGGTTTACCGTGAGAAATACGGGCAATGCAGCCAAAGCCGTTATGATCGTTGATTTCATCGAGACAAGGACCGTGCTGGACACCATTGACATCAAGCTTGACTTGTTGCGTAATGGCACGTTCGTGCCGGTAGCCGGGGGCATCGGCTTAATCAACGACTCCATCATCTTGCTCGAGAATCTCGGTGCCGTGAACCAGTTCGACATCGAGGTTACCGCAAGCGGCGGCGCCCCGCTAGGCAGCATCTTGAAAGGTATCTCCGTGACGCCTGCGGTGCTATACAAGGCCACTAAGAGCATCACGACGGATTACCTGGCAACTCGAATACCGATCAAGACAGGACCGTGGGGATACTTGCTTTTCAAGCCCGTGACAGCCAATATCGAGCAAGTCGTGGAAAACCTCCGGGTAAAGGTGACCGTTGGTTCGGAGGTCTTAGAGTTGCAACCATTCGCTGACGAGACTGGTGGCACGCCGTGCAAGACGCGGATGGTCGACTCGCGTGGTTGGTGGAGCTGGCAGTTCCCGGCTGGGTGGTCGTACAAGATTAACGAGATCCAGGTGAAACTCGGCAATAAAGCGCAGTACGGCACCTCGATAAGCACGACTATCGTGGCAGTGACCGACGGGGACGCGGATTCGGATGGATTACCCACGTATCTCGAGGTGATAAACAATATCGAAGGAATCACCCCGGCCGGCGCGACTGGGTTGGACCCGGTGGAAAAGGAGAAGTCGTGGTACACTTTCGAGCGGTTCGGACCTGATATGACGCCAATAACCGACTTAGCGCTCGGTGCCGGTGAGTTGTGGGGCTCGATCATAGCATGGTTCAATGGAGATGGGACGACCGAAGCGACGCTAAGTTGCTCTAACGACTGTTTCGCGCACAACACGGATGGGCAAGACGAGATCTACATTATGAATGTGAACGAGGATTTCACATATGACGAACAAGAGCGACTTAGCTACATCAATAATGTCATTGACCTCACACCGAATGGTGAGTTGCTCGATGGTATGTATCAAATACAATACAAGATGACAGGGAAATACTCCTCGCTTAGGCTCGTTACGGGGGCGGTGTCAATTGGTTCAACGGGACAAGTATTTCCCTACGCACCCTTGGTTTTGAATGGTCAGGAGGACACGGACGGCGATAATGCTGTAGATATGATTGAAACTAATGTGGGCACGTTCGATAGATATGATAGGGACAGCGACGACGACGGGTTGATAGATGGTTTAGATGCCATCCCGAATGACAAGGAATCTTATAATACGGGAAAAATGGATGTACAATTTAATTCTGGAGGAAGTACCCAAACATCGTGCCATCTTGATTCCTTTCTCGGAAGCCATAGAGCACATCTCGAGGATGATGATACTACAAGAACACCATCCGTTTCTGTCCCTTTTCCAGCAGGTGGAGATGGCGATTTCGCCTTTTCTGCTGAATTAATAATAACAGATCAATACAAGACCATACCCTTCTACATGATGATTTATGATCAAGGTGGAAATCCCGCTCCAAATATTCAATTATTTTTTGGAGGTTCCGAAGGAAGTGTTGGATATAATGGGGGATCTTCTTCTTATTACTTGACAACACAAGGGGCATGGAAATATAACGTGCCTTTCTCGATCCAAATACAAGGCAATTATTATTCCGCTGGTGCTTACACGGTAACAATCGACGGGCGTGTAATTGGCTCTGGAAGCTTGGTATGGAGTTGGGTGGGTCTCATCGTTAAACTTGAGTTTACTCCTTATACCTCTATATTCTGTGATATTTATCTCGATAATATTGATATCAGCTGGACTTCGGGAATAGATGCCACGTTCGAAACGCAGCAAGTTGTGAGGGCTCAAGTCGATTATCCAGGCAATAAGTGGATGGTAAGCGCAACGCAGTCTATTTTGACAAATATTGCTTTCAAGGCTAGCCATCCGGATGGTCAATCGATGATGGGCCGGTTCACGAACACGGATGCAACCCCACAGAATAGCATATACCTGGATTACTTGTTTTCTATGCCCACGCCGATAACCCCAAGCGCGAGCTTTCCCGTGTCCATCGAGTATGATTTGTTCATTCAGCCCGGCTCGCAATTCAATCTGCTCATCGGCGACAAGAACGGGCGGGACTGGATAAAAACAAGCTTCCTTTCGAGCTATCTCACTTACAGCAATGTGCTTTTATTCCAGGATGATGCTACGGCAATTCCATTTAACTACGCGTGGACCGCCAATTCGTTGAATCACGTGAAGATCCGGATCGTCGATGGAAACAGGTGGTTTTTTTCGCTTAACGGAATCGAATATGGCACTACCGGAGGATACAGGACTAAGTCCAGTCATTTAATGAATATCATTCGGACGTTTACGATCTCTTCTATAGAAACCAAATCTTGCGATTTATTCATTGACAACATCAAAGCGTCGTGGATTGAAGGCATTGACGAGCGTTTCGATTACACAATTGGAGAGAATATCCTGGCCAAATCCCCGGATTACGTGCAATACAAGATCGACGTGCATCTGGAGGATGTCTCTCTTTTCTCGGAAGAATGGCGCCCGTGGGGGAATAATCTATTTTCCATTATTCCTGCTATCCGGATGTTTGGGAACACGGTAGAAAACAACACATTACGTTTTTCGTCTGGTTATGCCGTCGACACGCTTGTGCACGGATACAAACTATCCGAGGATCTCTTGATTCCGTCCACGAGTATTGACGAAACTTGGTTCGATAGCATTCAAGATCCCCTTGAATCCGAGGATGGCACGTTCCGGGATTATTCAATTACGCCGCTCAAGCCATCAAACCAAAGCAACCTGAATAATTATGCTTTTACTTTTGAATTCAGCGATCGTGATTCATGGGATGACGATGATGGCGACTTGAGGCCAGAAAAGTTCTTGCGATTCGATGTGGTGTACGCTGTATACATGCTTGAACCCGGGAGGGCATCGCGTCTTGTTCAAGTATACGATTATGAAAGTGCGTTCACGATTCAATCCGCATCCATCATCACGGCATCCAGATTTGCATATGCGGTCGTCAATGCAAATAATTTCAAGCAACAATACGGGTATGCAAGTTATATGTTGAAATACCTCGGTTTTGTCAAGAATGTGAAAGGTGATGCAATACTTGACACGATGAATAACCCGATCTCGAACTTTACCGATTCTGCAGTAAAATATATTCCTTATATGAATTCCATCGACGCTATTTCCGCGTGTCTTAAAGCTGGGTCTACGCTCGTGGGGGTAATAAACTGGAAATCAATCACTCCCAATTTCAACAAGGCAAGGACGATCTCCACGGTTTTATGGCACGCGCTCGAATCG
>Ga0315277_10010184_pt1 | contig 11940 bp, 18 predicted proteins | sample YL17G05_15_MG_FD_203695 | JGI IMG/M metagenome (GOLD analysis project Ga0315277, IMG submission 203695) | Sediment microbial communities from Yellowstone Lake, YNP, Wyoming, USA - YL17G05_15 | ecosystem: Environmental > Aquatic > Freshwater > Lake > Sediment | place: USA: Wyoming | collected...
ATCGAGTGGCTCAACGTGGAACTCGAGGCCGCGAACATCGAACTCGAAGCCGCTCGCGGCAGCGGATTCGGGATGCACAACCCGTGCGAGATCGTCCTCCAGCCGACGCGCGACGAGGACGGCGAGCCGCTCCACGAAGACGAGCGCGACGGCCTCGACCTGAGCGGCCAGGACATGAGCGAGTTCCTCGAGAAGGCCTCGGCGTTCGGCCCGGCGCTTCGCGACGTGCTCGACCGCGTGAACGACAGGCTCGAGGGCGAGATCCCGAAGGGCGAGGACGCCATGCCCATAGTCCAGCAGCTCGAATCCAGGATCGTCAGGATCGCGGCTCTCGCGACGGGCGAGGAGCCGCGAGCCAAAGACAAGATCCTCGCGATCTGCGAGGAGGCGCTCGCGCTGATCAAGAGGAGAGGAGATGACTCCTGAGCAACGGATGAGACTCGCGAGGAAGAACTCGATTCGCGATGCGGATCCACACCTCCTGACGCTCGACGTTCTCAGGATCGCGCTCAGGAAAAGGGACTCGGACCTCTCACTCAAGCTCTTCGAGGCGAAGAGGTCGATCTACCTAGCGATCGAGTCCGGTCGGCGCGATGAAGCGTCGGCTCTCATCAACACGCTCCGTGCGATCGCTGGGGTGGTCCCTGAGAACAAACAGCTCGCGATCGCGATCGACGGCCTCGCCGAGGTCGTCGTCGGAATGGGATCAGGGTCATGAGTTTCACCTGCACGCTGCACCCGAGCGCCCAGGGCAACGCGGCGCCGACCAAGCCGAGCTTCTGTTGCCGGGCCTACCAGGACGAGGTCGGCCTTGCCCAGCGCAAGGACCGCGAGGCTCGCTTCAAGAAGGTTCGCGACGCCGCCGTCTACCTCACGACGCACTCGAAGCCGCGGGCCTGTCGCTGCGCCGGGTCGTGCGGCACCTGCAAGCCGTGGTTCGAGGCCGAACGCGTCCTCACTCCGCGAGCCTTCGTCGAGGTCCTCGACGCGCTCGCGGAATCGGAGAGGGCGTCTTGAGGAAGACCGAGAAGAGGCTCGTCGAGCGCGAAGTCGAGGTCGGCGCGTTCTGCGATCGCTGCGGTCTCGCGCTCGAGAGGGGCAGAAAGTCAGGCGAGGAGTTCCTCGAAGCCGACATCCGCTGCTGCGAAGGCGTCGCCGGCTGGGACGACGGGACGATGACCACCACGGAGGCCGAGCTCTGCCGCGCCTGCTGGAAGATCGTGAAGTCGACGCTCAAGAGCATCGGCGTGAAGTTCACGCAGAAAAGCGACCTCTGAGTCATGCTCGGCGCTGACGGAAGTCGTTGGCCGTAGCAGCCTCTCCGGCAATCTCGGCCAGACTGTTGACGCCATATCAATTCTGATCTATTCTGATCTCAGAAAGGAACGTGTCTCATGGACATGGACATGATCGTGCCCCAGGAGTACGCCGCCGAGATCAAGAAGCTCTTCCCCAAGGAGCCGAGCCTCGGGCTCATGCTCGTGCTCAAGAAGGGCCTCAGTCGCGTAAACGCCGAGCGTCGTTTCACCAAGAAGCAGAAGGCGAACTGACATGGGCGCCAACAGCAAGATCGAGAACGGCAACGACATGACGAAGGCGAAGAAGGCCGAGGGCTGGATCGAGAAGGGCTGGACGGACGCCCTCGGGGTCAAGGACCTCTGGATCGACATCAAGGAGAAGCTCGACACCATAGGCTACGAGGAAAACAAGGACCGCGGCTTCGACGCCGAGACGAATCCGTCCAGCTCGATCGGCTTCACGGTCGGGCACCCGGACGGCCGCAGGATCAAGATCGAGCGCGATGGCGATCGGATCGTCATCGAGGCCGCCGAACGCAGGCAGTACGACAAGAAGGTCCAGGGACGGCTCAGGCGCTCGTTCGTCGAGCCTAAGGCCGAGCTCCTGGCGAAGGAGATCATCCGGCAGTTCGAGCTCCTCCTGGCGGCCTACACGCCGATCTGGAACGAGCGCGAGGACGTGAAGGCCAGGCTCACCCAGGAGCGGAAGACGCGGCACGCGCGTGCGATCGAGCTGAGCGAGATCCTCGCCAAGAGCAAGAAAGGGCGCAAGCTCGCCGTGGGCCTTCCCGACCCGGACGAGGACCACGAGTACGAGGCGGCCAAGATCCGGTTCCTGCTCGAGGACCACGACCCGAAGCCGCACGAACTCACGAAGGGCTCGATCCAGGTCGGCGAGAACGGGACGAACATCGAGATCGACGGCCCGGTCACGCCGGCCCTCGCGGCCGCGCTCGCGGACGTCCTCTCCAACTACGTGGCCGCGAAGATCAAGTGCTCGTCCAAGGGATGCGGCAACGAGCACTACGCCGCGAGGGGGCTCGGCCTCTCGAGCAGCGACAAGCGCGAGGCCGGGAAGTGCGACATCCACGGCCAAAGCCGACGCGACGATCGCGACGAGGAGGACTGACATTTATGGCGAAGGCCATCAAGACGGCCGTCGAGCAGAAGAAGGACGAGAAGTTCATCGCGATCTTCGCGCGTGACGACTCCTGTGACGAGAAGTACGTGAAGGTCTGCGGCAGCGTCACCGAGGCCCTCGAGGAGCTCGTCGACTGGATCCCCGAGGCCGAGTCGGCGAAGGCGGACGGCGAGGAGCCCGTGTTCGCGATCTACAAGGTGATCGAGGTCCCGCTCGAGGTGAAGGAGGACGTCGTGGTCTCGATCACGGTCGAGCTCAGGGAGAGGCGGAAGCATGGGCGCTGAACCGACGAAGCCGAAGCCGAAGAAGCCGGTCCTTGGACGGACTGTCGAGGACGAAATGGACCGTCTACGCGAACAGGGGAAGGACGACGACCAGGCCTACCTGGACTGGAAGAACGACCGGCGCGAGTGCGAGGACCGCGACCATGGACCGTTCATCCTGTGAGCGACCAGGACGTCATGGCGCTCGCCCCACCGGCCACGCTACACGAAGATCGCCTGATACCATCGGGCCAACAGAAAGGAGAACAACCATGAAGCGCCGGAAGAGACTCCCGCCCGAGGACCGCGTCAAGGTCAAGAAGATCCGTCGCAACCAGGTCGACCTCGATGAGGCGGTCGCGCTCCAGATCCTCACGCTCATCCACTGGGAGCTCGTCCTCGTCGCCGGACGAGACGTCGTCGAGGAGGCCCTCTCCCAGGCCCTCGACTACGGACGATGGTGGTACAAGATCGCGCCCAATGGTGACGGCGGTCTCGTCGACTACTGCGAGTTCGTCGTCTCGGCCGCGAAGGACCGCAAGGTGATCAACGACGTCGAGTTCAGGCTCTGGTTCTCGAACCCGAAGGACGACCCGCGGCTCCTTCAGTTCCGCCGCGGGTTCGCCAAGGCGAAGATGGAAGCGGAGGAGGCGAAGGCGAAGAAGGAGAAGAAGCCGTAGAACCTAGTTGTCGGTGCCGCATGGCAGACTCGCCGACAGGAGGAATCACCTTGGGAACCATTCTGTCCGATCGACGCATCGAGGTCCTCGCCAGGGCCGGCATGATCGAGAACTACATCTCGGAGCAGATGCGCGAAGTCGACGGCAAGCGGATCATAAGCGCAGGCCGGTCTTCATTCGGCTACGATCTTCGCTGCGCCGACGAGTTCAAGGTGTTCACGAACACCATGGTCGGCTCGATCGTCGACCCCAAGAACTTCGACGAAAACTGCTTCATGGAGGTCCGCGGTCGAGGCCACTGCATCATCCCGCCGAATAGCTTCGCGCTCACGCGGTCGATCGAGCGATTCAAGCTGCCTCGGAACACCACCGGGCTCTGCATCGGGAAGAGCTCATACGCCCGCTGTGGAATCGTGATCGGAATTACGCCGCTAGAGGCCGGCTGGGCGGGCTACCTCACGATCGAAATCTCGAACACGACACCGCTCCCGGCCAAGATCTACGCCAACGAGGGGATCGCGCAGTGCCTCTTCTTCGAGGCCGACGAGAACTGCGATGTCGCCTACGACCAGCGGCCTGGGCATGGGAAGTATCACAACCAAGGACCCGAGATCGTCCTGCCGAGACTCTGATATGGGCGCGGCGCTGACCGTCCTGTCCGACCCCGAGGTTATCGTGTCCCAGTGAAGTCCAACCTCCTCCCGACGAGCTGTCGCCTCTGCTCCGTCAAGCTCCCGGCACAAGCCGGAGCCTGGCTCGAGGACCGCAAGATCACGCTCTGCCTCGAGTGTCTCGCCAAGGACCAGGCCCGCGAGCGCAAGACGGTCTCGCGCCCCGTCGCGGCCCGGCGCGAGACGAGCACGACGCACGCTCGTGTGCGGCTCCTCTGGAATCCGAGGGACAAGGTCTTCATGGCGCGGGCCTTCGCGATCGCTGGCGGCCTCCTCGAGCGCTTCACGCACGCCTGTGGCGAGGCTGGGTGCAGCTACTCCTCGTCGCTCGGGAACTATGGGAAGGTCGAGCTCGTCCCGGCTGCGATCGAGCGACTCGAGGCATACGGGTTCACGGTCGACATAGTCCCGGAGCTCGCGACGGTCCTCGAGCAGATGGCATCCGTCGTCCGCGCCGGGTCGATCGCCGGCGTCCTCCGAGCCGAACGACTCGACCGCCGGGCCGCTCAGATCGGGAAGGTCGTCCGACCGTATCAGAAGGTCGGGATCGCGTGGCTCGCGTCGCACGACGCCGCGGTTCTGGCCGACCCGACAGGAGTTGGTAAAGGTCTCCAGACCCTGGGCGCGCTCGACCCAGAGCCTCGTGCCGTGATCGTCTGCAAGGCGATCATGAAGGGCTGCTACGTCGACGGCGTCCCGCGAGGAGGCTGGGCCGACGAGATCAGGAAGTGGCTCGGACCGGACGTGAAGATCACGATCCTGAGCGGCCGCTCCTCGTTCCGCTGGCCCGAGGAGAACGAGGTCGTCATCACGAACCCGGCGATCCTGCCCAAGTCGCCGGGCGAGTCGAAGATGAAGGCCGGGAAGATCGTGGGTCCGCCCCCCGAGGTCCCGGCTGCGACCGAGCCGCCCGAGGGCGTGGTCCTCATAGTCGACGAGGCCCACGAATACACGAACCCGAAGGCGCAGCAGACGAGGCGCATCCGCCACCTCTGCCGTCTCGTCCGCAGGAAGAAGGGGAAGACCTGGGCGCTCACGGCGACGCCGATCGCGAACAAGCACGACGACCTCTGGAACGTGCTCGAGGTCTTCGGGCTCGCTGACGTGATCTACGGCTCCTATGAGCGCTACTCGAAGCTCTGGGGAGTCCGGCACGAGGAGGTGAAGCCGGGCTACTTCGTGAAGAAGTGGGGTGACCCCGAGCCGGAGGTCGTCGAGCTCCTGAAGCCGTGGATGCTCCGTCGCAACAAGGCGGACGTGCTGCCCGAGCTGCCCAAGCTCACGTTCGACACGATCGTCGTCGAGGTCGACAAGAGCGCCCTCAAGCTCTGTGACGCCGCCATGGCCGAGCTCAAGAGCTCCGGCTTCGACCTCGACAAGGCGATCGAGGTCCTCGAAGAGGGGAAGGGCGGAGTTTCGTTCCAGGCGCTGTCGAAGGCTCTTGAGGCTCTTTCGCGCGTCAAGGCCCCGGCCGCGCTCGAGCAGGTCGCCGAGTTCGAGGCTCAGGATGAGCCAGTCATCTTCTTCGCGGCGCACATAGCCGTCGTCGAGGCCGTCTCCAAGCGCAGGGGCTGGGGGATGATCACGGGCGAGAGGTCGACGATCAACATCGACGGCACGCCCAGGACCGTCCAGCGGACGGAGGTCGTCCGGGCGTTCCAGGAGGGCGAGCTCGAGCACGGGGTCGCCGCCACGATCCAAGCCATGGGCACCGGCGCCACGCTCACGCGCGCCACGCGGGCCTTCTTTCACTCGCGCCTCTTCAGCGCGACGAAGAACCTCCAGGCGATCGGCCGCATCGAGCGCTTCGGCCAGGACAAGCCCATGCGAGTCACAAACCTCGCCGCGAATCACCCGCTCGACATCCGGCTCGCCGAGATCGTCGAGTTCAAGCTCAACCTCCATGCGAACGTCGTCGACGCGGCCGCGGTGCCGGTCGAGGACCTGAGCAAGATCCGTGACAACACGCTGAGTCTCGAGGTAGCCGCGACGAAGGTCATGGAGAAGCCGGCGCCGCTACGGCCTCGGCTCGAGAGAGGGCACTGAGTTCACGTCCTCGACGATCGCCGCTCGTATCCGATCTTCTCGAGCGCCGCCGCCTCAATCTTGTGGACGGCCTTCGGCCCCGAGAGACCAAGATCGGAGGCGATCTCGCCACACGTCGAGCGCCGCGTGTCGTCCGTGATCGCGTAGAGGTGATCGAGGACGCGCTTCTCGGTGCTCGAGAGCGACCTGGGCCGACAGCGCATGAGGTAGGCGACCCACTTGCGCCCTTCGGTCTCCTCCGGTGTCTCCCAGACGCGGGCACCAGGGACGTCGTTCTTGTGAACGTCCCGTGCTCCGCCATGCGCGCATTCGCACACGTCGACGCGATTGGTCATTCGTTCCCCTTCGGCTCGGTTGAGCCAGAATCCCCATAGTGGTATACGGCAGAAGACTCGATCGCGTCAATGATCGTAGAAAGTCTTCTCGAGGAAAGAGGGCTTGTTCCATCAAGAAGGCTTCGGTCTTCGGTCTCCGCCGATGAATGGGTCGAGTTCGTCATGAAGAAGGCTCTCTTGTTCTTGGCGGAAGGGCTGTGTTACGACCCCGAGGCCGAGTCGCACGACTGAGATGACACGCGATGACTCGCGATGCCTGGCGCCCGGCTGAATCCACGGCGATCATGTCGGCACAAGAGAGACGAACTCGTGGCCTTCATTGAACTCTCGGACCTCGGCGAGAAGATGAGACCCGGCGGAACCGGGCCTACCGGCCGTTACTACAGCAACGGCCCCTGCCGCGTCGGCTACGAGCTCATCGGCTCCGGAACCAGATCCTCGATGTGCTCTCCTGTGGCCTCGACGGCCGCGCCTCAGCCTCCCGCCGAGAGCTCCGGCTTCCTCGGCGTCCCGTGGTGGGGCTGGGCGACGCTCGGCGTCGTGACCGCAGGTGTGCTCCTCTGGACACGCGGCCCCGGGCTCCTCATGAACGGGCTCGCCGAGGACTACGCGACGCTCGCCGTCGCCGAGAAGCTGGGTGTCGGAGAGGTCGCTGTAGGCACCGAGATCGAGATCCCGGGAGGTAGGAAGGTCGCGGTGACGAAGGAGATCATCGAGGAGGCCACGCAGATCGCCGGCGAGCGACAAGCGCACGGGTTCGCTCTCACCGAGGCCGAGCGGGCCGCGCTGGCGCGCTCGATGTCCATGGCGCCGGCGACGCCGTGGACAAGGCCATGGATGAGCTCGACCCAGACGATCCGGCCTGGGCGGAAGCTATGGATGCGTTCGCCGACGACACGTTCGGGACCTTCGACATCCGCGCCGAGGTCGAGGCTATTCTGAAGAAGGTCAAGGCGTTCACGGGCCCACCGCAAGTCGGCGGGAACCCCGAGACGGCCCTCGAGCTCTGCTATACGATCCGCGGCCTCACCGAAGCGAAGCGGCTGGCGACGCTCCTCCGGAATGAGTTCGCCATCCCAGCAGCGTCAGCGGCGCGCGGCAAGAGGAGTAATATCCAGTTCGCCGCGGTCGAACGGTGCGAGGACAGCCCGTTCCAGGTTCTGGCGACGCCGACGCGTATGCGGCGCTGGAAGATCAAGATTCAGGAGCCGGAAGGTCAAGCCCAAAACAGAGCTAGGGCTTGACCGAGTTGTCCACATCGAGTTAAAAAGATCATGTCACCTGACCGTCAGGCGACAACGGGTCTGGCTGGCCCGAATCAACGACGACCAAGAAGGAGGCTCGACATGAGCACGACACTCGCATCGTTCTCCGACATTACCATGACCTTCCTCGCCGGGGCGCACTCGAACATCCGGGCAATCACCGAGTACCTCAAGGAGCATCCCGAGGACACCCCGAAGGTGATCACGCAGCTCGACATGGCCGTCGCCTCGGCCGAGGTCTCTCGCGGGAACCTCGTAGACGCCCTCGGCGGGAGGATCGCGACCGGAACGATCTCCCCTCCCAAGCCTCTCGCGCTCCCCGGTCCGGTTCACGAGGACATGAAGACCTCCGAAGGAGAGAAGGCCAAGAAGAAGGCGAAGGTCGGTCGCCGTCGCGATCTCCCGGCTCACCTCAAGGTCCCGCACGTCTGCCCCGGCAAGCGTTTTGGCTGCACGAAGGTGACCTACGGCAACTCCCACATGATCCACGAGCACGCCTGTAAGTTCCTCAAGGCCGGCCTCAAGGCCGAGAAGAACGCCGAGGCGTCGGACAAGGTCCAGGTGAAGAAGACCGTCGGCGCCAAGAAGAAGAAGGCGGCGGCCTGACCTCGTGTTCAGCACGAGTGAGACCCAGGCCGATACGGCCGCCAAGGTCGACGCCGCGATCGCGGCGCTAGCCCGAGAGCTCCAGGGATTCGTCCTCGATACGGCGAAGCTGATCTCACCGATGATCAAGGACGGCCGGCTCAAGGGACGCGAAGCGATCGCGGCGAAGATGCTTGCCTGCTACGAGGACAACCAGATCGTCATGATCCTCGAGCGGTCGAACCCGTGGCTCGTGCCTGCCGTAGCGAGCGTGGCCTTCCCGAAGCGGGACATGATCCTGCACGAGGCGTGGCTCGGGACTGTCACGGACGACGAAGCGTGCATGGCGCACGACGGCGGCGGAGCTCCCGGGATCCCAGAGAACGGAAGCGCCGCCAAAGAGACGGCGATGCGGGCCGCCCAGGCGATCTTCATGTTCGCGATCTTCGAGGCCCTGACAGAGCTAGGGACTCCGATCGGATCTTGATAGACTCTCTCGACCTCACCGAACCCAGGCCCAGAAGAGGGGCCAATGGAGAGCGAGAGCGAGAACAAGCAGGTCGAGGCCGAGAACGATCGTCCCGGGAAGCCGACCGTCTTCCTGACGAACAACTTCTCGTGGCTCCACTATCTCCAGTGGGGCGGGACGATCAAGGCCACCAACCTCGTCAAGATCGCCGACGTGAAGAAGAAGCTCTCGGGTCGCCGGATCGAGGCGTTCTTCTGGCCCGACACGAACCTCATGGGCAAGCTCACGCTCTACGGTGTCCTCCCGATGCCGGATCCGGCCAGCGCGAAGACGCCGCGAGACGCCGAGGAGCTCATGGAGAACGCCTTCTACGACTGGCTCTCCAAGGAGCTCACCAAGCAGACCGGACAGTTCGTGCGCGAGGTCGCGAAGCCGCCGGTGCTCGCCGTCGGGAAGTCGATCATCCTGTGTCAGATGATCCTACCCGAGACACCGAACCTCACGATCGAGATCGCCGGGCCGCCACTGATCCCGGAGCTCAAGACGTTCTGGTTCGAGATCGAGGCGCTCGAGCTCGCGCCGAAGCCCCAGTCCGTGAAGACGGCATAGGAGAAGGACATGAAGAGGGTCACCTCGAACCCCAAGGACAAGACGCACGCGAAGGCGGCACAGGCGAAGACCTTCCCTTCCGCCAGGGGGATCTCTCTCGCCCTCAGGGAAGGGACCCTCTCCATGGTCAGGAAGCAGATGATCGAGGACGGGATCTCATACCTGAACGACCTCGTCCAAGTCCTTGTCCTCCTCTGGTCGAGCGACCGCCTAAGCAAGAGACTCGCCTCCGCGAAGCCGACTCCGTCCAAGGGGCCATTCAAGGAGGAGAAGAACGTGCGTATCCGCTCGGAAGTCCTGAGCGCAGCGCACGAGGCGGCGCGTCGCGTCCGATTCGACGGCGGGGCGACCGAGTTGTGCAGGTTCTTGCTCGAGGGCTACGGAGAGGGCCGGATCGAGCTCTGTCTCAGGCGAGGAGGAAGCGAATGAAGGGCGCAGCGTTCGAGAAGTTCGTGACGGAGAAGCTCGACTGGCTCAAGGGCTGCTACGAGAGAGGCACGTCGCCTCCGTGCGGCGAGGCGCACATCTTCTGCCTCAAGAACAAGAAGACCGGCGAGTCGTTCACCGAGGAGAAGCCGTTCCTGCTCGCCTGCCTCATTCAGGCCGGCGACTCCGAGATCCGCTTCGAGACGCAGCAGATGGCGAAGGAGAACGACGCCTTCGCGGTCATGGTGAAGATGGAGGCGTGGTTCGCCGAGGTGCCGGAGGACGACGCCGACGAGGCCCTCAAGGAGCGGATCCGCCGTGCTCATGACGAACAGACGATCGACCAGCTCGAGCCAGGTCTCCGCCGCGAGAAGGCGATCGTCCACTTCGAGTCGATCGAGGAGCCGATCCGAATCTTCGAGGCCGAGATCATCCGAGAGAACGACGGCGCGAAGGCCGAGGTCAAGTGGAAGCAGGCCGAGGTCGTGCTCCCGCGCCCGAGCTTCCGGCGCTACCTCGCCGAGTACCGCGACGGGAAGAAGACGTTCGGCCTAAGCGTTCCTGGGGCCGGGGCGATCCGCCTCGTCTACGGAGACGGGGAGAAGTCGTGACGCTCGCGGTCGGCATGGTCTTCCTGGGCTACTGCGGAGGCTACTTCGGCCGCGACGCCTACGGCGAGAAGCGCGTCGAGGCGTTCGGTGCCGACTGGATCGTCGCCCGCGGTGGGCTCAGCGGAAAGAGTATCTACTGCGCGACCTTCAAGTCGGCCGACGACATGCGGAAGTGCGTCGAGGAGTTCCTCAAGGAGAACGAGGCCCTGACGCCCATCGAGCCGGACCAGTACTCTTAGCCGACACCCTGACGATCGCTCGTGTAGGATCCAGGCATGATGCGGCTCCCAAGAATCGCCGTCGTTGACGGAGACGACGAGTCTCGCGAGTCCCTATCTTCCATGCTTCTCAGCCGCGGCTGGAGCGTCCAGTCGTTCGGGACGATCGCAGCCGCAACCTACTCTCTTGTCCCTGATCCTCCCGACCTCATGATCTTCGACGTGAGCCTGCCGGACGGCTTCGGACCCAACCTACTCGACATCGTCAGGAGGCGGACCGGCGAGAAGATCACGGCGATCGCCATATCGAGCGCGATCGACGAACAGGAGGTCCTCCGCTGCTTCGCCGCCGGAGCCGCCGACTTCGTCATGAAGCCGCTCCGCGAGCAGGAGATCGTCGCTCGCTGCCGGGTTCAACTCGCGCGATCGGCCGAGCCCGAGCCGCCTTCGCCGGACACGCCGAACATCCCAACGATCGAGGGGCTCGCGTTCGGACGCTACCGGATCCTCCGCGAGCTCGGGCGCGGCGGGTTCGGGATCGTCTACCTCGCCGAGGACCGCGAGGTCCAGAGGCTCGTCGCGCTCAAGGTCTCGACTCCTCCGGCGGATGACCAGCAGGCCCAGGCCAGGTTCGTCCGCGAGACCTACACGATCTCGGCTATCAAGAGCGAGCACGTCGTCCGCATGCTCGACACGGGCGTCCTTCATGGACGACTCTACTACGCCATGGAATACGTCCCTGGGCCGTCGCTCTCGCGTAGGATCTCGGAGCGAGGCTCCTTGAACGAGACCGAGGTAAGGGTCCTGGCGCGGGGCCTGCTTGAGGCGCTCGTCGCGGCACATGAGGCCGGGATCGTCCATCGTGACGTGAAGCCGTCGAACGTGATCCTGCGGAACGGCGAGCTCGCGCGCTGCGTCCTTCTCGACTTCGGCCTCGCCAAGCAGGTGAGCGACCGGGCTCTCACGAAGGCATCTGGCGAGGTCCTGCTCGGGACGCCGGCCTACATGGCGCCCGAGGTCATACGCGGAGAGTCCGAGCACGGCCCCAGGAGTGACCTCTGGGCGCTCGGCGTCACACTCCGTTTCGCGCTCGAGGGCAGCGAGATCTGGCCTGGACTCACTGGTATGAACTTCCTCCACACACTCGCCCACGCCGAGGTCCCGCCACCCAAGACGAAGGTCTCGGCCGGGTTCCTCTGGCTCCTCATGTCCCTCTGTGCATCCAAGCCTGACGGGCGACCGGCGTCGGCTGTTGCGGCCGCCTCGGCGCTCGCGGCGCTCACCGAGGCCCCGGAAAAGGGAGCGCCCCAGGCCGCCACCGGG
>Ga0315277_10010185_pt1 | contig 11940 bp, 6 predicted proteins | sample YL17G05_15_MG_FD_203695 | JGI IMG/M metagenome (GOLD analysis project Ga0315277, IMG submission 203695) | Sediment microbial communities from Yellowstone Lake, YNP, Wyoming, USA - YL17G05_15 | ecosystem: Environmental > Aquatic > Freshwater > Lake > Sediment | place: USA: Wyoming | collected...
TCGCTTGCAGGCGTCGGGGAACAAAGTCACCTCGAACGGGCCGAACTCGTCTTCCAGCGTCAGGAACATCATGTGCTGCCCGTTTCCGGTGCGGGTGGACCGCTGGGCCTCCTGGACCCCGGCGATGCGGACCCGCCGGCCGATGCAGGTGGACAGGTCACGGCTGTCCGCGTCAGCGTCGCCGCGCGATTGCAGCGCCCCGCGATAACGGGCCATGATGTGCCGGCGGACGGAGACGCCGAGAATCCGCCGCTCGTCGAGGTATTTCCTCTCGTCGTCGTAATCGCCGGGCATGTTGGGGATCGTCGGCCAGACCGGCAGCAGGGACGACCCGACGAGCTCGCTTCCTCTGTACGTGCGGGTCTTGAGGCCCAGGTTCAGTTCCATCATCAACGTCGGCCGCGTGCGCCCGAAGGAGTCGAACGCGCCGCACAGGACGAGCGCCCGGGTCTGGTCCTCGCCCAGCCGCGTGCGGGAGAGGAAGTCGCTGAGGCCCTCGAACGGCCGGCGGCTTCGTTGTTCGAGGATCGTCTTGACGCCCACCGGCCCCAGCCCGGCGACGCGGTTCAACCCGACGCGGATCGTGCCGTCCTTCGCGCGGTTCGATTCGTTACCCGCCGCGCCGGGAATACAGTCCTCAATCGAGAACTCCTCCTGCGAGCGGTTGACGTCCGGCAGGAGGAAGGGGATGCCCTCGCGTTTGGCCTGCTCGACGTACACCCGCGGATGCCACATGCCCTGGTTGTTATTGAGGGCGGCGGTCCAGAATTCCAGCGCGTAGTGCGCCTTGAGGTATGCCCCCGCGTACGCCAGCAGCGCGTAACTGGCGGCGTGGGCCCGGCAGAAGGAATAGGCGTTGAACTTGGCCATCTGGACCCACATGCCCTTGGCGTAGTCCAGGTCCACACCGTTGGCGGCGCAGCGGGACAGGAACTCGCGGGAAATCCGCAGCCGCTCCTCGTCGCCGCGGCATTTCTGGACGGCCTTGCGGAACCGGTCCGCCTCGGGAAGCCCGCAACCCAGCATGGCCGAGGCGACCAGCATCACGTCGTCCTCGTAGAGCATCACGCCGCAGGTGCCCCCCAGGAGGGCGTCCGCCTGCTCCTGGCCCGTCGGGACCGCCTCCAGACCGCGGTGGCGGCGGACGAAGACCTCCTTCATCCCGACGCTCGCCGCGCCGGGACGGATGAGGGCAAGGACCTTCATCACGTCGCGGGTGTCCTTCGGCTGCATCATCTTTAGCAGGTGCCGCATGGCCGGGGATTCGAGTTGGTTGCAGCCGATCGTGTCGGCGCGTTGCAGCATCCGGATGGTGTCCGCGTCGCCGGGCGGAAGCGTTTCGACGTCGATGTTCTCGCCGCGGTGGCGTTGGATCAGGTCGCAGGCGTAGCGGATCGTGGAGAGGCAGCGATTGCCCAGCAGGTCCAGCTTCACGAGGTTGATGTCCTCCACGCCGTTCTTGTCGTATTGGGTGATCGTCACCCCCTTGGCGGCGGGCTGGATGGGGACGTAGTGGTCGATGGGTTTTCTCCCGATGACGATCCCTCCGGGATGGACCGAAAGGTTGTGGGGGAGGCCGGTGATCCGCCGGGCCAGTTGGGGGATTTCAGATTGCAGATTGCGGATTGCAGATTTCAGATTGCGGATTTCAGATTGCGGATTGCGGATTGGAGAATTGGGGTTGCGGATTTCAGATTGCAGATTGCAGATTGCAGATTTCAGATTGCGGATTTCAGATTGCGGATTGCGGATTGCAGGTTTTGGGGCTGAAATCTTGGATTCACCGGCCTCGTGCTGAGGCTCTGGAGAATTGCTGTTCAATCTGAAATCTGCAATCTCAAATCTGCAATCCTCCTCAGATATCTGCTCGTTGGACAACCCGAACGCCTTGGCGGTTTCGCGCACCGCGGACGCCGGCTGAAACGTGTTGTGCGTGCAGACCATCGCGACGCGGTCCTTGCCCCAGCGCCGGAAGGCGTAGTCGATCACGTCGTCGCGGATTCGCCAGCAGAAATCGACGTCCAGGTCCGGAAAGTCCTCCCGCCGCTCGTGCAGGAACCGCTCGAACGGGATGTCGTACGCGAGCGGGCAGACGTTGGTGATCCCCAGCACGTAGGCGACGATGCTGCTGGCGCCGCTGCCCCGGCCGGCCACGGGCGCACCGCACCGGCGGGCGTACTGCACGATGTCCCACACCACCAGGAAATATTCGGAAAACCCCATCCGTTCGATGAGGCCGAGCTCCTTCCGGAGCCGGTACTCGGCCGGCTCCGAAGGAATCTCACCATACCTGCGGCGAAGCCCCTCGCGGCAGAGCCGCCGGAGGAGATCGCGGGCGGGCAAACCCCCGGGGCAGGGGAAGTCCGGAAAGACCGGTCTTCGAGGCAGGAACTGAAAGGCCGAGCACTCCTCCGCCAGCCGGCGATTGCTGGAGGCCGCCTCGGGAAACTCCGCGAGCGACTCGGCGATCTGCCTGCCGCTTCGGAGGAACGCCCGCGGGTGGGGCAGTTCCTCCGCGGGCACGGAATCGTAGGTTGCCCCGACGCGAATCGCGGCCAGCAGACGGGCGACGTCGTAATCCTCTGCTTCGGCCAGCAGCGCCTTGCCCGTCGCCACGAGCGGCAGGCGGGTTTGCTGCGCGCACTCCGTCAGTTGGCGAATCTGGGAATGGGTCCGCGTCGCCGGGTCCAGACCCAACCAAAGCCGCTCCGGACCCATTCCTTCCGCCAAAAGGCAAGCCGCGAGAGACGCGTCCTCGACAATAAAATGCAACCCGGCGGACAACTCCGCGATAGCGGCGGGGAAATCTGCAATCTGCAATCTGCAATCTGCAATTTTTGTGATGATCCGACACAGGTTCTCATATCCCGTTTCATCCGCGACCAGGGCGACGATGGAGTGGCCGCCTTCCCTCAATTCGGCCCCGAGGATCGGGCGTAAGCCCGCGTCGGTCGCCAGCTTCCAGAACGCCGGCGCCCCGTAGAGCCCGTTCACGTCGGTCAGGGCGATCCTCGCGTGCCCTTGGGCGGCGGCCAGAGCGACTAGCCGCTCCAGCGTGCCCGTCCCGCACAGGAGCGAGTAGCCGCTGCGGACGTGCAGGGGCGTGATGCCGGGTCCTCGCGTTATCCCTGGACTGATCATTGTTACGCAACCCACCAGACCGGAAGACCGTGAGACCGGAAGACCGTGAGACCGGAGACCGTACCGAAATGCGGCACGCCTCCCACCGTCTCACGGTCCCACCGTCTCACGGTCTCACCGTCCCACGGTCCCACCGTCTCACGGTCCTTTCACTTCGTCAGCGACGGCGTTCGCAGGACGAAACCGTAATCGTTCTGTTCCAGCCGGCCGAGCAGTTCTATGGACCTTCCCGTCACAACGGCAGCGTGGCCGAAGCGGTCGCGGATCACGTCGATGGCCCCGTGCAGTTCGTGGCCGCGAATCTCACCGGGCGGGGTAAACAGCTCCGCCCGCGCCGCGGTGGGGGAGAACCGCGAAAGGACGATCCCCACGTGCCGCAGTGCCACTCGCCGGCGGTGCAGTTGTCCCAGCAGTTGCAGGATCACGGCGAAGGCGTCGTCTTCGCTGTCGGTGGGTTGCGGCAGCGCCTTGGCGGAGGCATAGTCTTTCCAATCGTCGTACCGGATGGCAAGCTCGACGCATCCCGCGAGCAGGCCGGCCCGCCTGACCGTCCGCATGGCCCGCTCCAGCAGGTAGAACAGCATCCCGCGGATTTCGAGCGGATCGCAGGTGGGGCAGTGGAAGGTCGTCTCCCGCGAGATGGTCTTGGGCGGGGCGGCGTGAGGGGATGAACGCTCGCGGCTTAGCGGCGACGCCGAACGGCAAGCCGCGACCGAGGCGTCTTCAGAATCCTCGGGTGCGGATTGCTCAAGAGGGGTGCTCCCTCCAAGCTCCGCTTGGGGATGGTTTGAGGGATTCTGAGCGAATGCGGGTTGCATTACCTTTTGCGAATCCCGCCCGCGGCAGCGCTCGTAAAGGATTTCGCCCCGCCGGCCGAACATCGCCGCCAGCGCCTCGCGGGAAAGCGCCCGCAGGTCGCCGATCGTGCGAATGTTCATGTCGTGCAGCTTTTCCCCGGTCTTGTGGCCGACGCCGAGCAACTTCCTGATCGGCAGGGGCGTCAGAAACGCCTCCTCCTGCCCCGGGCGAATCCACACGACGCCTCCGGGTTTGGCGGCGGCGGAGGCGAGCTTCGCCATCATGCGATTGGCCGCCAGGCCGACCGAGACCGGCAGGCCGACCTCGTCGCGGACCTGTTTCTGTAGCTTTCGGCCCAACTCGAGGGGACCGCCGTCGGGAATCGCGACACCCGTCGCGTCACCGTAGGCCTCGTCGAGGAACGTCTCCAGGGCGGTGGTGCAGCGGCGGCAGATTTCCCAGGCCCGTTCGGCGAAGCACCGGTAAATCCGGTAGTCGCCCTTGAGGATGATCGCCTGCGGGCACCGTTTTTTCGCCTCCCGGAGCGACATGCCCGCGCGCAGGCCGAAACGCCGCGCCTCGTAACTGCACGAGGCGATGACGCCGCTGCCGACGATCACCGGCCGGCCGCGGAGCGACGGGATCAGCAATTGCTCGACGGACGGAAAGAACGCGTCGATGTCGATGTGGAGGAGGAGGCGACCGTGGGACGTTGGGACGGTGGGACCGTGAGACGGTGGGACGGTGAGACCGTGAGACGGTGGGACGGTGAGACCGTGGGACCGTGGGACCGTGGGAGGCGTGCCACATTTCGGTACGGTCTCCGGCCTCACGGTCTCACGGTATCCGGTCTTACGGTCTTCCGGTCTCACGGTATCCGGTCTCACGGTATCCGGTCTCACGGTATCCGGTCTCACGGTATCCGGTCTTACGGTCTTCCGGTCTCACGGTCTCCGGCCTCACGGTCTTCCGGTCTCACGGTCTTCCGGTCTCACGGTCTCCGGCCTCACGGTCTTCCGGTCTCACGGTGTCCGGTCTCACGGTATCCGGTCTCACGGTGTCCGGTCTCACGGTGTCCGGTCTCACGGTCTCACGGTATCCGGTCTCACGGTCTTCCGGTCTCACGGAACAATTATCTCGTCCAGCCACCATTGCACTTCCTCGCTGGAGAAATGGAGGTAATAGGTCTGCTCGTCCGCTTGGACGCTGTAGTGCAGACAGTAGCCTTGACCCTGGCGGTCGATCCATCGGCCGTTGATGCGGTCGATCTTGTGCGTCCGCCCGGCCCAGACGAAGCGAAGCGGCTCAATCTCCCCGCCGGAAAACGCCGCCAGCACGCGGATCGGTTCTGCGATCTTCTCGATGTTCATACGGCACACCAACTGCGCCACCGCAGAGGACGCAGAGATATAAGAACCTCAGAAAACGGGATTTAACGCAAACTGTGGCAAAGTCGTCGTTGTCCCTTGATACCTAACGCATACCTAACGTAATTTACGTCTGCCGTAGGGGAAGGTCAAGAGGTAAGTTCGGATTTTTCGGAGAAAATGTGGCGGAAGGAGTTGATTGCGGTTTAACCTGGTTTTTTGGTCTTGGCTCTTTTCCGTCTCTTCCGTCTCTGCAATGCTAACAGTCGATGTCGCAGCCGCGATTCTCCAGGAGCTGAAATGACCATCCAGGAGTTGCAGGCGAAGTTCGGCATCCCCGGGGCGGTCCGTTTTGAGGAAGGCCGGGGGGGCCTGGTCCGCGTCGCCGTCAACACATCGCAGGCCGAGGCGCACGTCTATACGCACGGCGCTCACGTGACGCACTGGCAGCCCGCAGGGGCCGCGCCGGTGCTGTTCTTGAGCCAAAGGAGCGTGTTTCAACCCGGCAAACCCATCCGTGGCGGCGTGCCGGTGTGCTTCCCGTGGTTCGGGCCGAACGCTCGAAGCGCGTCGCTGCCCATGCACGGCTTTGCCCGGCTGATGGAGTGGGCCGTTGAGTCCGTCCGGCAGCAGGGCGCGGGGGAGGTTGCCTTGACGCTCGTGCTGAGGTCGAACGATCAAACCAGGAGCTTCTGGCCGCATGAATTCGAGCTGCGGCACACGGTGACCGTCGGCGCGGAGCTGACGATGGCCCTGGAGACTCGCAATACCGGGAAGGAACCGTTCACCGTCACCGAGGCGCTGCACACGTATCTCCGGGTGGGGGACGTTCGGAAGGTCGAGATAACCGGGCTTGAGAACACGGATTACATCGACAAGGTGGCGGGTGGCAGGCGCGAGAACCAGGGCAGTTGGCCGATCGCGTTCACCGGCGAGACGGATCGCGTGTACGCGGGCACGCGGGCTGCGACCGTTCTGAACGATCCCGGCCTGGGCAGGCGGATCGTCGTGGAGAAGTCCGGCTCGAGCTCGACGGTGGTGTGGAACCCGTGGATCGCGAAGGCGGCAGCCATGCCGGATTTCGGCGACGACGAATGGCCGGGGATGGTCTGCGTCGAGACCGCCAACGCCGCGGACGACGCCGTCACCGTCGCTCCCGGCGAGTCGCAGACGATGACGGCGCGAATCAGACTGATTGGCGGGTACGAGCGCTGATCGACCCAGTGCGGGCCGCGCCGGCAACACGATCGCGAATTGCGAATTGCGGATTGCGGATATCAGGGCAAGGGAATCGGCGTTCATCTGAGCCTGCCTGTCCGCCAGGCAGGTTCACTGCTCCGGGCGTCTTGTGCGGCGACCGGAAACCGGCGGACCGGGGCTTGCCCCGTGGGAGGACGGCACATGTTCGGGAAGTCCGAGTTGGCGTTCCTTGCGGTTGTGATGGTGGCGGTGTCGCATGTCGGCGCGGGGACGATCAAGGAGGTCGTTCGCGTACAGGCAGGGGCCGCGAACCTGTTGAAGGACGATGCCTGGGCGCAGTACAAGCAGGGATTCGCTCGGGACGGGGAAGCGTTCGTCTGCGATAACGCCGAGGACGCGAAGGCAGCGCGGGGCGTCTGTCAGACCGTGACGCTGAACCAGAAGACGCCGCTTCCGATCATCGCCAGCGCCTCCAGCAAGGCCCAGAACGTCGGTGGGGGGCGGGACAGCGATTACTCGCTCTACCTGGACATCGTGTACGCGGACGGCGAGCCGCTGTGGGGCCAGACCGCCCAGTTCAACGTCGGCACGCACGACTGGGAGCGCCGCGAGGTCCGAATCTTCCCCGTAAAGCCCGTCAAGCAGGTGAGCTTCTACATGCTCCTGCGGGGCCACTCGGGCAAGGCGATGTTCCGCCAGCCGCAGCTTTGCGAGGTGCAGGCCCCACAGGGCGCTGCCGCGTTCGACGGCGTCGCCGTGCTCCTGCGGGGCGGCGCGGCCGAGGGCTTCTCCGTCCGCGACGTTGCCGGCGATTCCGACTTCGTGGGCTTTGACGATGGCAAGGCGCTGGGTCTGAAGCTGGAGGTGGAGAAGGCCGAGCAAGGCGGCGTGCGGTTCTTCAAGGGCAAGCTGACGGACACCACGGGAAAGGACCGCGCGGTGACGCTGGTCTATGCCGTGCCTGTCAGCGGGCAGGGCCTGCGCTGGCTGGCGAATCCGCGCCAGGAACTGCCCGCCAAGCCGCCGGGGGAGTATCTTGCCGACGTGCGGTTCAGCGCGGGCGCCAACGGGCGGCTGTCCCGGTATCCGTTCGGTGCGGTCGCCAACGGCAAGGAAGGGCGGGCGGTGGCGATCGACATGGGCTGGCCGGCGTTCTTTCGCGTGGGCTTCAGCACAGGCAGCGGGGAGTTGTACATCGCATACGACATCGGCCTGACCCCCGAGAGGAGTTCCGCGGAGTTCCGTTTCTGCGTCTGGCCGTTCGACGCGACCTGGGGGTTCCGGGGCGCCGTCGCGAGGCTCTACGAGATGTTCCCGGACTACTTCCGGTGCCGCACCCCGCAGCAGGGCGTGTGGATGCCCTTCCACAAGATCAGCAAGGTGCAAGGGTGGGAGGACTTCGGCTTCAAGTTCAAGGAGGGCAACGATGAAACCGATTGGGACGACGCCCACGGGATCACCACCTTCCGGTACACCGAGCCGCTGACCTGGTGGATGCGGATGCCGAAGGACATGCCCCGCACGTTTGAAGCGGCGCTCGCCGAGGCCAAACGTCTGGCCGCCAAGGGCGACCGGAGAGCCCAGGCCCTGCTCACCAGCGGGTGCCACGATGAGAACGGCCAGTTCATCGCCAGGCTCCTGAACACGCCCTGGTGCGACGGCGCGGTCTGGAGCATGAACTCCTCGCCCGCCGTGCCCGGGGACGTGACCGACTTCAAGAACAAGTGGAACGCCGAGGTCAAGGAGAAGCTCTATGGCAAGGCGCGCAAGCCGTCAGGCGGCGGCACTCCTGCCGTGCCGGGGGGCGACCTGGACGGGGAGTACGTGGACTCTTCCGAAGGATACGTGACCGACGTGCTGGACTTCCGGCGCGACCACTTCGCGACCGCCCGCACGGCGCTTACGTTCTGCACCGAGACGCACAGGCCCGCCATCTTCAAGGGCCTGATCGCCTATGAATACGTCCGCGGCATCGCCGACGACGTTCACGCGGCGGGCAAGCTGATGATGGCCAACGGCACGCCGTCCCACGTGTGCTGGCTGGCGCCCTGGCTGGAGGTCATGGGCACGGAGACGAACTGGAACCCGGGCGGGAAGTGGCGGCCAATGTCGGACGGCGAACTGCTGTTCCGCCGCGTGATGTGCGGCCCGAAGCCGTTCTGCTTCCTGATGAACACGAACTTCGAGGACTTCCCTAAGGAGCTGGTGGAGAAGTACATGAAGCGGTGCCTGGCGTACGGGATGTTCCCTGGCTTCTTCAGCCACAACGCCTCGGAGGGGCACTACTTCAGCCGCCCGGAACTGTACAACCGCGACCGGCCGCTTTTCAGGAAATACGTCCCGCTGTGCAAGCTGGTCGCGGAGGCGGGTTGGCGGCCGATCACGGGGGCCCGCTCCAGCGATCCGCAGGTGTACGTCGAGCGCTTCGGGGACAAGTACCTGACCGTTTTCAACGACGGCAAGGAGAAGAAGGAAGTGACTATCACGATCGACGGCCCTGCGCCCGCGGAGGGGCGGGAACTGGTGCGGGGCGTCGATCTGCGATGGACGCAGGGGCAGGTGAAGCTCCCGCTGGACGCGGAGGATGTCGCGGTCATCGAACTGAAATGATGCCGGAGACCCCTGCCTTCCGTTATTCTTTCGGGGGTGCGCCAGGCTGCAAGCGCGCGCCTTGAACGTCCAAGCCGGTAGGTCGTGCATACCTGCACGAGGGATCTCGGGGATTCCGCGTGCTGGTAAGCACGCCCTGCATCTCTAACGGAAAACAATCGCCAATTATGAAGAACTACACTACGATTTCATGCTGCGGCTCGTAAACAAGGAGAACTGATTATGGCTCGCATGAGCGCAATCCTGGTCCTGGCCGTGGTGTTGGCGGCGATTCCGGTCTCTGTGCAGTTCATGGCTGCGGAGCAGAAGCTGTCGTCTGCCCCCGCGAGCCAATCATCCACCACCGGTCCAACCACGCAGCCCGCAAAGGAACTGACGCTCGACCTGGGCAACAAGGTGACGATGAAACTGGCCCTCATCCCGGCAGGGAAGTTCATGATGGGCAGCCCGGAAACCGAGAAAGATCGCGGCAAAGATGAGACGCAGCACGAGGTGACGATCAGCAAGCCCTTCTACATGGGCGTGTACGAGGTGACCAAGGGCCAGTTTGCACAGTTCGTGAGTGAGAGCGGGTATAAGACCGACGCCGAGAAGGACGGCTGGGCTTACGCCTGGGACGGGAGCAAGTGGGTCAAGGTCAACGGGGCCTCGTGGAAGGAGCCCGTGTTTGAGCAGACCGATGACCATCCCGTCACGGAAGTCACCCACAACGACGCCGTCGCATTCTGCGACTGGTTGACCAAGAAGACAGGCAAGACGGTGTCGCTCCCGACGGAGGCCCAGTGGGAGTACGCCTGCCGGGCGGGGACGAAGACGGCGTATCCGTGGGGCGACGACCCCGACGACGGTAAGGGCTGGTGCAACGCCGCCGACCAGACGGCCAAGAAGCAATTCTCAAACTCAAACTTGCCCCCCTTCAGTTGGGACGACGGATACGTCTTCACGGCCCCGGTGGGCAAGTTCAAGCCGAACGCCTTCGGTCTGCATGATATGATCGGGAACGTATTGGAGTGGTGCTCGGACTGGTACGCCGATTCCTACGCGAACGCGGATAAGGTGGACCCCACCGGCCCGGCTTCCGGGTCGTTCCGTGTTCTGCGCGGCGGCGGTTGGCTCGGCTATCCGCAGTTCTGCCGATCCGCGTACCGCTTCAGGCTCACACCGGACAGCCGGATCAGCAACTTCGGGTTCCGGGTCTCCGTGGACTTGAAGTAGCCCGGTGCCGTGGTCGCGTTGTCTGCAACCACGTTGACCTTATGCCAGAGAAAGGATTTCCACCATGAAGCCGGTAGGTCGTGCATACCTGCACGAGGGATCTCGGGGATTCCGCGTGCTGGTAAGCACGCCCTACATCTTATACAAGAGAAAGGATTTCCACCATGAAGCCGGTAGGTCGTGCATACTTGCACGAGGGATCTCGCCGATTCCGCGTGCTGGTAAGCACGCCCTACATCTTATACCAGAGAAAGGATTTCCACCATGAAGGCGTCGATCAGTTCGTGGAGTTACAGGCGGTTCCTGGACACTGGGAAAATGGACCTGCTTTCCTTCCTGGACGAGGTCAAGCGCCAGGGCGCTGACGGGTTTGAGATCCTTCCCGGCCACGTGAACCCCAAGGACGCCGGCGGGCATCTCAAGCAGGTCGCCGAGAAGGCCGGGAAGCTCGGCCTGGAGATATCCTCGCTGATCGCGGGCAACGATTTCGCCCGCCCCACGGCGAAGGACCGGGCCGACCAGGTCGAGCGGATGAAGCAGTGGATCGCCCATGCCGCCGAGGCGGGCATCCGGCGGATGAACACGTTCACCGGGTACCACGCGCCCGGGCAGGACCCGGCCATGGACGTCTGGCGCGTGGTGGACTGCTACCGCGAGGTCATGCCCCTGGCCGAGAAACACGGGGTCCTGCTCTGCATCGAGAACCACAGCTCCGTCTGCCGCGACGCCGACGGGCTGGTGTGGCTCATCCAGGCCGTCGGGAGCAGGAACCTGCGGACCAACCCCGATCCGACCAACTTCGTGCCGGACTTCACCACGCGGAACGAGAAGACGCGGGAGGCGATCTACTCCGAGACGGAGCGGATCGCCGCGCTTGCCTCCAACGCTCACCTGAAAGTCGGCGACTTCAAGCCCGACGGTGAGCACGCATACGCGGATGTGAAGCGGATTCTCGACATTCTCCGCAAGGCCGGGTACGACGGGCACGTCGTCCTGGAGGTCTATGGCCCTGGCGACGACGCGCCGGAAATCTGCTCCAAGGGCCTGGCCCTGCTGCGGAGGTACTTCTGAGCCCCCGACGAGAACCGTTCCGGCGTGCGGAGCGGAGGACCTTCACCAGACCGATAAGTCCCTGTGACGAGCTTGGCGTAGAACCTTTCTCGTCACCAGAGCGTCTAACGTCATAATGGCCGCGTGTTGGCGGAACTCGAACTGATGGTAGCCCTTTGGAAAAGGAGCCTCCGATGACTCGTTCGACGATGGCATTGGCGATGGTGTTGTCGCTTGCGGCCCCCGTGTGCCTGGCCGGGGAGATCGGCTTCATAGAGGACTTCTCGCTCGGCACGGACCGCCCGGCGGCCCTGAAGCAGCTCATCCCGGGCACCGAGGACTATTACTACTACAACTGCCTGCACCTCCAGAACACCGCGCAGCTCGCCGAGGTGGACAGGCTGCTGAAGCTCTGGGTCGAGCGGCACGGTGAGACGGTCCGCGTGGTGGAGATCCGGAATCGCCAGGCGCTGCTGAAGTATGAGACGGACGAGAAGGGGTCGCTCGCCTATCTCACCGAGAAGCTGAAGCTGCATTTCAACCACCAGAGGGAGATCGT
>Ga0315277_10010186_pt1 | contig 11939 bp, 12 predicted proteins | sample YL17G05_15_MG_FD_203695 | JGI IMG/M metagenome (GOLD analysis project Ga0315277, IMG submission 203695) | Sediment microbial communities from Yellowstone Lake, YNP, Wyoming, USA - YL17G05_15 | ecosystem: Environmental > Aquatic > Freshwater > Lake > Sediment | place: USA: Wyoming | collected...
GGTGGGCATCTGCTTCGTTGCCGCTCCTCGACGATGTACACCGACATCGCCTGCGTCGCGGCGCCTCGCATCTGCCCACCCGGCGCTCGCGCCAAAATGCCAATTAATTCTTGCGCGAGCCCTAAGAAGATAGCTTCAGTGCGTGGCTGACTTCTTGACATTTTTTGCTAACTGCGGAAAAAGGGGACATTCCAATTTTCCAGCTTTCCTCGGCTATCAAGAGGGATTCTATTATTGGTTGATTCGCACGAGTTTGTCAGGCAAAGCCGGAAAATAGGAATGTCCCCTTACTATCAGCGGTTGCCCATAGTCTCTTCGACTTCGGGGATGGTCTTCGGGATCCCGGGTCCGAGGACTCGCGCGCCTGTCGGGGTTACGACCACGTTGTCTTCGATCCGAATCCCACCGGAGCCCCGGAACGCATCGAGCTTATCGTAATTGATGAACTCTTTGTGGAGGCGCTCTTGCTGCCAGCGGCCGATCAGCGCGGGAATGAAATAGATTCCGGGTTCCACGGTCAGAACAAAGCCGGACTCCAGAGGGCGGCTCAGCCGCAGGTAATTCAGGCCGAACTGTGTGCTTCGCTTTTCTCCCTTGGGGTATCCGACCACGTCACCCAGATCTTCCATGTCGTGGACGTCCAGGCCCAGCATGTGTCCAAGTCCGTGCGGAAAAAACAGCGCATGCGCTCCTGCCTCCACCGCGTCGGAAGGGTCGCCTTTCAAGAGGCCCATAGAGCGCATGCCTTCCGCCAGGATTCGGGCTGAGGCGAGATGGATCTCGCGGTAGGTGAGCCCCGGCTTGATCATGGCGATCGCACCCAGCTGCATGCGCAGCACCGTCTGGTAGACCTCCGCCTGGACCGAAGTAAATCTCCCGCTGACCGGGAATGTGCGTGTGATGTCCGAAGCGTAGAATCGTGGCGATTCAACGCCGGCATCGATAAGAAGAAGCTGCCCATCCTCGAGGATGTGATCATAGGAGTGGTTATGCAACACCTCGCCATGGATGGTGACAATAGGGGGATAGGCCTGCTCGCGGTTCATGGACAAGGCGATTCCCTGGATCGCACCCGCGATGTCATATTCGTGAAGGCCCGGGCGAGTGGAGGCCATTGCCGCGCGGTACATCCGGCCAGTCACGCCAAGCGCATCCTCGATTTGCGCGATCTCAGGCTCTGACTTGATGAGGCGCTGCTGAGCAACACCCTCTACGAGGCGTTCCGACACGCCGGTGCTCACCTCACTGGGCTCGATTACGAGCAGTTCGGCAACTCTGAAGAGCGAGGATGCCTGGTATTGCGGCAAGTAGTGGATCTTCAAACCTTGGCTCTGCGCCTTTGTCAGATAAACCCCAAGCCGGGACAGATCTTCAACCGTGTCCACTCCGGAGTCGCGCGCCATATCAACGCGGCTGTATCCAGGCCCACTCCAGACAATGTCATCGACGGTAACAGGCTTGGAGAACAAGATATCGTAGTCCTGTTCGGGAAAGGACAGCAGCGCAAGATCCGATGCCGCCAGGCCCGTGTAATAAAGAAAGTGCGAGTTCTGGCGGAAGGGAAAGGTGTTGTCGGCGTAATTGCGCGGCTGCAGCATGTGGCCGAGCCACAAAATGACGCCTCCCCCGACCGCCTCGCGAATCCTGTTACGACGTTCCTTGTAGATCTGCGGCCAGTTTACTTCAATATCGTTTTCGCCCATGACGTGCCCTCATCGAGTGAAGTAAAGATTTCATAATATCTCATCACAAGAATACAGAGTCCATGAGGAAAATAGGGGACATCGCGCCAAGCCAGGCGTGGGTAAGGAGGAGTCAAAATCTACTTTTCAGTTCCCGCCGGCAAGGAATTTCGCTCATAGTAGTAGGATTGCTGAGGGCCAAATCCATGTTACGCCTGAGCATCATTTGCGCATGTTGTCTGACTTTTGCTGTTTCCGCCCAGCCGGAGTCCCGATCTGAACAAAAGCAGGGTACCACAGTGCGTGTAACTACGCGGCTCGTGGAGGTGAACGTCGTAGTGCAGGACAAGAAGGGCGAGGCAATCACAGATTTGGTACGCGATGACTTCGATGTGACGGAGCAGGGAAAGGCGCAGACGATCTCGGCGTTTTCCATCGAATCGAACCAAAACGCGTTCGGTCTTGCCGAGGCACTGCCGCCCAACACCTTTTCGAACATGCCCTCCCGATCAGGCGCGTCGCAAAACCTGACTGCAATTCTGTTTGACACCCTGAACACCCCGATTGCTGACCAGGCATATGCGAAAAGAGAGGTACTGCGGTTTCTGCAGCAGATCAGGGCCCAGGACCGTGTCGCTGTTTACGGACTCTCAGCTTCGTTGCAGGTCATCCACGATTTCACGGGCAATTCCGAAGCGCTCGCTCGAGCCGTCGATCATTACCGTATCCGTTCGTCCTGGGAACAAACAGGCTCGATAGCGGCAGTCGAAGACCAAACGTGGCTCGCTGAGAATGAGCAGGAGGCGAAGATCATTGCGGCGATGGATGCATTTCTGAACAGTAGCAGCCAGCTGATTGCCAATTACTACATCGAGCGGCGCACAGCCATTACGCTCCAGGCGCTCGAAACTCTCGCTAACCATCTCACTTTCATTCCCGGACGCAAGAGCCTTGTGTGGGTTTCCGCCGGATTTCCTTTCGTTTATGGCAGCAACACGATGCGACTCAACCAGCTAACGGAAGGGATGAAGAACTTTTCGGAAGTCCTTGCGCGGACTGCACGATCGATCACAAATGCCAACGTCGCCATATACCCGGTCGATGCACGCGCACTCATGGGTTCGGCTGCCATCAATCCCAGCTCGAGCGCGGCGCTGGTCACGAATACCGCGAGGCAGGCATCGGCCATCGACACGCAAGCGATGGACGAAGTGCTCGCATCGCAGAGCACGATGCAGGAACTGGCCGAGCAAACCGGCGGCCGGGCGAGTTACGACACCAGCGACGTGCAAGGGGCGATCCGGCGGGCGCTCGAGGACTCACGCGTGACCTACACACTCGGGTATTACCCGTCGGACACCAGGTTCGACGGGAAGTTCCGTTCCATCAAAGTCTCGGTCAAGCGCCCGGGGGTTCAGCTCAAATACCGCCGCGGATATTTCGCCCTTCCGGATGAACCTCTGGATGATGCACACCGCCAGAAGGCGCTCAGTGCCGCGGCGGTCAACCTGCTCGACGCGACGGCCATCGGCGTTTCCATCGAGGTGGGAAAAGCGGCGTCCGGAAGTTCCGTACGGAAACTCGTTATGGATATCGACACGAACTCCATAAAGCTCGAGCCGGTCCAAGAAATCTGGGCCGGCGGATTGGATGTCTTGTTCGCTCAATTTGATGAAAAGGGAAACCTGGTGAGCAGCGTCGGCCGCCGGATTCCGCTAAAGCTGACCGTCGCAGACCGCGAACAACTGTTACAGCACGGCTTCGTGCTTAATGCGCCGGTTGAGATTAAGGGGAATTGCCACCATATGCGAATCGTTCTGCGCGATCTTAAGAGCGGAGCGATTGGCACCGTCACTATCCCGCTGAATGAGGTTCGCGAGTAAGCTCCCACCCAGGAATGCCGCAAGTCCACGGACGTAAAAGTCATTAGAACTCAGTCTCCCGACCGCTTCAATCCCGCATAATGGGAAGTAACTTCGCTCCAACTCGACTTTCTTAGTTTTATGTAACCCAAAAGCAATTATCCCCGTCAGGATATGTATAAGAGCAAGGTGCAGAATGAAAGCGACTCGGAATTCACCGGAAAAGGGGCAGGTAAAACCCCTTCTGCAATCGATTGGACGGATTGTTGTACTGTTTCTCCTATCTCCGCTCTTTCTCCTGCTCGCGTTGCTTCAGATGATTCTCCACCCAAAACGCTCCGGTCCTGAGCTGCAACCCCTCGTCATCCCTGGCTCAGAGACGAGAAATCCAGGGACATAAAACTCGTTAGAACTGTCAATTGAGTATTCACGTCCCCGGAACCCTTATCCAATCATGTTCCCGCATTCCAGGCCAGGATGCTCACGTGAGTAAGTCTCGTCGGACACGTGGGCCGACGGCCTGGACAGAGCGGTGGGCGGCCGCGAGTTTGAGAGCCCGACAGTCCCGCGCATGGTCGAGCTTGATCTGCAAAATCTGGAAGCGTCCCCATTTTCTACCGCAAGGTCTGCCTGGGTCCGCGTCTCTTCAGCAGGTACTTTATTACGTGGAGGAAGAGATGAGAGTCGCCCTGATTTTCAGCCTGTTTCTGGTGGGGACTGGAGACCTGCCCGCTTCGCATCGCCACTCCCCTGAAGTGGAGGTGCTTGTCAACGGGGTTCCGGTTCCCAGGTATTACCACCGGGGAACGGCTTACGTGGAAGCTATCAAGGGAGAAGTATATGCGATACGTATCACCAATCCAATCGAAGCCCGCGTTGCAGTTGCTCTCTCGGTGGATGGCCTTAACACGATCGATGCTCGCCATACCGAGGCCCGCTCCGGGAACAAGTGGGTTCTGGAGCCTTACGAATCCATTGTTATCAGCGGCTGGCAGACCAGCGCTCGGCGAGCTCGCCGCTTTTTCTTCACCACCGAGGAGCGGTCCTATGGTGCCTGGCTAGGCCAGACGGAAAATCTTGGGATCATCAGTGCCGTCTTTTTCAGGGAAAGGACCCACTGGGCACAGCGACCGATGCCCGGGCCGCCTGTAGTCCCGCTGCCGGTCCCAGGCAACTCTCAGGCTGCCCCAAAAGAACAGGCCCAGGCAGACGTATCGGGCGCTGCAGGCCTGCGGTCCCAGCGGGGTGAGATCCGGGTTGCACCGCCGGCCCCCCAGGCTGAGAACGCGGCCACCGGTATTGGGGACCGGATACGCCACGAGGTGCAGTGGATTCATATGGATTTGGAGGATCAGCCGTTTGCCGCCGTCAACTTGCGATACGAGTTCAGGCCGATTCTGATCAAGCTTGGAGTTGTTCCACCGCCGATCACCAATGATCCGCTGGCTCGTCGCGAGAAAGCCAGGGGATTTCGCGAGTTGATCTATTGTCCTGAGCCGTAAGATGAAGAGGAGGACATCATGAAGCTTCAGGCGCCGAGGCACACGGGTTTGCTCATAGCGTTCATTTTGATGGCAGCTTCAGCGGTGGCGTTCCGCCGCGGCGCGCGAAAAAACGCCGCCGGAGATGCAGGCCGTTGCGATCGGAACGGTAGCCGTGCAGCACCAGCACCCAGTTGTCGGGATCCGCAAACCGGGACATTTGAACCCACGCGTGCAGCCTGAGTCCGTCGGAAGCGAAGAGGGTCAGCGGCTCCAGCTTGCCGAAGCGGATTCGCGGGATGGAGTCGAACGTCCTGCGCTTGTACGGGCGTACCAGCAGCCAGCCCGCCAATACGGTGCTGCCTACGAAAGCCGCAGCTAGGGCGCCGGCCGATAAGAGAAGGATCTTTGCGGCCTTCTTCCCCGCCGACTTGATGCTCATGCGCTTATTTTACAACGGCGGAATTAGGAGGGCAGGCTCGAATTTTGCGGCTCCGAGCTCCAGAAAAAAGGATTGACGATTTACGATTGACGATTTTAAGAACCCGAATTGGTTTTCAATCGTCAATCGTCAATCTAAAATCGTCAATACTGTTCACTTCTTCTCCAGGAGTTGCTTGAGGCGTTCAACATCCTCACGCAGCTTCTTCTCGCGGGAGTGGATCGAATACATGTAAATCGCCAGGATGATCCAGATGGCTGCGTAAGCCGCAAAGAGGTAGTTCATGGTATTCATAGGCGAGTGTCCTCAGTTGATGTCCTTGGTTTGCTCATCGCAGCGTGTCCGCGCGGCGCACAAGCCACTCAACGTTGTTGCGTGCGGCCTCCAGGTAAAACCGGCGACGAATCAAGTAAATGAATAGAATCTGAAAAGCCGCCCAGCACGTCCAGAACGCCGGGCGCATGGCCGGAGAAAGACCGCCCGTCTCCAACATGGGCGATGGGTGAATGTCACGCCACCAGCGAACCGAGAACCAGACAATTGGCGCATCCACGAACGCTACGATGCCGAACACCGCTGACATCGTGGCCCTGCGGTCCGGATCAGGGACATAATTCCGCACCAGCAGATAAGCGACATAAAGCATCCAGAGAATCAATGACGAAGTGAGGCGCGGAGACCAGGTCCACCAGACAAACCAGACCGGCTTCGCCCAGATAGGACCGGTCACCAGAACGATGCTGACGAATATTACGCCGATCTCGGCAGCGGAGAGCGCCAGGTTATCCCACCACCGGTCTTTCTTGACCAGAAACATCACGGATGCGACAAAGTTGACGGCAAAGGCGGTCAACCCGGTCATGCCGGCAGGAACGTGGAAATAGAAGATGCGCTGCAGGTCCCCCATGGTCTTCTCGCGGGGAGCCCCCAGAAATGCCATGTACAGCGCCCCGATCATACTCACAAGCAGGAGTACGCCAAGGACCGTGTCCAAACGCGATTGGCTTTTATGATCCATCGCTCAGTCCTCCAGGACATATTCGAAAAGCAGATAGGAAATCGTGCCGAAGACGATCGTGAAAACCGACATGATCGTCAAAGGGAGCTTCAGGGTCCGGTAATCGACCGTGTTGAGAATGATGCTGGTCGCTTCCACTGCATTCACCAGGATGGGAAGAATCACGGGAAACAGGATCAGAGGCAGCAGCACTTCCCTCATCTTGGTGTTTACAGAGATTGCTGAAAGCAGTGCGCCGACAGCCGTAAAACCGAGCGTCCCTATAAAGAATACCAAAACGAGGTAAGGGATCTCATTCCAGACCGTGAGATTGAAGAAGACCAGGCTGAAGACGAATATGACGACTTCGGTGATGAGCATGAACACCGTGGCCGCGAGCATCTTCCCCAGGTAGATGACGCCGCGGTCCACCGGGAGCATCAGCAATCCTTGGAGGCAGCTGTTCTCTTTCTCCGCTGCGAACATCCGGTTAAGCCCCAGCGTGCCCGAGAAGGCAAATGCAACCCAAAGAACTCCCGGTACGGCGGAGCGGATCGACTCGCGGACCGACTCCAACGCGAAGTTGAAGATGACAAGAACCACGATGCCGAAGAACAGCATGGCATTGAGCGAGTCCTTGGTCCGAAGTTCGATCAGCAGGTCCTTGCGAAAAATCGCCCAGATCTTGGCTAGCATGCTATCGCTCTTCCGCCAGTGCTTTGTATCTGTCCATGAATTGTTCGAGAGTTAGCGCGGCCTTCGCGACGTCCAGGGCCGCGACACCCTTTTCGATCACTACGAGGCGATCCGCCAGCTCATATCCGAGCGGCGCATCGTGAATGGCCATCAGGCAGGTCCTTCCCCGGGCGTGCGCGTCGGCCAGGTACGCTTTGAGGAAATCTGTCCCATGCTGGTCCAATCCGGTGAAGGGTTCGTCCAGCAGAAGAATTACAGGATCGTGCAGGAAGGCACGCGCGATCGCCAGCCGCTGCTGCATCCCGCGGGAATAGTTGCGCACGGGTTCCCGCTCACGGCCCAACAGCCCGACGCGCGCGATCTTTTCGGCCAGATCTCCATCGCCCGAAGGCAGATTCATGAGTCGCGCGAAAAAGCGCAGATTCTCGAGGGCCGTGAGGTCCGCGTAGAGAGCAGTATTGTGCGAGAGATAGCCCATGGAGCCGCGTGCCTCGCGCGGCGTCAGGACATGCGGAGCGAGAATCCGCATTTCGCCCGAAGAGGGGCGAGACAGCCCCGCCAGGATTCTCAGGAAAGTGGTCTTCCCTGCACCGTTGCGGCCAAAGAGGGCAATGAACTCACCCTCCCCCACCGAGAGATGAAGATCCCGAAGTGCTGAAAACCTTCCGAAGTACTTCGCCAACCCACGAACTTCGATCATTTTCTCTCTGCGTGTTCTTTGTGTCATCGTGTTGTCTTAAAAAAACAACACGATGACACGAAGAACACGATGAATCGCAAAGAATTCTGAGACAAAGAGAGCTTACTTTTTCAGGAGCAAGGCGATCCGTCGAAGCTGGCGCTTCCCCTGCTCGCGCTGCCGCACATATTCCCGCCTGTCCAGGGTCTGACTTTCGTACCGATTGTCCAGGTTGGCAAGAAGATTCAGCAGTTGCTCGCGGCGCCCTCTCAGCTCTTTTGTGCGGAGATCCGAGTTCTGAGAAAGGGTCTGGACGTGATTGTACGCGTACCAAAGCGCCACGATAAATCCCATTAGCAAAAGGGGGCCTATTATGAGAGCGTTTTGGCCGACCCTGGTGGGGGCAGGTTTTACCTTCGATTCGCCCGTGCTTTCTGCGGCAGCGGGTTCTACGGCCGGTGTGCCGCCGGAGAAAGTCCACGCCACTTCCGTTCCTGCCTTCACGGGACCACCGGAATAAACGGCAAAGTTCCTTTGAGGATCAGCCTGGATCTTGGTCAATCCATCTCCAGACACAACCAAATCCTGGGGGATGACGCCGATCTGGAAGGAGCTTACGTCCTGGTAAAACTTTTTTCGATACGCATAGCTGCGATTTGTGTAAGGCAGAGACTCCTGAACCTCGAACGTCGTAACTCCCGGCCGCAACGGATACAGGCTGTAATAACTCCAGCCATCGGGAGCCTCCAGCGGGGATTGAGCCAAAGGCATGGCGGCGCCCGGCCCAGTGACCTCGATCTTCGGCGGCTCCAGGATTCCCGGCGCTTTGGAGAACCGGAAGTTGCCTTCCGTGCTCATGAAAGTTCTTGGAGGCTTGGTCTGGTTATTGAACGAGATCGTCTCGATAGACTGAAGGCGGCCACCGGCTAACTGAAAGGCCATGCGTACCCCTTCGGTCTGGATGTCCTTCATCGAAGTGGTGGGCTCGTATATTTCTATCTCGACGTTGGCCTTGCCCGAGGCGTCAAAATTGACGCGGCCATGATAGTTGGCCGATTTGTAATTCGCCCGGATCATCAGCATTTGATCCGTGGGAAGGCCGTCGATCCTGAACCTTCCGGCGGAATCCGCCGCCGCAGACTTGATGATGCCCATGCCTCCGGCGAATCCGATTACATCGAGGTCGACGTTCGCCCCGATGATCGAAGGATCGGTCTTGTTGATCAGCCTGCCTGCAACAACCCCACTGCCTTGGGCGAAGGCCACATGCACCGCGGGAAGAGCCATCAGGAGCAAAGCAGGCAGCAGGCAGCAGGTAGCATGCAGTCTCCTATCGAAGTATCTGTCTCTGATCGAGGCTTTTGCTGCCTGCTGCGCGCTGCCTGCTGCCTGCTTCTCACCAATTTCACTCTCTGATGGAGAAGCAAAGAAATTGCGAACAAACAATACAGACGAGATCGTTTTCATGGGAATTCTAATATCCGAAACCTAGAGCCGGTGACCACAATCAGCGCAGAATTTCTTTCCGACAATCACTTCGGCACCGCACGACGGGCAGCGCGGAGAATCCTGCGACGCGCTCGAGCTGGAGGGAAATAGCCGCGATTTTCTGGCTGCTATCTCCCTCTCGATGTTCTCGTCGATGTTCTTCTCTGCGCCCAGCTGATCGAGCTTTTGCAGGATGATCGCAGCTTCATTCTTATATCCCGCCTCCAGGCGCCGGAAGTCGGCATCGGACAGTCTGCCCATCTTGTACTCGAATTCGAGATCCTTAATATTGCTGTACACAATGGCTTTGCGGTTGAGCAGCCGGTCCAGTTCGGTTTCCGCCAGAAGCTCCACTTCCAGGTTTCCCTTGGGTTCTTTGAACAAGGGGAATAGAACATAAACACCTGCCAGCAACACCATTGCTGAGCATACAAGGATTAACATCAGCTCTCCTCTTCAAACTCTCGCAGTTCCTTTTCGATCCGTGGATCCACCACAATAGGAGCCGGCTCGACGGCCTGCACTTTGGGCCTCGCCATCCTGGCCGTAATCCAGCTGACGACGATCGCACCGAGGCAGAGTATCGCAAAGGGCATGATCCACGCGGTTATATCGAATCCTTTCATGGTGGGCGCCGACAGCACCTGTTTTCCCACGCGGGCGACGAATCTGTCCACTATCTGGTCTACCGTCTCACCCTTTTGAAGTCGCTCGCGAATCTCCGCGCGCATGGGGGTGGCGGAGCTGCAGTTTTGCATTGCGCAGACGCTGAGCTGCTCGTTGCACCCACACTGGCATACCAGCCTGTCGCAGGCTTCCTTATAATCCTTGCTGATATCCTTCTGCGCGTCGGCCTCGATTGTGCCGAAGAACCAGCAGAAAGCCAAAGTCAGAGATGCGATCCTGTATCCCATATCAAGTCGCCCGTAGGTCCCTGCTCCCAGACGGGACCATGACAGTTTACAGCAACCCGCCGCCCGCTCAGCAGCCTGATTGACGATTGACGATTTAAGAAAAACGAATTGTATTTCAATCGTCAATCGTCAATCTAAAATCGTCAATATTTTGCCTTTACTGTCGCCGCAAGCGTTGCGATTTCGGCGGCGGCGGTTTGCGGGATCATGAACGCTCCCTTGCGATCCGGGAGCAGCGTGATTAACGTTCCTGCGAACATGATGGCCGCGCCGAGCCACACCCAGAATACCAGCGGATTCACGTGCGCCGATAATTCGAACTTCGCACCGTCATTGGACATGCCGGCGAATACCACATAGAGGTCTTCCTTCGGAGTCGAGTAGAGCGCCACCGTCGTCGTAGGTTGCTGCTCCCCCATCTTGAAGATGCGCTTCTCGGGAGCCATGGTCTTGATTAGTTTGCCGTCCTTGTAAGCCTGCAGGATGACCCTGCCGTACTGGTAGTTCGCCGTATCGCCTTCCTTGTAATCGATCATCTTCAGTGTGTAGGCACCGATCTTCATCTCCTCGCCCGGGACCAGCGATGCGCTCGACTCACGGTTGAAGGCATTGCCGGTGAAGCCGACGAACATTACCACAACGGCGAAGTGGACGATGTACCCGCCGTAGCGCCTTTTGTTCTTCAAGGTAAGGTTCGTGACGGCGGCCAGGAAGTTCTCACCCGTGTTTTTCGCGCGGATTCTCGCTCCCTTGTAAAACTCCTCAACAATCGTCACGGTCACGAGCATGCACAGGGTCAGGCATGCCAGCGCATAGAAGTTCCTCATTCCGCCTGCCAGCAGGGCAACGCATGTTATCACTGCGAAAATGGCCGGCCAGTAGAAAGCCCTCCTGAGACTCTCCAGCGAAGTCTTGCGCCAGGCGAAGAGGGGTCCCAGAGCGGTGAGAAGCAACAGAATGAGCGCTATGGGAATGTTGACCCGGTTGAAGAAGGGCGGGCCGACGGTGATCTTCTTTCCCTGGAGCCACTCCGAGAACACAGGGAACATTGTCCCCCAGAATACTGCAAAGCAAGCCACAACCAGAATGAGATTGTTGAAGAGGAAGGCGCTCTCGCGCGAAAGAACGGAATCCAGAGGCCGCTCGGTCTTCAGATAGGGCAGGCGATCGATGATCAGATACAGGCTGCCTGCGAGCACGGCGAGCATATAGTAAATGAAAAACTTGCCGAGATTGGAATCTGCGAACGCGTGAACCGAGCTGACAACGCCGCTGCGAGTGATGAAGGTACCGAAAATGCCCAGCAGATAGGTGATCACGATCAAGAGAACGTTCCAGACCTTCAGCATCCCCTTGCGCTCTTGAACGATCACCGAGTGCAGGAAGGCGGTGCCGACAAGCCACGGCATCAGCGAGGAGTTCTCAACAGGATCCCATCCCCAGTAGCCGCCCCAGCCCAGAACGACATAAGCCCACTTTGCACCGAGCATTAGACCCGTGCCCAGAAACAGCCAGGGCACCAGGGTCCAGCGGCGGGTTGTGCGGATCCATGCGTCGCCAAGCTGCTTGGCCGCCAGCGCACCAATCGCGAAGGCGAAGGGGACCACGAAGCCGATGAAGCCAAGATAGAGGATGGGCGGATGAATCACCATCGCCCAGTACTGCAACAAAGGATTAAGTCCGCGCCCGTCCTGCGCT
>Ga0315277_10010187_pt1 | contig 11938 bp, 26 predicted proteins | sample YL17G05_15_MG_FD_203695 | JGI IMG/M metagenome (GOLD analysis project Ga0315277, IMG submission 203695) | Sediment microbial communities from Yellowstone Lake, YNP, Wyoming, USA - YL17G05_15 | ecosystem: Environmental > Aquatic > Freshwater > Lake > Sediment | place: USA: Wyoming | collected...
CCTGGACTTTTTTCGGTATTTTTGCCAATGTAAGCCTCCACGAATGAAATCACAACGCCTTTTATAGTTTTTCCCTGTCCGGCAAGCTTCTTCTTGAAACTCCTTTGAAGATCGGCCGGAATCCAAACCATAAGGGACTTAGTGCCACTTTTTGTCATTTTAGCCGTCATAATGACAATTTATGTCATACACTTTTAAACTTGTCAACCTTTATTTTTGTAATTCTTTACTCAAGATCGTTTTTCTTGGGGGAAAAAGATCTTGTAATAGAATCAAGTCCAGCCAGGGGAAAGCCCCTGGAACCCCAGAAAAGAACCCCTTTTATGAGGATGCCGGGGAGGGGTCCTGGGGGAAAGGGTCTCACTTTCTCTAACAGAATGACTGTTAAGACGCTTAACGCCCCATTTCCCCTCCCGACACCTAAAAATGAGGAGGAAGAAGTCCCCTCCCCGTATATCCCCGCAATCCGGAGGGGTAAACCGGAATTACGGCCTTTAAATCCCGCCTGGGAAGCCCCAGGATCGATTTTCTTCATTTTATGTCACCTTTACCTTACCCGTCAAGAATCCTCCTCATAGGTTCGATGCCAGCGGCCCTTTATGCCTAATAAATAATCCAGATCGATCCACTCACAGCGGCCACAATGAGGACATTTGTAAGGGATCCGGAGCTTTATTTTCCTGTAGCAGCCGAAAGGTTGTATCAACCGGGATCCTTTAAAAATAAAATTAAAAGTCTCTTTATCTTCGGGCCGGATCTTAGGAGCCTGTAAAAAATCAGATAGAAGATACCGGACCGCCGTTTTCGGGCTCTGAACCTGTTTTATATCGACTATATAGCTCCCCCCGGAAACGATTCTCCAAATTTTTGAGATCTCATCTTTCAATATAAAAGAGCCGTCAAACAAAACGTGGAGGTGAAGATGCCAACCCCTGCCATAATTCGTGGCCTGGACAACGTAGAAGCCTCCCGCGATCTTTTTAAATCTTCTCCGGAGCTTTCCAAAAGCCTCCCGGAGATCCTTGACACAGTATTTTCCAAAGGAATAATCCGGAATGTTTTTTATGGTCAAAGTCAAAAAGTAAGGGCTCTTCCAAGCCTTAACACAATTAAGCAGAATTTTAAAATGATAGCCGAACCATTTCTTTCGACACTCCGGACAAGTCCGATCCCCACAGGATAACTTAACCTTCAAAGACGTTCCACAATGGGAACAGTAGAGCGTTTTGAAGGGATGATTTTCAAGCATTTTTGCGTTACTTTCACGTCCGGGATCTCCGCCGCGGCCGAGCTCCGCCGGCGGACCGCCCGGTAACGTATTTTTTATACGCTCTATAATGGGCCTGCTTACATTTAGAACCACAAAAACCATCTCGATCAACAGGGATAACCGCCCTATATTCAGCCCCGCACCAGCGACAATGTTTTCCTCTTAAATATCCCCACATCATGTTACTTACTTTCGCGATCGCCATTTGACTCAGAACGGCCGCCCTGTTTTTGAGTAACGCTAAAAAGGCGGGGGAAGGGAAGCGCATCCTTCCCGAATATGTCACCCCCGCCTTTAAAGGATTTCAGAATGGAACCTCGTCGCTTTTCTCCCGGAGCTTCGTAATCCGGAAAAGCTTTACGTTATTTCCGGATTTCGTTTCCGTCGTCCCCTTGAAAACAAACCGCAGCCGCTGGCCTTTCAAGGCCCAGAAATTAACCTCCTCCATGCTATAGCTTATGGGAATAGCTATAACGCCTTGATCCGTCCTCACATGGAGAACCTCGGAGTAGGGGAGCTTTCGGATTGACAAAAGCTCACCCTGGACCATAGAACCCGCCAATTGCGGCTTCCAGAACGGGGGAAGATCCCCCGGCTCGAGAAGTGACCGCTCCTCGTCGTCCTCAAGACCTTTTTCAGGCCTTGCTTCTTCTTCCTGTCTCATTTTTAGAGACCTCCTAAAATAAAATTCTAACCCGGATTTCCAACATTGTCCGTCCAGGTTAGTTTCACTCATCGTAAATGTCCGGGTCGAATGTCCTATAAGACATTCCAAGATGCGTTCGCCAATATGAAAGAGAACGCCGGAGAAGAGAGATTTCCTTTTTAACTTTTCTCCTTTCGAACCAATGTCCGACAAAAAGCCCCGTCCCAAAACTCAAAAAGACGCTAAAAATAATTCGGATCATGACCCCTCCTTTTTTTCCCTTATACGGATATTGACAAAACCCGCAGCTCTTAGAAGATCCTTAAAGATCCCCCGACGTTCAAACTTCGGGAGATGCCTTCTTTCAACCTCACACCTCAGCCGACAAAAAGCCTCCTCAGCCTTCCGGACTTTTCTCAAGAAAAGAAATCGTTTAAACAACGGGATTCTCCGGCGGAGGGATTACAGCGACCTGTGTCGCATAACGGTTAGTATGTAAACAATAGTTTACTTCCATAAAGCCCCCAATTCTACTCCAAGACTCCGGCTTATCTTTTCCAACGCTTTAATTCCTGGACTTTCGACTTGGCCATTTTCAAGCTTCAAAATATAAACCCGGCTAAACCCGCTTTCTTTAGCCAAGCGAACTTGACTCCAGCCAAGGGAAAGTCTCCTCTCCCTTATCCTTTGCCCTATGCCATCACTTTGTTTTTTCACGGCTCCCTGTTCGGATCTCTCAGCTGGCTTTTCGTAATTTGTGTTATGACATAAACAACCCTTCGCGGATCCTTCAGCTGATCTTTTGAAATCTTCCGAAGGACAGGCCCTTGATTAATCGCCGGAGATAACAAGAGCGAGAAAAGGATTAAGAAAAGCGTTGTCATCTTCTTCCTCCCTTCATGCTTCGATGTATATAATAGTTTAATAGTCCTTGTCAAGCATTATTTTTCCCGGTAGGTTATCCCTCCCGCCGGCGAGATCGTTCAACCTGGACGATCCTAGAGCCTCGTTTTTTCGACAAAACCGAAAACCTCCTCTCTTCGTCCCTGCCAGGCCCGCCGGATCCCCGCGACCAACGCTCCCCGGAGCCCTTATTTTGCGTTTGTAGGCCCTCCTGGAGCCCTTCCCGGCCTAAAACAAGACCGCTGCCAGCTTTACCAAGCCTATAACCTCGAGAACCATAAAAGGCAAGCCTATTGCCCGTCCTCCCAGGTAATAGTGATACTCCTTAGCCGTCGTAAACTCAGCCGTCAAAAAGTCCATATCATACCGCGGCCGGAAGGGACACAGGATTTCGAGAGCACCGATCATCATACAATGCCGCTCCTCGTCGGTAAAACTCATTTTATTTCATTAAAAACGAGAGATCTCTATCGAGACACTTCAATGCCTCTTGTCTCCTTAAACACTTCTTCGCTCTTTCCTCCTTGAGGCGTTTTTTCAGCACTTCTGTCTCGAGACGTTTCTTCGCTCTTTCCCCCTCGAGCCGTTTTTTCAGCACTTCTATCTCGAGACGTTTCTTCGCCCTTGCCACCTTTAAGCACGACATTATATTCATATCTTCACCTTCTTAAAAATGAGGATCAAAATCAGGCCACTCAAAACCGCGATCACTATATCCCGCCAAAAAGTCTCATCGAATTTTATCATCTTATCCTACGTGCTCCTCGACCGGATCTCCATGAAAACATACCCGCCATAAATCGTCGTTAAAGGATTTGTCGCCCAGGCTGGCTGAACGCCTTTTATTTCAAAATAATCGCCTGAGACTAGCGAAATGTCCAAAGCCTCATTCGTGAAAACCCTTTCACTTGCGCTTACACTTAAAGTCTTTATTAGATAGTCCGTCGTATTATTTACCCGTATATACAAACTCCATGCCTCAGCCGTTCCCGGCGTCCCGGAATAGCAGTATATTTCCGCTCTAATTATAGTGCAAAACCCCCTAACATAAATTTTACTTATCCCCGCCGAAGTTACCGGAGCTTTCGGCAACATCCCAAAATAAACCGTCGCTCCGTCCGCAGGGCTTGAAGTCAAAGCGTTGACAGGAATTATCCCGATAGGACAAACCGAATAAGGCCAATAAATAATCATGCTGTTAAAAAGAACCAACCGCTAATCCGAGAAAACCGGATCAAATTCCACGTTGGAGGATAAACCCTTCCCCCGGCCCCGTCATCACGATTTTCCCCCGTCCCGGCGAAGCCTAAATCCGTCGTTGTATCCCCGGCATGACAAGAAAAATTAGTATGCCATAACCAGAACGGCAACCCGTCAAAATAAGTTGTCCCGGCAACACTCGAAGTCGTCTGCCCTACAGCTGCAGAAACCGTTATAATGTAAAAGCAAACATTCCCGATTCTCCTCCAAACCCCTCCATAAGTAACAACGCCCCCGCTAATAGTTAAATTATGAGGAACCGGGACAAACGTCCCCTCCTGATACGGTATTTCAAACGGCCCTTTTATTCCAACTTGTGTCATCGTCCTAAACTCCTATCCATTCAACCAGACAATATCCGGCTCCTCCCGCCCCTCCGATCCCGCCGCTCGCTCCTCCCCCTCCTCCTCCCGCTCCCGTATTCACTCCCGCGGCCGTTCCGTTTACTCCTACCGCTCCTCCGTCCCCTCCCGGCCCGTAAAGCGTCCCTCCTCCTCCTCCTCCTCCGTCCGCCCCCCCTCCCGCTCCACCGGGATATAAAACTCCATCTCCCCCTTTTCTCCCCAATCCTCCCGCATTATTTCCTCCTCCCCCTCCTCCGGAACCTCCAACATAAAGGACAATCGCAGAAGTCCCCGGAAGCCCCACTCCTCCCGCCGCTCCTCCGTCTCCATGCAAAAGCCCCCCTCCATCTCCTCCCGCTCCTCCTCCCGCTGCATACCTTCCCCGTAGTCCATGATCCGCAACTAGGGCGCCGAACGAACTCGGCAAGCCGTCAACGCCATTATTCCCAACGGCTCCCCCGGCCCCTCCCGCTCCTATCGTAACCGCTATATCGCCGGCGACTACAACCGAACGCCTATAAATAAACTCCCCCGCTCCTCCTCCCCCTCCTCCTCCGTTTACGGCCCCCCGGCCCCCTGCCCCTCCTCCTCCTCCCCCCAACAAAGTAACCCAAACACAAGTTACTCCGAAGGACAAATGCCAGGTTCCGGAAGCGAGAAACTCCTCACTTTGCGTAGTTGTCCGTTCTACACTTTCCCCAAACATCCCGATTTGAACGCCCATTTTAATTTGGATAATTTAAAACGTATTCCAACGCCATTCCCATATCACAGGGAGCCGCTGTCGGATTTGTCGCCCTCACAACTAAAGTATGCCCTCCCGGTATCACGACCCTCTGAAAAAGCTGCCGTCCCGTTTCAAACCCGATTTGATCCAAAATTCTTGTCCCCCTGGGATAAGCCGAGATCCCGTCAACCAGGATCTCCCAATAAACCGTTTTCCATGCCAGGAGCGTCCCGCAAGTATTCCCGAAACCTACCAATTCCATCGAACATCTTGAAGGAACTGTTACGGTAAAAAGGTCAACAGCCGTCCCCGCCGGAATGGTTTGTGAAGTCGTTTCGACAAAATTTTCCGACCCGGAAGGATCCGGAGGCTCCCTTTGGATCCAGTTCAGGATCCCCCGCAAAAACTGTCGCATTATTGCTCAGGATACGATAACTCATATTCCAGGGAAATTCCCATTCGGACATTCCCCGCCGTTGGATTATTAGCTTGGAACCTCAAGGTATGCCCTCCCGTTACCTCGATCCCTTGAACCAACTGCCTTTCCGTTCCAAACGCCCACTGATCGAAAATTGCATTGAAAGGATAAAGAGGCAAACCGTCAAGATAAACCACCCAATTTATCACCGTCCAGGCTAACGGCGTATCCGTATAGTTTCCAAACTTCAGGAGCTTAAAAATCGCTTTCGCCGGAACGGTAATAGTAAAAAGGTCTTGGGAAGTCCCCGCAAGAATCAGGGCCGAATAAGGTTGAATAAAAACCTCAGATCTTATACTCATTATAGAACCCCTTCACCTTCGTTAAATAATCCGGAGCCCGGTATCCCTTATTAAACCCGGCTTCCCCGACGTTATACATCTGGACTGCCGTATCAAAGGGATATTTTCCTAAAAGCCTGGACAATTCCCGCGTCCCTGCATTGATATTGTTTTGAGGAGTCATAAGATTTGCTATTTCATACGTGGAAGGATTCTTATAATCCTTCACAAGCCCAAAATTTTGAGCCGTCATAAGTCCAACCTGCATAAGACCATAAGAATCATCTGTTTTTGTGACCGTTTTAGCCGCTTGGGAATTTACCGCGTTCGGATCAAAATTTGATTCCGTCCGGATAACCGCCCGGATCAAAGCCGAAGGAACACCCCAAGTCCGGGAACTCATCAAAATTATATCCGAATAAGGGACATTCGCCGTCCCCGTCGGCAAAGACGGTTTTCCGGACGAAACCGGAGAAGCCCCCAAACTTTTAACGAGAAAAAATAAGGCCAAACATCCAAGCCCGATAACTAAAAACGGCATCTTCATTTCTCCGAGATACTAACCTTATTTTGTAAATAAAGGTCTAAAATAGTTTCGATTTTTGACAACCTTTTTTCGAGCCTAACAATATAAAAAAACGCCGGAATTATCAGCAGATTCAAAAACTTTAAAAAAATTTCAAGCCCGTTCACCTTTTACCCCCTTCGCCGTAACCCGATAATCCCCCAAAGGATCAAAACCGCCGAAACCCCGAACAGTAGCCACTTGACCGGAGTAAAGATTTTTTCAATCGCCTTTCCCAAACTTATTGCCGTATGATTTGCCATTTCCCCAATAACCGGGGGAACAGGAGCCGCTCCCCATTCTATTGTTTCACCCTTCTTCGGCCCCTCAACCACCGTTCCTTTATTCCAGCCGAAAGCCGTGTAAAACTTTTCTTTTAGCCAATCAAAAATCAGATTCATAAAAATCACTTCTTGAAAATAAGTACCGCCGCAACAATCGCCATAGCCCCCAAGATCCAGGGCATCATATTTTGTGAACTCCAAATATTAACTGAAGTCGGGGAAACCGAAACCCCTCCTCCCTGTCTTGGAGTCTCAACGCCCTGGAGCTTGTTCCCAATCACTACAATAGCCGTATCCATAGCCCTTGTCGCTATCCCTTCCCAATCGATCCGTCTTTCTTCAGCCATTTTTTATCTCCCTCTTTTTGCAATCAATAAAACGAAAAGAGCCGCTCCAACCGCTCCCGCTGCTATCAGGATCCATTTCCGTCTATTCTCAGCATCAATTTTGGACTTCACGTCCAAAGTTACCTTGCCGATATTCCCCGAAAGAAAACCCCAATCCAAATTTTGAGGCAACATCTTATTTATTCCCCGCACTTTTAATTACTACAATCGCGACAACGACCGCTCCAACCACTAAAATCACGGGCATAAACTTTGTAAGACCGGACATTATGCCCGCGAAAACGCTCCCCGTAGCCGTTCCTGTGGAAGGCATATTACCGTCAGACGAAACTCCGGAAGGTGTCGATGCCCCTCTAACCCTTGCCGTTGACGAAGGGACGGGAGCGGAATCGCTTAAAGTTTCCCCTGCCGCTATAACCTCACTTCCCAACGTCCTTACCCCGTCAACCATTTTAAACAATCGACTCTCCCGCTCCGGCCCCGGAGGAGGAATAGTGTGAGTTCCCGTAAATCTACCAAGCGCTGGATTCCAAACCTGGCCTGTGCTGCCAATTACAAGATTCGGATTCTTTTTCCGAATCGTCCCCGGAAGCCCGCTTTGACTTGAACGTATTGCTTCAGTCATCTTCTTCTTCCCTTCCCCGCGCTTTTAATCAAGAAAATTCCCCCGGCAACCGCGAGAACGATCCAGACAACCGAAGGAATATCCGAAAAGGAAAATCCCGTCCCCGCTTGATCCGCTTCACTCGAAGGATATGAATACAAAGTCGGAAGGACTGTTCCCGTCCCGCTCACTTTGCTATTCCAAGCCTTTCTCTTCGCCTTATTCGCCGCCTTTATCGCCGCGATTCTCGCCAACTTTTTCGCATCGTCAGGATCAACTTGATCCTTGGAAGTCCTGGTATGCGTCAACATTTCCGCAGCCGTAAGGGACATCATCGGATTCTGTCGGTTTAATACATCCTGGAACTTCCATTTCTTCGCCCAATCTTTCGGAGGAGTAGAAGGAGGAGCGGTAAAGTCTGGCGGCTTTGGAGGAGGTGTCGGACTTGGACGCGATACGCGAAATATAACTTCCATTTTATCCCCCTATCTTTTCCCGGAACTTTTCAAGACATACCAGGCCCCGCCAACCGCCAAAATGATCCAGACAATCGAAGGGATAGAGGAAAAGAAAGACGGCTTTTCCGGAGTTACCATAACCCCTCCCCCTCCCCCTCCATAAAGAATCGGATTGATGGTAGGATCCGCGACTGTGGAAGTGCCGACATTATATTTTTTATTCGATAAAGACGCCTTTTTTATCGCCGCTATTCTTGCCAACTTCTTCGCCACGTCCGACGCATCATCCGCATTTGCCACATAAGACCTATAGACCCCCGAAAGGCCCGACCAAACATCAGCCCCCGTCTTTTTCATCGTCCGGCGTATCGCTTCTTTATTCGGTTGATAAGGGTCAGCCTTTGGCTTTGATTCAGTCGTGCTAGAGATAACGCCAAAAGGATTTTTTATCGGAGTAATTATCGGATTTGAAATAGGCGCTTTCGGAGCCGTAACCGGAACCTTTGTAATCGGAGTCCGTGTAACCGGAACTTTCTCCTTCCCGCCCCTACCATTCATTTTTTTCATTTTATCAATACCTTACTGGAGCTTTTAATTGAGCCTTTGAAACGGTCGATAAAATCGGCTCTCCGCTTTCCCTCGCCTGCTGCAACCTTCGCTCTATCGCTTCCCATTCCGGATCCGCTTTCGGGAACAAGCGGTTAAAAGCCGCATAAAGAATCATGGCCCCGGTAACTATTGCCCCGCCGATCCCAACAGCCCCCGCCGATCCTGTATATCCCGTTCCGACAACCGTAGGCTGTAACGGCCCGACAAACTTTGAAGCCGCAGCCGCCGCCGTTGTCGCCGTCCCCGCTTTTGTGAGCCCGCCCGTCAACGCCTTGACGCCAGCCCCCAGGGACGCAGCGATTCCCGTAACCGTTCCCTTTAATCCCGCCGATATAGCGTCAAGCTGAGAACCAGCTTTTGTTTCAGCCGCTTCAACCTTCTTATTCAGGAAATAGTAAACGCCAAAAATCCCAACCCCGATCAAAACTACGAAGCCAACCGATTTAGTCGCGCTCATTTTCACCCTTTCACAAGGGAAGGGGAGGATCTCCCGCCATTAAGACCCTCCCCTCTATCTAAAAGGAGGAATCGCTTAACGGAGAGTCCTCATCCCGAAAACGCAGAGATCCGCTTCATCCGTCGCTGTGGCGTTTGTGAAGTCCAACCTGATGAAATTCTTTTTCCCGGTAGGATAGACCTCGTTGATCGAGCCGTTTGTAACGAACAGGTGAGGATACATCCCAATATCCGTTGTGGGAACAGCCGTTCCAACCGCAACCGTATCATAACGATTGAAAGGGAGAAGCCGCTGTCTTTCAGCCTGGAAGGACGAAACGTTGACGTTCGACATCCAGGTTCTCACCGTATCCCGGAAATTGAACAGACTCGGACGATCACCGCCGGCTACTGCACAACAGAAGGGCTGATTGATAGCATCATGATTATAGACAAAGAAACCAAAAAGCCCCAAGTCGAGCGAACTTTCAAGATCCCAAAAATTGAGAGGTGCAACAGCATGAATCAGCGGATACGTGGAAATGTAAGGCAACGCAAACGGTTTACTTGTCCCGTCATCAACCAGGGCCGACATAGTTCGGATCAGCTCGATACAAACCGTAACTCCCGGAGCCGTGAAGTTGACCGCTCCCGCCGCCGACAAGTCCGCCTGCGTCCCTGTCGTGATCTGAACCTCCAGGTTTGAATACCGTCCGGAATCGAAAATCGTATCCTCTTGCCTATTCAGGAACGGGAACACGAAGGGAAGGTCCAGAACAGCGTCAATATAAGCACTACCCGCTGCCAAAGGCTGAATATGGTAGGGCGCCGTATGATCCAGGTAACCGTTTAACCTGTATAGAGACATGCCCGGGACATTATTGATTAAAACTTCTCCCCGGGACGTTCTAACCGTAACCCCTTTGATCCACCGATACAGCATATCCCCATAAGGGCCGACTATGGCCGCGATAGCCGCTTCCAGGTGAAGCCGGATCTTATACCAGCCGCAGCCGTCAAGCGGGAAAATATTGGTATAAGTAATGATCGACCCCTGAGGCAACGGAAGGCCTCCCGCAAGTGTGATTTTTTCCTTTGGATACCACATAACTTTTCTCCTATCCTTTCCTAAAACCCGTCATTTTCTCAGGAACCAAAGACGATGTTCCTGAGAAAATTGACCCGATACGCGATAGCGACGATCACAAGAACGACAATCGCCGTAACCAAAAAACCTTTCAGTCTGCCCATTTTTAAATCTCCTTTTTCCTAAAATTTTAACCGGATTTTTTCGTCAAGATCGAATAGCCGATAGTGCTACCAATAACGACCTGAACGAAAATCCAGAGCGTCCCGATCCCGAAAGTCCCCCCGGTCTTAAACGTTTCGACAACTACCACTCCAGCGGAAACGATAACCGCTAAAGCGACAGCCGCCGCCCCCTTGATTTCAACATTGATTTTCAAAAGAGCTTTTTTGATAAACTCCGTAACAACGGCCGTCATTGCAATTAAAGCAGGTATGTTCATATTGTGAACATAGCCCCCATAAAATCAGTTTGTCAAGAAGATTAGTTAACTTAGATTGAAACGTTGATGTAATGGAAGGGCTCTAATTTAATTATTGTCTGAAGGATAGGCTTAGAAACCAGATCTTTTAAATAAGACAAATCCCGCTCTTCCGTAATCTGAAAGAGATAAAATTCATCTGTCAAGGCCCTTGCGTAAACCGGAAGATCATAAAACCGCCTTGCCACGGCTATAATATCAATATTTTTATGCCTTCCAAAACGATATAAAAAAGATAACCTAAAATCATTTATCCCATAAAGATCAAGCTCATCCAAAACAACAAGAGTAGATTTTTTGGGGCTCGATTCATCCCAGACTTTATGACAAAAAGATCTTGTCCCCATACTTTGAACATGAACATTTCGAGAAGAAAACTTATGATATTCGCCCAGATAGTCAAATATATAAACTTTAAGGCGCGGGGACGTTCGCAAATGCTCCAACATCAACCGCTTTGCCAACGTCGTCTTGCCCCGGCCCCTCTTGCCGACTATCGTCTCTAACATCAGGCTTTATTTCCTTTTTAGGCTTAGCAGCCCGGACTGCTTTATATCGTCCATAAGCAAAAGCCGTCAAATAGAATCCGAAAACGATCTCATCCTTTGCCAGCTTTCCCATGCCGTATTTTTCAAGGATCCTCGAAAACGGCCCCGCAAGGTGAGCTTGCTCAGCAGGGGATAAGGGAAGGACGGCCGGATTAAAAGAACCCCAGATTTCAAACGGAATATTGATAAGATCCCCGGCAAGCTCCTCACTTACCTCAGTCGTCAAACCAGAACTTAACTCCCCGGATTTCTCCGACAATTCTTCCTGCAACTCGTCGGGCGAGTCCGGCATATCCGGGAGCCCTTTTCTCTTCTTCTCGATTTTCTTTTTTTGTAGCATCAATAACCTCTTTTTTCTTTTTTCTCTGAGCCTTTCCTTTAGGCTTATAAACATCAGGCTTAGCTTTAAACACAGGCTCAACAGCATGAACTTCAACAGCAGCCGGAGGAGCCTTAGCCTTTTCAACTTTTTGGAGATTGTCCGCTATCACCTGGACTTTTTTCGGTATTTTTGCCAATGTAAGCCTCCACGAATGAAATCACAACGCCTTTTATAGTTTTTCCCTGTCCGGCAAGCTTCTTCTTGAAACTCCTTTGAAGATCGGCCGGAA